>Ga0315293_10002272_pt1 | contig 18574 bp, 21 predicted proteins | sample YL17G13_20_MG_FD_203071 | JGI IMG/M metagenome (GOLD analysis project Ga0315293, IMG submission 203071) | Sediment microbial communities from Yellowstone Lake, YNP, Wyoming, USA - YL17G13_20 | ecosystem: Environmental > Aquatic > Freshwater > Lake > Sediment | place: USA: Wyoming | collected... | reverse complement strand
ATCGGAAGGATAAGCCATTTTTATGAAATCTCGTTTGTTAAAGAGCTAAACTAACCTTCATTTTTTTGGAAAGTGCAGCATTTGTAAGAAACCATACTGCTCCCAATGCGATTGCTTCAGCTAAGTGTCGTCTGTCTTTATCTTTTAGTTTCAAGGGATGAAGTGATTTTTCAATTTGCATAATCGTTTCCTCATCCGCGTCATTAGCCTCTTGTTGTCCTCCTTCCTCCCAAGTTTGCAGCAGAATAGAATAAACTCCTATCTGGTTATGAGTCGGCTTGCAGAACAATTCCTGCATCAAGTGTTTCGTAGCGGGAACATGCCATCCTTCTCCTAATTGTTCCAGTTCGTTTATTTGTTGGAGTGCTTCTAATTCCTTCAGTAACTTGGATTCATTGACAGGAGGTACATCATTCCCCCAAAAGATAAAATCTTCATAATCGGCACAGTATTGTGCCAAATTAGCATCTAGATAAATTAGCATCGTAATCCTTTGAATGTGATGAATATTTTGCCCAGTCGCATCTGAGCTCATTCGTGGCCTAACTATTTTGTATTATATGGTTTTCTGATAAGGCCACTTGGTTCAGAAGTTGCCAGCCTTATTTTATTGGGGACAGTCAACACTTTCCGATACCGTGAATATGTTGTTATCATTTCCATATAAGATTTTCCCGGTCTCGTCAATGTGGTGTTTGAGCGGAGTGTGCTTGATGGCTTCATACGCTTTGACATCAAAGGTATAGGGCAGCGGCAGTTCGTCGAGTTCCCGCACGACACGACCCATCAGGCGCAGGTCTATGTCTCCCCACAAGGCTAAATCCACGTCTGAGTAGTCCTCGAAACGGCCGGTGGCCCTGGAGCCAAATAACTTCACTGTGCGAACCTCTGGATGTCGGCGAAAGACTTCGCCGATGAGCTGCAAAGCCTTGGGCGCAAGGCCGAATTTCATTATTGCTGACCCTTTTCCTTCAACCATGTGAACACCTGTTCTAATGCAACGAGGTAATGCTGCGAGATATTGCTAAACGCATCCTCAAATATCTTACTATCGTACGTATGAGACATCAGGTTCCGCTGTTCGAGCATGTCCATCCAGGTCTGGCCATCCTTGATAATCTTAGCGGCAAATGCCTGCTTGATAACACTCCGCGGCGTAATCTGGTCGAAGGACACACCGCTATAAACCAGGTAATCATGCAGCGTCTTCCATGCCAGTTCGAAGGTGTACTCAAACCGCTGGACGACTCCCTCTTTTTCTAGGTCTGACATTTGGGAAGGGTCCTTCTTAAAAGCATCCTGGAGTAAAAGAAATGCACGCTCGAAGTTCTCAAGCCTCTGCTTCCAACGGATATCGTTTCTCATCATGATAATCCTATAACTGCCGCCATTGCTTGGTTTCCAATCTGCGACTCAACGAAATACCATTATTTTTCACTGGCTTAAAGGTATCACAGCATTAGGAATCTGTCAAGCCCGGATTTCACAGGTAAATACAGGAACCCCAAAATCGCCAGTGGTAGAATCTTCAAATATGTGCTTTCCGAGAATCGCTTTGCGGTGTATAGTATGGTAACAAACAAAACAGGATAATACGGTAAACACAAGAGAACGCTATTCGATAGATCAGATTAGGCTCTCAACAGGCCAACTGCTAAACGACCTGCGCGAAAAACTGGATATGTGACGCTAAAATTACTGATTGGAACCTCTCCCACTCAGAAACCAAAAAGAGACAAAAATGCTAAAGCCAGATAAGGACACAAACAAGAATAATTCCAGCAGCAGACATTTCTCACTTCGTCTTTTTATCTCGACACTGTTTGTTATCAACGGCATTATCTGTACGATCACAGAGGTTGACTTTCTTCGTATCCGTACACATTTTCCATCTTGGTTTAGCCCTCTTTTTCTATTGGCTATCGGCGGCCTCTTGTTCTTGACAGTTTTTTATCTGGTAGCATTGCGAAGCCAAAAGAGCATTAAGGGAAAAAACGGCAGATACGCCTTGTTGATATGGGGGTTATTAATCATCTCAGTTGTCTGCACTTCAGCACTTCATAAATTTTTCCCTTTTCGCCTCGAAATATTCGACTATTGGCAAAAGATACCGCCCCGTCATAACATCTTGAGATATAACTTTATTCTTACCGTTGCGAGCTTGCTGATAGTGATTCTACTTGCTGTATTATACTGGATTAAACAAAAGCGTTTAGCCCTTACCGGATTGGCAATCCTGGCAGCGGTTATAATCATACCTACTTGTAATTGTGGAAATGACTTCAACAAAATATGGATTGGATGGATTGGAGCATCTCCGCTGATGTTTATGCCAAATAGCATTGTGATACTGGTCGGCAGTTGTGCCTTACTTGGAATATGGCCGAGGCTCAGTATGGTAAATATGACAATCATAAATAGTTGCGTGCTCGCTCTTGGCATAGGACACCTGACGGGAACTATCTGGTAAATAAGAACGTCTGCAAACGTGATTCAATGGACCAAGTGCGTGTCTCATCAGATCAACTCAAGGGTCATCTGCGAGATAAACTGGATGTGTAATGATTGCAAAAAACCCTGTGCGCAGTGGTTAACTATTTTCATTGCGAGCCACTGCTTAATGTGTTAAGATATTAGCTATGAAACTAACGATTCGGCACGACAGAAATCAAGAGTCGATAGAGGCCAAGACCCGCTGGTTCCGGTCTCTTTCCATGTCCGACCGCATGGATGTGTTCTGTAGTTTCATCGATTTAGCCTTATCGGTCAATCCTGACCTGAAGGATCGAAGCCATGCTCAACCGATTACAGGACGTGTTCAAATCCTTTCAGCGACATGAGGTCAGATACATGGTTATCGGGGGTGTTGCCTCGGTACTATATGGCATCCCCCGCGTTACCTTTGACTTGGATATCCTGATTGAGGCGACCCCTGAAAACGCCCAGCGACTCCTGGCGGCTTTGGTAGAGGCAGGGTTCGGCACAGCCACTACGACGAATGCCCAGGACATCGTAGCACATGAAATCACGGTCTTTAACGATCGAGTAAGGATTGATGTGCGGACATGCACCCCTGGCGTTTCCTTTCAAGATGCCTGGCGTAGGCGAAAGACCATAACCTACCAGGGACAGGACTTCTTTATACTATCCAGAGAAGACCTTATCGCCACAAAGCGGGCATGCGGACGCCAGGTCGATTTGGAGGATGTTCGCTTGCTGGAACTTCCTGATCGAGAAGACACAACATCCTGATAAAGCCAAACACGGTTACACGGTCTCGATACTTCACGGAACATATCTTCTCGGCAATTGCATAACGCCTGGTGATATATCCACCAATCGCGACCGCAACCGCCAGGCCGTGCTGGCTGCAAACTCTCGCCGAGACTGTGGCCGGGCCGCCGACTTCAATGACCTCACGGATGGATACCTGTAAACCTTACTCGTAGGAATTTGGGGAAGTAGATGCGAGCATCCGCCGCCATCTTCCAGAAGTCGTTGGAGTTGCACACATAAGACACGATAAGCTCATCGTCTTGTCGTGATAGCTCCGGATGCGCTTTGGCTGCGTAGCAAAAGTACGTCTTGTCCCAGCCCATCTCAGGTGTGCGGTAGATAGTCGTTGGGGCGCTCCAAGGACCGACGGGAGAGGAAGCGAAGCGCATCAGTATCTTTTCGGAAAGGCCGTTCTCCGTATAAACCAGGACGTATCGCTTGAACCGCGGGAGGTAAGACACCGACAGTTCGGCGCCCATGTGGTTGCAAAGACGCGATGCCTTCCGGAAGTCAGGTTGCCAACGGCCGTTGGTGTAGAACTCCCAGGTCGAGAAGTCTTCGAGCGAGGCGACGTTGGCGCGGCCGACGAGGAGATAGCGGTCACCGGCCGCCTTATCTATCTCAAGTCCGTAGAGATAAACGACGTTGCCCTCTCGCAACAGCGGCATTCCGAAAACTTTTTCGTTGCCTGCGGGGTCGAACTGTGCCCACGGCACATTGATTTGCTCGACCCGCCATCGGTTCGGGTCATCAAGCGGGTTTGTGACCTTCGCGATGACGATACCGATCGCTCTAAAACCCCAGACCGATGTATCGCCGGGGACATCTGTAATCTGACTCATAAAAAGATATAGACTGCTGTCCGTATGGATCCCTCCATGAGACAACCAGAACACGCCGATACCGTCGGCCGGCTGGATGAAGGCGGCTGGCTTGGCGTCTTTATAGCCGTGGAAGAATTCGACGTGGGCCGTTGCAGGGTCCAGACCTTGTTGAATTCCGATGGTATTGCTGACCATGTTCGAGTCGGTGTGCCGCCCCTCACGAATCTTGCCAATCCAAGTGTCCCCGAAAAGCCAGAGAATCCGACCGTCCAGCAGGGATAGAGAAAATGCGATGTCGGAACCGGTCCAGCCATCTTCACGATAAAAAAGTCGGTTGTAATCTTCCGCGACCTCCACGATGAAGGACGGAACTGCAGCCCTCAGGGAATCATTACTCCGGTTGGCGGCTGATGGTCCCTGTGTGCCGGGTGCAGGTTGCGGAACGGATTCGCAGCCGCTAAGGAATGCCGACAACAGCACGTAGCACGCGACCGCAAACCCGAAGCCGACCATCGGCCAATTCTTTTGCCTGCTCGTCATCTGTCTTCTTCCACCCAACATTGTATATATGGTTTCGACCTATACCCTTTAGAACGCACAATTACGGTTTAACACTTCATCCCTTAACGCTGCCTAACTGATTTACCGTAAATAATTTGAAATTTGGGGACATCATACGAATGGCAGTTTGTTAAGGGGCTTACGACCTGATTTTCAAGCTAATTTCAAGGGTTTTCTTGCTTAAGGGAACGCCATTCGTATCTGTCCGTAGTTTCAAGGATAGGCTGTTTTTTCTCATCAGCCTGCCCGTTTGGCAATCAGTTCTCTGACTTTCGAAACCAACTCCTTCGGGACTTCCATCAGCGTACAGGAAGCGTCCTCATAAGCCGCTTCGTCCTCGGCCACGGCCTCATTTTCCGACTGCCGCTCATAATAATCGATAACCTTTCGGACGCGTTTTTCATCCCAGCCGGGCGGAAAATTGCTGTCTTTCATCTCTTTCCTTTCCGGCGACGTCGCCGCCGATATGCAAGCAGTGGTTTCCCGGTAAGTTCGTATCCCGTAATCACGAAAATCCAATTACGTTCAGAATCCAACACATAAATAACACGGAGGTACCTTCCAGCCCGTGTCTGCCCTATAGCTATCCTCGAACCTTCGGCACCCGGACGGTCTTCGCCGGCGTTTTGCAAAATGTCCCCAACTTCTGCCTCGCTAATGTTGTGATGATATATGTGTGGTTGTCCTGTTTGAGCATTGATGTAATAACGTATTTTCACAACATCTGCTCCATTCTGCGAACGCTTCGGCCATCTCGATTCAGTTCGTAATTACCAACATTATTCTTCTTTCACTGGGTTAAAGGTATCACAGCATCAGGAATCTGTCAAGCGTGGATGACACAAAGAAATGCGGGACTCCGCCGTAAGGCGGCCCCAAGCGGAGAAAACCAAAATCGCCGGCGGTAGAATCTTCAAATATGTGCTTTCCGGGAATCGCTCTGGGATGTATAGTATAAGGCAAGACAAAACCAAGGTGGCTTGCGCATAAATCCTGCTGATGGCTTGGACATCTGGCCACCACGTGGCAGAAAACCCAAAACAGAAGAAGAACCATAAAAATGATTGTCGATAATATCGAAAATGCTTATCTATACACTGGTTTATCTGATGGACTTAAAAAGGCCTTTGAAAGCCTGACCGATAGTGCACTGCCCAAGAAAGACGATGGCCGATATGAAGTCGATGGTGATAAGCTGTACTACATTGTCCAACACTATACAACCAAACTGCTCGAAGAATGTAAGCTCGAAGCCCACAAAAAATATATCGACGTGCAGTTTGTAGTAAGCGGCCAAGAGATACTCTATTACGTTCCGTTAAAAGGACTGAAAATAGAAACACCATACGACGCTACTAAAGATGTGGCTTTTTATAAGGTGCCTGGTGACCTCACTGCCGTAAATTTAAGGCAGGGGATGTTCTGCATCTTATTTCCACAGGATGCCCATATACCCTGCTGTCAGGTTGATGGCCCATCGAATGTCCACAAAGTAGTTATAAAGGTGAAAATTGATTGACAACAAATCCCACTAAATGGATAAGGTGGAGGGCAAAATGACTGAGGAAAAGGAAAAGATAAAAATTATAAAGCAAATCTGCAGGTGGATTTGGCTGGGGATACTTACAGCACTAATACTCGTGGCACTTATGATTGATGCCCCGTGGAAGGTGATTGCGCTTTTACTTATCATACTTGCCGGCTGCACAATCCTTACAAAGCGAACCGTAAAATGGTTCTGGCTTTCGGTTGCTGCTATTATAATAATCCTGATTATCTGGGTCTTTCTACCCGATGAAAATGGCGGCTGGCGGCCATATACATTCGACGAAGAATTGGCTGCCCTCCAGGCTAAATATGCAATCCCCGATAGCGAAAACGCCGCTACAATTTATAACGAAATATCGCAGACGCACGGTGATATTGTCTTTCCTTTCCAGCTTTTTGGTGAGGAAGTTGAGTCTTTGACCAGAGCAGAACCCTGGAAAAGCACAGATTACCCTGAGGTTGCCAAGTGGCTTAATAACCAAGAAGAGCTAATATCGAAATTGCTCGACGTCTCAAAAGTTGAAAAATGCCGATTACCAATAAAACCAAATTTTCCTCAAATAAGCAAGTATCACGACATATTGCTGGCGATGCGCCAATGGGCTTTTTTGCTCGTCCGCGCAGCCAACAACGATATAGCTGAAGGGCGGGTAGATGCGGCACTCGAGAAATGCCTTTGCCTTAATCAAATGGGTGACCACATTCGTCAGCAGCCAATAATGCTTGATACGCTGTTCGGGTTCACCATCGAAGAGCTTGCAGCTAAAAAGATTAAAAGATTTATTGTCACCGATAAACTCACAGAATCTCATTTAACAACCATTGAAAAAAACCTAAAAACTGTTAAACACGACTGGTGCTCCGACATACCTAAATTTCTCGAATACGATAAGTTAGTTATAAAGGATTTATTAAGCTTTTTTTACGAAATAAATCCCCAGGGTAAAACAAGGCTAAGCCGCAATTCGATATCAATAATAAAAGCCCAATATCGTGAAAAATATCAACGACATTTAACTAACCGACAAAGAAAGCACGCCAAAGCAGCAGTAATAGCAGCCTGGTTTTTTATGCCCTCCACACCACATAAGGCCTCTAAAATTATTGATAACAGCTTTGAAAAATACTATGCAATGGCTGACCCCAACTTCGATTGGCAAAAATCTCCTCCGCCTATTTTTTCCTGGCCGAACTTCTATAGAGAGCTAAGGTTTAACTATCCTTACTTTATTAGGCTCATAGTAGATATGCAGGAAAAGCACCTCTATCAGATTCATGATTTATATCTTCGGCAAATCGCAAGTGATAGAGGCAGACAAATCATCATCGAATTGAAACGCCATAAGAACAAGACAGGGCACTGGCCGGAAAATCTCAATGAAATCAGGCCCTTTGCCTCGGCAGAAATCTTTATTGACCCATTTAATAACGACTCTTTTGTCTATAAGCTCATAGAAGATAATTTCGTCCTATACAGCAGAGGTAAAAACAACATTGATGAAAATGGACAATATACAACTGAGTGGTCTTTTGAGTATAATTGCTACAAAGTTAAAGAAGACGACTGGCTAATCTGGCCACCCAGAGGAAGCCGCCCGAGTCTAAAGGAAGATAGTAATGACCAATAGCTACTGCCGTTTCCAAAAAGTGAGTATCACTTTTTGTCATTCCCGCGAAAGGGGCTGTTGCTAAACTATGCTGGGCAGCATTGAGATTGCCACGGCCTGCTTCGCAGGCCTCGCAATGACGTAAAAACGCTATGTTCGTCATTGCGAGGAGTCCCGCACCAGTTTTTGGTGCGGGACGACGAAGCAATCTCCTGTTTGGCAACAAGTCCGAAAGCGGGAATCTAGAAAATCGGCGAAAAAAAGCCTGTCCTGCTTGCCCTGCGTAGCCCCTTTGGGCGAAGTAGGGAGCAGAGTCGAAGGAAAAGTTTGTCACATTATTAACAAGTTATGAAAAAGTAACAGTTTTTTATTGGAAACGGCACTACTTATATCGATGGATAGGATTGACCAATGCCTGAACAAAAAGAAAAAAAGAAAAAACGCAGAATTGTATGGCGAATCTTCAAGTGGCTTGGATTAGGGCTAATTACGGCGCTAATACTTGGGGCGCTTATCTTTGATGCTCCCTGGAAGGTGCTGGCGCTTTTGCTTATCCTGCTTGCGGCCCATACCATTTTGCCGAAGGGCACCGTAAAATGGTTCTGGCTTTCAGTCGCTGCGGTAGTGGTGATACTGATTATCTGGGTCTTCCTGCCTGATGAAACCGAAGGCTGGCGGCCATATACATTCGAGAAGGAGCTTGCCACTCTGCAGGCTAAATACGCAATCCCCGATAGCGAAAACGCCGCATTACTTTATGACAAACTATTTGAGACATTAGACACTGATTCCAATGCGCCAGAATTCTTTAACAGGGCAAAAATCCCATCAACAGATGGACCGTGGCGGTCAGCCGACCATCCTGAAACCGCCGAATGGTTGAAAGGCCAACAGAAAACAATAGATACGCTGATAGAAATCTCCCAAATAGAAGAGTGCAGATTCCCGATAACTGTCACTGTTATAGACCCTGAGTTTATGAAGTACTCACTCAAAATGCGCCGCTGTGCATTTTTGCTCCTCTCTTCCGCCAACAATGATATAGCCGAGGGTCAAATTGATGCAGCTTGTCAAAAGTATCTTTGTGTTCTTCAAATGGCTAAACATTTTTATCAACAGCCGGCAATGATAGATTTACTGATGGGTGTTGCAGTCGAGAGCTTGGCCACATCGCGCCTTAACCGGTTTATAATAGAAGGCCAGCCAACCGGCCAACAACTTAATTTGATAGCTAATTCTCTGCCTGACCTGGAAAACAACTGGAATTCGGATTTTAGTAAGGTATTAACTTATGAGAAATCACTACAGAAAAATATGTTCAGTTTTTTGTATGAAATTAACCAGCAGGGCAAAGTAAGATTCAGCCGTAATCCAACAGCATCGCTCAGGGCATGGTTTCCGCAAGCCCCCTTCGCAACACCGACCTACCGGAGTAGAAAACTCACCAAAGCAGGAAATATATTGGGTTGGTTTTTCCTGCCTTCTACTCCACAAAAGTTTGACAAGATAATCGATACAGCCTACGAAAAATATTATGCGATGACTGACCCTAATTTCGATGTGAGTAAAAAACCTCCTGAGGTTAAGCCGCAGTTGAAGTTAAATTACCGCTTCATAATCGAGATGCTCATAAATATGTCAGGACAAACTCATTCCAGGATACACGAGATATATTTAAGGGCTCTTACTTATCGTAGAGGCTCGCGGCTTTTAGTTGCGATAAGGCAATACAAGAATGAAAACAGCAATTGGCCACCGGACCTTGATGCAATAAAATCCCTTGCGCCGGCTGAAGCATTTATAGACCCGGTCGGCGGAAAACAATTTGAGTATGAAAACCACGGCAAACGTTTTTCATTATATGGAGAAACCGCAAATATCTGGCCAAAATAACTCAGGTCTTGTGGGACATTGAACTATGAACAATGCGTATGTGGCAATCAACCGTTTATCCAATTACGAAGGCAAAGAAACTACCCTTGCCGGCTGGCTGTATAACAGCCGTTCGAGCGGCAAAATCCAGTTTCTGATAATTCGCGATGGCACCGGCCTGTGTCAGTGTGTCGTTGAGAAAGGCAAAGTGCCTGATGAAATTTTCGAGAAGCTCAGTCACATCGGCCAGGAATCCTCTCTTACTGTAACCGGAATTGTGAGAGCCGAACAGAGAAGTGTCGGCGGCTACGAACTGGCAGTAACCGATGCACAGATAATTTCACCGTCGGAAGAGTATCCCATCACGCCAAAATCGCACGGCGTCGATTTTTTGCTCAAGCACCGGCATCTGCACCTCCGCTCACAGCGGCAGTGGTGCATCGGCAAGGTCCGCCACACTGTTATCGATGCCATCCGCAGATTTTTTAACGATAACGGCTTCACTCTAATCGACACCCCAATTTTTACAACGATTGTCGGCGAAGACCAGCAGTCGCTTTTCGCAGTCGATTACTTCGGCACACCGCTGCATCTAACCCAGACGGGGCAATTATATCTGGAATCCGCTGCGATGAGCTTCGGCAAGGTCTATTGTTTTGGCCCGACTTTCAGGGCCGAAAAGAGCAAGACCCGCCGGCATCTAACCGAATTCTGGATGGTTGAGCCGGAGGTCGCTTTTATTGAACTGGACGGCCTGCTCGAATTGGCTGAAAATTTTGTTTCTTTCATCGTTGCTCAGGTCCTGCAAAACAACAAAGGGGAGATTGAAACTCTCGGCGCCGATATTGCCGCACTTGAAAAAGTCAAGCCGGCTTTTTACCGGCTCACTTACAGCGAGGCAGTCGAAATACTGACAAGCTCAAAGACCGCAGATTTTCTTGCAAAAGAATTACAGGAATTGCAAAATCAAAAGCAGCAGTTTGAATCTAAAATCGCCGAACTTGAAAAGCAGCAATCAGGCCAGTTGAAGCAATGGCAGAAGGACAAAATTGCCGCCGAGCTAATAGAATTACGCAGCGACCTTGCCGAGACAGATACGAAAATCGAAAACAATCCAAAGCATACAAAATTGGCTGCCGAGTTTCAATGGGGCAAGGACCTTGGCGGCTCGGACGAAACTATTATCTCTCAGATGCACGATAAACCCGTCTTTGTTACGCACTACCCCAAAGAGGTCAAGGCCTTTTATATGAAAACCGACAGAACCAGCGAAAAAGTCGTTCTGAATTTTGACCTGCTTGCGCCCGCCGGCTTCGGCGAAATCATAGGCGGCTCAGTCAGAGAAGATGACTACGACCGCCTCTTGAATCGAATTCGCCAACAGGGCCTAAATCCCGAACCTTATGGTTGGTATCTTGACCTGCGAAAATATGGCTCTGTGCCGCATGGCGGGTTCGGCCTGGGCGTCGAAAGAACGGTCGCCTGGATAACCGGCGAAAAACATATCAGACAGTGCATCGCTTTCCCAAGAATGATGGACAAGATTTACATTTAAGCATTTTTATTGAAGGAGAAAATTTATGGAAAAGAAAATTCTTGGCTCGGTAATTTGGGTTCTGGCAGCAGCGACATTGATACTCGTTCTTTGCGATTATTCCTTCTCTGCTGCTCAAAATGTCCCGGTGTCTGAAGAAGGCAAACTGCGTATCATCGTTTTTGGTGCGCACCCGGACGATTGTGAAATCAGGGCCGGTGGTGTCGCGGCAATGTGGGCTGCCCAGGGACATAAAGTCAAATTCGTTTCAACCACCAACGGCGATATTGGCCACGCAACAATGGCCGGAGGGCCTCTGGCCAAACGCCGAACAGAAGAGGTCAAAAAAGCTGCTAAGATACTTGGCATCGAGACTGAAGTCCTCGACATTCACGATGGTGAGCTTATGCCAACACTTGAAAACCGCAAGACCTTCGTCCGCCTCATCCGCGAATGGAAAGCGGACATTGTGATTGGTCACCGGCCAAATGATTATCATCCGGACCATCGATACACAGGCATACTAATGCAGGACGCAGCGTTTATGGTTACGGTGGCGCACTTTTGCCCCGATGTGCCGCAGTTGGCCAAAAACCCGGTGTTTTTGTATCTTGTGGACAATTTCCAGAAGCCCCAGCCGTTTGAGCCGGACGTCGTTGTAGGAATTGATGATGTATTTGAAAAGAAAGCAAATGCGCTCTGGTGCCTCGAATCGCAGATTGAATCGCTCTGGGCAACGGGCAATTTTGAAAAGGTTGTTCCTGTTCCACAGGAGCCTGCTGCTCGCGAAGAGCGCCGTCAGGAAGTCTCCAAACGATTCGCTGCAAGAGACCAGGCAACCGCCAATAAGTTCCGGGCAAAGTTAATTGAGCTTTACGGCGAAGAAAAGGCGAAGAAAATCAAATGTGCCGAGGCGTTTGAGCTGTGCGAGTATGGCCGCCGACCTTCCATAGACGAGATCAAGCAGCTATTCCCATTCTTCGGACGCCAGGAGTAATATCTTGATAACCGGCGAAAAGCACATCCGCAGTGCATCGCCTTCCCCAAGAATGATGGACAAAGTGTATATCTAAAATACCCCACGTATTTAGGTTTCCTTATCGTTTAGCCCCAGCACCTGTGGCTGGGGCAACCTGTGGCAGGGGGTTATTGCGGGGTTTTTTGTTTATCCCGCCCTTTCACGGCGGGTTCGTTTAGCCGTCGCCGGCTGTCTTGAGCAATCGCAGCGCGTCGAAGGAAACGGCGACGCAATGTCATTCCCGCACGTCGTTAGCGGGAATCCAGAATTCTTGCCCGCCTTGCGTCTTTCTTCTGAAATTTAGGTTTTCTAAAGCTAATCCGGCGTGTATAATATGGAGTATGACTTTTACTCTTGCCCGGCGTGCCGGCAATTTCGCCGACGCAGGTTGACTAATTTTGCGGGAGGCAACAATGGCAGAGAACGTTTATAGTGAGCTTGCCTGCACTGAACAAGCGAAGCGAGTCGAAGGGCCTGCACTGAGCTTGCTTGTGGTGAGCTTGTCGAACCATCGAAGTGTCGAACCTATTTTGTATTACGGCGATAACTTGGAAATCCTTCGCCGCTATATCGAAGATGAATCCGTTGACCTTGTCCATCTTGACCCGCCTTTCAAGAGCGACCAGGCGCAACGGAGCAATCTCTCCTTTCAATCTGCCTTCTGAAATCCGAAATCTGAAATATTCTCCCGCCTGTGGCGGAAAGGAGAATTGATATGAACATCGAACAGTTAAAGCAATTCATAAAAGAGGTCCGCTGGGGTTTCCTGGCTACAACCGATGGCCGAAAAAGTTCGCAGTTTAGTTTTAGAGCTGTTGTAGCACACGAGCAACTGCTGCTTTCGCAGGGGCAGGCGACTAATAAAGAATAGATCCTTCGACTCCGCTGCGCTTCGCTCAGGATGACAGAAAGAATACACTTCTTTCTGTCATTTTTCCAGAGATGTCAGGTCTTCGTATGTTTCTCGTTTTCGGATGGTGGAGAATTTGTCGCCATTGACTATGGTCTCGGCTGCTCTGGGGCGGGCGTTGTAGTTGCTGCTCATAGAAAAGCCATAAGCGCCGGCGGTAAAGATGGAAATTAAGTCGCCGCGTTTTACAGGAGGCAATCGCCTTTCTTTTGCGAAAAAATCTGCGCTTTCGCAAACCGGCCCAACCACATCAACGAACTCCGTGCCGGATAGATGCAAATCTTTAGTTCGTTTTCGAGGGATAAATTTTCTGGCTACTTTTGCAGGCCAGATAAAGTGAAAGGCGTCATACAGCACCGGGCGAATCAGGTCGTTCATTGCGGCATCGACAATGACAAATTTTTTTCTGCCGCCTTGTTTTGTATAGAGGACGCGGGTAAGTAGTATCCCGGCATTGGCAGCGATACTCTTGCCGGGTTCCAAAATTAGTTTGAGATTTTTATCTTTTAACAGCGGAACAATCTCTGCTGCATAATCGGCTGCCGAAGGCACGGTGTCAGACTCGTAATCGGCGCCGTATCCGCCGCCTAAATCAAGGGTTTCGATGGTGTATCCCTGCCGGCGGAGCCTCTCGATAAGTGGCAGGATTTTTTTTACGGCTTCGATGTATGGGTCAATCTTTTTGCCTCCGGTGCCGAGGTGGACGTGAATAGCGCAAAGATTCACTACGCCGTTTTTACCAAAGTCGGCGAATACTTTTAGCGCCCGCTTGATATCGACGCCGAATTTTGTCTCTTTCTTTCCCGTGGCCAGATACCCGTGAGTTTTGTATTCGACATCGGGATTGACGCGTAGAGCGGCACGTGGGTTCTCGATTTTTCCTGCTTGTTGTTTTGCAAGGCGAATTAAGTTTTCCAGCTCAGCTTCGGACTCGATATTGAAGTAGGCGATGCCGGCATTTAGGGCTTCGATGATTTCGGCATCGGTCTTGCCAGCGCCGGCGAAAACAATCTTTGCGGGGTCGCCGCCGGCTTGCAAAACTCGATACAACTCTCCGCCGCTGACAATATCGAATCCGCTGCCCGCCTTGGCTAAGAATTTCAGGATATTTACATTGCCGCAGGCCTTGACGGAGTAACAAATCGTAGCATCAAGGCTTCTAAAGGCCCGCTGAATCCTTCGCAGATGCTCTAAGAAGGTAGCTTTGCTATAGACATAAACCGGCGTGCCGACCTGGGTTGCGATTTTTTCAACAGCCACTTTTTCGGCAAACAGCTTGCCATTTTTGTAATTAAAATAATCCATATAGAACTCTTTTATGAATAATCGGCTAAGTGTTAAAACACTTTCCAGCAACAAATAGTATAAGGGATGAAATACCGATTGCAAGGAGGCGGGCATCAATAATTCTTGGTGCTAATAGCGCACCAAATAAAATGGAAGGTCCAGGTAATTGTAAGGATCCTTCCATTTTCACATTGTTTGCCGTGGAATTTATATTTTAACTCGCGGCTAACATTCGCCGGTTTTTACCGGCAACCCGTTAAATAAGTGACGACTAAGCACACGGGTTTTCTCAACTAAGTTTTTACTCTAACTTTTCTTTTTAGCTTTTTTCTTTGCTGCTTTCTTTTTCTTTGCCATTATTTTGTCACCTCCCTTGGCTAAATGATTTTCCTTGTTTTTGTTGTCATCGTAATGCTGTTCTCTGTTGTCAGATTCTTACAAACGAATTATACAAGAGGATAATATATCCTTTACATATTCTTATCGTCCAAATGTTTATAAATACTTCATAAAATTTTTCTGCCAACTGTTTTACACAACTGTGCACATCGTTTATCATACACGAAGACAAAATCAATAAATTAGAAAAAATTGGAATTTGAAATTTAAAAATTTAAAATTCGTCAACAAAATGTATGGTGAAAAAAAAATAGCCTTGTTTGGCGGCACATTCGACCCGATTCATCTCGGCCATACTACTGTTGCTGCCGCAGCAGCCGAGCATGTCGGTGCCGAGAAGGTTATTTTCGTCCCCGCAAAACGCTCTCCACTCAAAGGTTCTCTGCCAAAAGCAACTGACGAGCACCGACTGAAAATGATAACGCTCGCAATTTCTGACGACCAGAGACTCGATGTAAGCGATTATGAATTGAAAAGGCGGGAACCGAGCTACACTTTAGAAACCATAAGACGATTTCAGACTGATTTTGGCAGCGAAGTCTCGCTTTATTGGCTAATCGGTGCCGATAGCGTTGATGACCTGCTGTATTGGTATGGAATTACCGAGCTGATTGACGAGTGTAATCTATGCACGATGTATCGGGCCGGCTGTAAAAAGCCGGATTTTGCCAAATTTAGGACTATTTGGGGGCCCGAACGTATTGAAAAGCTTCAGCAAAATATCATCCAGACACCCCTGGTTGATATAAGCAGCACAGAGATACGAAACAGGTTAGCCGCTGGCCGCGACGTATCCGGTATGTTGCACCCCGCCGTCGCCGAATATATCCGCAAACATGGCCTCTACCAGTCAAAAGTCAAACCTTAATCCGAATATTTGACTTGGCAGAATCAAACCAGCGGTTACATAAAAACTTCGTGAATTGACAGATGCCTGCCTTGCGGCCCGCTTTCGGTTTTTCTACGCCGGACAAAACTATTTCCCATCCCGAAGTGTTGTAATTAACAACATAGGCCCAACAAAGAAGGCCTTTCCAACAAAGTATAACCCAATCCCTGACCAAGTTGCATCATTGTTCGTTTGAAAACCTACATTTGCCAGAATCCAGATACCTGCTGCCAGACAAATGATAAACGAAAGTACTGCAGCAGTGATTCCAAATTTTCTCAATCCTTTACCCATATCAACAATCTCCTTCTGCTATAACCCTAACAGCTTTTGTAAGTATTTTTGCCTTTTGCTTTTAATAAATGCAATTGCAAATTTGCCTTATCCTACGTTTAGCGGAAGATCAATCACATCGTAGATTTTTTACCAACTTTGCCAACCAGCGGCACCAATCGTCGAACCTGGCGCCGGTTTTGGCTGATACGGGAAAAATCTCAATACCTTTATTTAGCTTGCGGGCATCGGCTTTTACCCGCTCTATGTCAAAGTCAACCTGCGAGGGCGATTTGAGCAGGTCGATTTTGTTTATAAGCAGCACTTTTGATTTCGCGAAGATGGCAGGATACTTGGCCGGCTTGTCATCGCCCTCAGGGACGGAAAGCACAACTACCTTGTAATCTTCACCCAGTTCAAAGGCCGATGGACAAACAAGATTGCCCACGTTCTCTATAAAAATTAAATTCAATTTTTTAATAGGTAGCTTTGTTAATGCGTTATTTACCTGAGCTGCCGACAAATGGCACGCCCCGTTCGTATTTATCTGAATAGCCGGTGCACCGGTAGCTTTGATTCTCCGGGCATCTATGTCGGTTTGAATATCGCCCTCAATTACGCCGATTTTTATTTTGCCTTTCAACTCATTTATGGTCCTGGTCAAAATGGTTGTCTTGCCCGAGCCGGGAGAAGATATCATATTCAGGCACAAAATCTTGTGCTCGGCCAAAAGCCGCCTGTTTTGTTGAGCATATTTCTCGTTTGCACTTAAAACTTTTTTACCGACATCAATTTTTTTCATTACTTTACTCCGATTGAAATTCTATCTCTTCCAGGACCAACGGTGCGTCCGGCAGTAACTGGAAATCATCGCCGTTGCACTTCGGGCATCGTGGGGATGAAATCTCAATGTCAAAATTTTGATTACAATTTTTACACTGCCCCTGGATTGGTTTATGCTCTATTTCCAATCGCACGCCTTCACACGGTGTCCTTTTAGCAATCGCTTCAAAAGCAAAACAAAGCGATTCATCGTTAATGGCATATAATTTCCCACAGCTAATTTTCGCCGACACAGGTTTGGCATTGTGTTTTGCAGCCTCCTCTGTTATTGCCGACAGCAAGCTTTGTGCAATCATCGCCTCGTGCATCAGCATATCCTCGGCAGTTCCCGCCCGTATGGCATCTGCACAATTCGCCTCCCGCCGATTTTTGTTACCAGTTCCACAACAGGCACATCACGGGTTTCAACAACCTGCCCTATTATGCTTGCCTCCCTGCCTAAGGGGTGCCCTCTACAAATCTTCAGACACCGCTCGGCTGATTTTGGCGAGACAACCGCAACGAATTTGCCCTCATTTGCAATTGTCAGCACATCGAACCCGAGCATATCGGCTGCCGCCTGCACCACGGGCTTGACTGGTATATTGTCTTCTCGAATTTCGATACTCAGCATAGTTGTCCTGGCGATTTCATTAAGCACGGCAGCCAGTCCACCGCGGGTAGGGTCACGCATAAACTTTACCCCGTTAGAAACCTCTGTCAAACGCGAATCAGAAACCCTTGGCGTCTTATTTCTAACGGGGTTTACGCCCCTTACTTTTTTCAGCAGCTCACAGGTTAGCCCTGCTATCCCGGCACAATCGCTTTTGAGCTTCGATTGAAACTCAATCCCTTCTCTCTGCGAGATAATAGTCAGGCCGTGGTCGCCTATTGTCCCATTGATAATAATCTTGTCACCAACTGCAATCCTCTCAAGTCCCAAGTCTATGCCGGCTAATTTCACACCGACCCCTGCGGTGTTTATAAAAATCTTCTCAGCGGCCCCTGCTTCAACCGTCTTGGTATCGCCGGTAACAATCTCAACGTCATTTTCTTTAGCCGCCCTGCTTATGCTTGCTAAAATCTTTTCCAGCAACTCAAATTCAAAACCTTCTTCGATTATTAGCGCCAGCGCCAGTGCGACAGGCCTTGAGCCGGCAACAGCTAAATCATTTACCGTCCCACAAACTGCAAGTTTTCCAATGTCACCGCCATTAAAAAACAACGGTTTCACGACATAGCTGTCTGTAGTGAAACATATCGAGTTGGAATCGAGATTTAGTTCTGCCGAATCGCCCAACTTCGCCAGAGCGTCGTTTTTGAATCTCGGCAGGATATGCCGGTGAATCAGCTCATACATCAATTGCCCGCCTCCGCCGTGAGCAAGTAAAATCCTGTCGCTTTTATTTGTTTTCACTAATTGCCTCTTTCCTGCCTGCTATACTTAAAATGTGCTGCGCAGGCGCCTTCAGAGCTTACCATACAGGGCCCTACCGGCGTCTGTGTTGTGCAGCTTTTGCCAAATAGGCCGCACTGTGGCGGCTCTATCAAGCCGCACAAAACTTCGCCACATCGACAGCCGGTTTTTTCTTTGCTCGGCGTCTGGGTTATGTTAAATCGCTTAAAAGCATCGAATCGGCTGTATTTATTTTTCAATTTCAATGTGCTTTTTTTTATCTTTCCCAGACCCCGCCAGTAGCCGTCCGCCGGTTCAAAGTACTCATCGATGATCTTTTGTGCAGCGATGTTCCCCT
>Ga0315293_10002271_pt1 | contig 18579 bp, 23 predicted proteins | sample YL17G13_20_MG_FD_203071 | JGI IMG/M metagenome (GOLD analysis project Ga0315293, IMG submission 203071) | Sediment microbial communities from Yellowstone Lake, YNP, Wyoming, USA - YL17G13_20 | ecosystem: Environmental > Aquatic > Freshwater > Lake > Sediment | place: USA: Wyoming | collected... | reverse complement strand
GCGTGGATGCGCGCCTTCAAGCCCAAATCCTCCCTGCCGACGAACGAGACGCCAAACGGAATCACCCTCATTCGAGCCCACAGTGCCGGGTCTCCACCTCTCACCCTCGGCTTGTAGTTGGTCTGCAAAAATAACTTTTGAGTCGGGGAGAAGCTGAAGAACTCGCCGCCCATAAATCGCGCGCGGATGGTGTCCCCGCCGGTGAGCTTCTTCAACATGCCCTCGTTCAGCTTGTCCGACGGTCGAAGCTCGGCGGCGACGCCAAACCGGACCCCGAGGAGCTGCGCGAACATATTCGGATGCGGGTCATTGCGGGCTTCGAGGATCACGTCGTTGGGCAGGGCGGTGGCATAGGGGCCCAGCGCCGAGAACACGGCCTCGACGAGGGTGCCCTTTCCGTTGCGCCCGGTCTGGCCCCACAGGACAGGAAAAACATGCTCGCGGATGACGCCCGTCGCAGCGTACCCGATGCACCTCCCGAGGTACTCGCGGGTGTCGGCATTGGGCAGCACCTGGGCGAGGAACGCGGTGAAGGTCGGGCAGGCTGCGGCGGGATCGAACATGACGGGGATGATGCGGGTGCAAAGGTCCTCGCGGCGGTGCGGCTGCAACTTCCCCGTGCGTAGGTCGACCGTCCCGTTTTTGCAGTTGAGCACCCAAGGGTCGACGTCAAGTTCGTTGCTGGCGACGCTGATGCCGGTCTCGCTGGCGGCGAGGGTGAGCATCGCCGCGCGGCGTGATGCGGCCTCGCTGCGTTCGGCGTGACGACGCAGGAGAGTTTTCTTGGCAATGTCGGGTTCGCCGACAGCGTCGAACTGCCATGACCGTGCGACAGCTTTTGTCGCATGCAGCGCGGCAGCGTCGCCACCTCGCTCCCAATGTGTGCCGGTCCAATGCAGCCACACGTCCTCGTCGACGAGGTAGCGAAAGTCCTTCCCGTGCATCCTGACCCAGCGCTCAGCGTTGCCGCTGTCGGTGAGGTAGTCGGCAGCACCATTGGCGGCGGGCGGGGCTGGCTGGATGACCCCGGCGACGACTGACAGGCGGGCGTCGAGGATGAGCGCTTGAAGGCCCTCGCGCGTCCCGCCGGCCGCAATCCAATCGGCGGCATCGGCGCCCTTCTGATTCTGTGATGTGCTGATGGTCAGCACCTCGGCGGCGACTCCTCGCAGCACGCTGCCAATCTTTGCCATGGCCGCGCGGCCGACGTCATCGTTGTCGGGCCACAGGGCGAGATGGGCTCCACGAAAATGCTCGGCGAACTGCGGGCTCCACGTCGTCCGCTCGCCCTCCCCGACGGCGCCGGTACCACCGGCCCAGGTGGTGGCGACGATGCCAAGGGCGGCGACGGCATCGGCGGCTTTCTCCCCCTCGGTGACCACGATGAAGGCGCCCGAGGCCCGGGCGGCGACGAGCTGGGGGAGGCGGTAGGGCAGCTGCACCGATGCTTTGCCCGGATACCCGTCGGCTTGGTGCTGCGAGTAGGACTTTCGCTTGCCGTTGGATTTCCCGTCGCGTCCTCGGCCGGGCTCCCAGCGCTTCACCGAGAAGGCGCGGGCCCCGTCGGCATCGACGTAGTGCCACTCGGCAACGATGCGCGGGGACTCCTCGGCTGCCTCTTGTAGAGGTATCCCGGCGATGGTCGACAGCTCTTCAAGGGCGGCGGCGAACCCGACACCACGGAGGCGTTCGAGCATCGTCAACGCATCACCACCGGCCCCACACGCGCGGCAGATGTAGACGCCCTTGACGTCGTCAATGTCGAGGCTTGGGCTTGTGTCCTTGTGGAATGGACACACCGCAGAATAGTGGGGGCCGTGCTCGTGTTTGACCCGCTGGCAGAAGACGCGGGCAACGGCGGCCATCGACGACGCTCGCTTGACGTCGTCGATTGATTGCTGGGTGTATTTCACTGGGGTGCCTCGTCGTGGTGCGCACGCGTGTCGTGTGTGCGAGCGCTGGTTGGGTCGTGTTCGATGGGGGCTCGTAGTTGCCAGAGAAGCGACGGGGCGGCAATGACACCAGCCCCGTCGCTTCGTGCTGCGCTCAAATGTGGCGCAGCTTCATCGCGAGGGCATACGCCTTCGCGTCGGCTCGTCTTTGTCTGCTGCGCTCTTTGCTCGCCGCAGTGTCTTTGGCTCGTTGCGCGATGGTTTTTTTCCTCTCGCATGCGGCCTTCGCGACGAGGTCGGCGTACTTCTCCGGCGGTATCAGCTCGTCCTCGAGAGACCGGACGGGCAGCGCCGGAGGTCGCGGGGTGTCGTCGTCACCCCAGGTGAGAGCCCACCCGTTGATGTCGGTCTGCGTCGTCATGCGTCACCTGGTGGTGCTCGGTGGTGAATCAAATGGAACAGGTCATGCGCGGCAACCTCGAGGTCCACCCGGTCAATCAGGGCCAGCGGCCGTCGCCCGTCGACGAGGAGCTGGATCCACCATTTGCCCGTCGGCCCTCGGACGACATTCGTCGCGCTCAGAATGCTCCCTCGCAGGCCTGCGCGCAGCTCAAGGGCGGCGAGGGTGACGACGAGCTGCGGGGGCAGCACGCGATTATCGAGGGTGAGTTGCTCACTCATTGTCCACCTCACCCTCTCCCACGTCGTCGGCGGCGAGGGCCTTCGCCTTGCGCTTCGCCTTGGCCTTTTTTTCGACGCGCGAGACCAGGTGCTCGGCGAGCCACGCGGGGATGTCGTCGCGTTCGATTGTCGGCGGCATCCCGCCGGACTCGCAAACCGCCTCGATGGCCTGCATCTCGTTTTCGATTTGATCGGCGTTCGCCTGTTCCAGCGCAAGCGCCTTCATCGCCTCGCCTTTCTCGCCGTCGACGATTTGGCGGGCCAGCTCGGTCACGGCCTCGGCGATTTCGTCGATGGCGGCGAGCACGTCGCAACGAGCGGCGATGCTCGCGGAGACGGCGTTGACGGGGCGGATGGACTCGGCAAGGGCGCGCACCTTGCTGGTAAGCGTCCTGATTTCCTCGTCCCACATATCGGCGTCGGCGTCGGCGTTATCGGTGGCGCCTTTGATGCTCGCATGATGCGCGGCCTTGGATTTGGCCAACTCCTCCTGCGTCCAGGCGAGCGACTTGCGCAGGCTCTCGGTCTCGCCGTCGGGCCACGCGGTGGCGACGGCGATGATGTGCGCGAGCAGCTGGTGGATGCTGTCGACCACCTGCACCTGCCCGTCCTCGACAACGAGCAGCTCCTGCACCGTCGTGTGTGTCTCCTCGGCGAGGATGGCGCGGATGTCATCGAGCCCGACGGTCATGCTGTCGACGGCAGGGCGGGCGTCCAACTGGCGATGGGCCTCGGCCAGCTCGGTTTTGAGTGCGTCGACCTGGTGACCGTGCCGACTCGCGGCGCTGATTGCGGCCTCCTCGAGGTCGGCGAGGACGTCGCGGGCGAGGCGGGCGCGGGCTCGGATGCGCTCGCGGTCGGCGTCGTGACTGATGATGGGAAAAAGCTCTTCGGTCATGTGTGTTGCTCCTGGTGGCCGTGTTGAAGGTGCCCCGTGTCGCCGGGGCCACGCGATGCGGGCGAGCGGTCAGTCTTTTTTCCAGCCACCGACGACGGCGGCGGCGACAATGGCGGGGGCGTCGGGGATGACGGCGGCGATGCGCGCGACCATATCGGCGTGCTTGGCGGCGCAGGCGTTGACGTCCTCGGTGGCAGCGATGTCGTCGAGGATGGTATCGAGCGTCGTCTGCGCCTTCGCTCGTTTCTCCTCGGCGGTGGCTTCTTTCTTCTGCTTCACCGGGGACGTCGCGACCACCAGCGGCTTCACGGTGAACGGTTTTCGCGAGGCTTTGCTCGCGGTGAGCGACATCGTCACCGCGCGGTCGAGGTCGCTCATGTGAGAGATACGAATCCCTCCCACCGTGGCCCCGCCGAACGCGACGGTCTCGTCGCGGTACAGGGTGAGGGAGCGCCCGACGTAGGCGGCGCCGTCGCGGCCCCAGCAATGGACAAGGACGCGGCGCATGGACTTACACGGGAGGTAGGGCTTGCCGTTGTCGCCGTCGAAGCACAACGCGATGGGTTGGTCTCCCTGCCCGGTGCTGGCGCGGGCCTTGACGGCGTTGAGGGTGATGGTTCGAGGGCCGACGATAAGGTCGTCGGCGTTCAGCTGGTCGGATTTAGGCGCGATGGTGGCCCCGACGTCGATGCTGTTGCTGTTGCTGGTGGTCATGGTGCGTGCTCCTGGTGGTCGTTGGTGTGTGCTGTCTCGTTGCTCAGATATTGATGCCGTCGTCCTTTCGCTCGGTGGGGATGAGGCGGAAATCGGGGGAGCTCATGGCCTCGACGATGCGCTGATACTCCTCGTCGAGACGGACATGGAACGCCGCAGCGGCCTCGACGATGGCGACATGAATGGCCGGGTCTGGATAGATGCGCAGGGTCAGCATCGGGAGACCGGCGGAAAACGAAACGAAGTCGACCCAGCTGCGCTCGCTGACGAGCAGGCCGGTCTGCACCTGCAGCAGGTAGTCGTCGGGCATGGCGTTCGAGAGAATCGTCTGCACCTGGTATTTGCCTCGCCGCGATTTGACCTCGACGAGCCCGTCGACCCCGACAAGGGCGTCGGGGCTGTAGCCGATAGGGAAACCCCAGCGGTCGTTGGTGATGAGCCCGACGCGCTCGATGGGCGCGTAGTTTTCCTCGTAAATGTCGAGGGCCTCACCCTCGTCGGTCTGCCCTCGCAACATGTCGTCGCTGACGAACGCAGGTTCGACGTACTGCGTGACACGCTGGGCGAGCAGCTCGTACAGGTGAGCGCGGGACTTGTCGTTGTCGGCGGGCTTCAACCGCCCAGGGGTGAGAACGAGCTTCATCTGGCTCGCGGTGAGCAGACCGCATCGAGCCTGCAGCCATTCCTGCGTGCCCTGGGCGAGGTCGGCGTGAATGGTGATGGTCATGGTGTTTCTTTCTTTGTTGGTTTTGGCAGAGCGTTGATTGCATCGAGAAAGTTTGACGGCGTCGTTCCTGCCCCTCTGCCGTTTCGCTGGTATGTCGTTTTGACAGCTGACGTCGTCCCCTTCTTTGATTTCATGACAGCACCTTGAAGTCTTCGGTAGCGGCGTAGAGGCGGACAACATTTTGGCCGGTGGCGAACAGCATGATGGCGCGAACGGCATAGGGGTACTGCGCTCGTCCCCGGCGGCTGTTGCGGTCATTGGACAACCGCAGGATGCACGTCGCCGAGTCTGGGCCGTCCCATGAGCCACGGCGGTATTCGTCGCAGAACTTCAAGGCAGCGGCCTCGTTGATGACGGCGGCGCGGACTGCACGAGACAGGGCGCCGATAACTGCGCTCGGTATGACGTCGCCGAGGACCATTTGACGCAGCAATGCGCCATGCTTTCCGGCCACAAACATGGCGACCTCAGTCTTTGACGCATGGCGGGCGGCGTATCCGACGACTGCGAAGTTTGCGGCGGCGGCAAGCTTGTTCGTGTTCAGCTCACCGGCCAGGTGTAGCACGTCGGCGGCGGTGCGTCGGCTTGCGTCACCGATGACGTGGAAGGTGCCGGCCTCGCAGTCGCGAAACACCAGCGACGTGATGCTCACACCGCTTTTGATGACGGCGGAGAGTCGGTGCTGCCCGTCAATGAGACTGCCGTCCTTGGCAAACGCAATCCCCTCGTGAGTGCATTGCCAGTGGCCTGCAATCATGGACTCGGCCAGGGCTTCGACGTGTTTGGATTTCAGGGTGCGGTTCGCTGTGTTGCGTTCGAGGTAGGCGGCGGCGGTGGTCGGGGTGATGGTCTCGGTTGATGTGTGCATGTTCAGGTGTCCTTTTTTGCGATGGTCGTGAGGGCGAGGGCGATGGATTCGAGGGCGGCGACGCGGCGGGCTTGCAGGGTTTCCTTCTCGGTTTCGTTCGACGGCGGTGGCGACGTCGATGGGCGGGGGCGGTTGATGTAAGCGTGAGTCTGCGCGGCGCATTGTTTGGCGATGACGTCGGTCACGTTGCAGAAGTCATCGACGAGGTCGTGGGCGAGCTGCTCGAACTCCAGGCGGTCGAGGAACGTCCCGCGCACCAGCGCATCGTGGGCGCCTTTGCGGTTGAGGCTGCTCATGCGTCACCGTCGACGGCGCCGTAGTTGATAAATGCGGTTCGGTTCCCCTCGGGCTTCGACGCACGCCATAAGCGCATCTCAGCGACGTTGCAGTAGAACATGAACCCGGCGGGCGTCGTCGGGCATGCGACCTGGTCGTGTGGCGCGCCAGAGCGACACCAGCGGGCGATGGTTTTTCGGTCGACGCCCATCATTATCGAGGCCTGCGCCAGCGTCGTGTTTCGTTTCGGTTTTTTCTTGGCCATGCGTGCTCCTTCAGGCGTCCTCATCAGGACGAGCCACCGTGTCGGTGCGCCTTGCTCGTCGTCGGGCGGCGAATCCAAGCGCCCCCCGATTCGGTTGTTGTCCCTGCAGCGGAATGCTGCAGGGCAACCATTCTCCCGCTGCGTCGAAATCAACGGGAAACCTTGAATCTATCGCTCGCGGTGCCGACGCTGCCGGTCCGCCACCCAGGCGCGGAGCATGCCCTCGTCGGCCCATCCCGCACCGACCTCGGCGTCGAGGTCGCACTGGTCGATGACGTGCAGCACCTCTCGCTCGATGCGCGCGAGGCACATCTCAGGCGTCCACGCCGTGCCGTCGATGGTTGCCCCGGGCCCGACGAGCAGGGCAGCGTCGACGACGGCGGCGAGGCCAGCGATCAGGGTGCGGCGGCGGGCGTCGACTCGGCCCCGCAGCGCGAGCGTAGCGGCGTGTCGGGCGTGAGCGTCGTCATCGCACACCACGACGCAAGCGCCGGTGATCAGGTCTAGGGCGGTGCGGGCGACGCTCCCCTGCGTCTCGTCGACTGCGCGCGCAGCGACGCGCACAGCCCCGCTCAGCGCGCGCTGGGCGCCGGGGTTGGTCTTCCAGGTGCTCGCATCCCAGCCCGAGCTCGCCACCGAGGGCCACCCTGCGGCGATGCGGACGAGGCCCTGCGTGCTCTCGATGGCGTAAATCATCGGCCACCCCCTCGCAGCACACTGAACGCCGCAAGGGCCCCGGCAGCAGACACACCGACGACGACGGGGACACCGTCGACAGCGACGACCCAGCCCGCGCGCCCATGGCGCGTCACGGTAGTCACACATCCGCCAAGTAGTCGGCGATGGCATCGGCGAAGTCGGCCTCGAAGGCCTCGCGGGCGACGCGGTTGTCGCGGATCCAGTCGACGAGCTCGCTGAGGGTCATGCCATCGAGGACGGCATCGAGGGCGCTGTTGTCCTCGTCGAGGTGTCGACCGCGCGCGGGGTCGGGGAGCAGGGAGTCAAAGTCGGGCAGGTCCATGTGTGTGTCTCCTCGCCGGGGTCGTGGTCCCGGCGCAAGCCAAAACCCCGGGCTCACCGGGGAATGCTGGTCAGGTTGTGGGTGGGAAAAGCGCCTGCTCGGCGGCAGCGCAGACCTCGGCGGCGATTTCGGCGATGACGTCACGCGGCAGGCGGCACAGGTTGCCGGAGAGCCACATAGTTACGTCGTCGCCGTAGACGGCATAGCCACCGTTGATTCCGTCGGGAGCGACGGTGGCCTCACCCTCGAGGCCGTTGACGGTAACAGTGACGTCAAGTGCGCTGCGGACGCCAGTGGTGGTGGGGCGGATGGTGCTGATGATGATGCTGGTCATGGTCGTGGCTCCTGTTACGGCGGTGTGTGTCGTGCGCCGTGAGCCCACTATGTCGCAGCTGCGACATGCTGTCAAGCATGGTGGTGATGTTTTTTTTCTGGGGCTTTGCAAAGCCGTTTTGCGTGCATTGGGTGCGACATTGCGCAGGCTGCTTTGTGACCGCGCGCACAAAAAACAAACGCCACCCCGCGAAAGGTGGCGCCTGCCGAACACACAAAACCCAGACCCACGACGGCCCGTCACCCGAGATTATGACCCTGCGTCGTCGACGTCAACGCAGTTCGTCGAGGGCTGCGCTGCGCTGATTCAATCCGAGGATGCTGGCAATCTCGTCCTCGGACATGCCTCGGCGCCGCAAATCATCGGCGAGGGCGACGTCATCGGGAGACATCGGCGCGCGGTATTTGGCCTCGCCAGCCCCTCGAACGGCCGAGGTGATGGCGCCGGCGGCGCGAGCTGACGCAGCGCTCGCCGGGGCCTCGGCGGCGCGGGAGAGGTTGCCCAAGCGCTCCCCGAGGGCGGCGGCGGCCTCCTTCCCCGTCGCTCGCATTTGCGAGCCGCGAGCGGACCCGGCCTTGAAAGCAGCGACGGCGGCGGCACCACCGACGGGTCCGGCCATAGCCTCGCCTGCCGTCGCCGCCTCGGCCTCGCGGAGTCCGACCAAGCGGCCACCGGCGGCGCGGCCCAGACTCTCGGCGGTCTGGTCCTCGACGAGGCGGGCGACCTGCTCGGCCTTGCGCAACTCCTGATAGAGGTCTTTCGCGCCTTTCGGGCCCGGGCTTCCTCGAAGGCGAGCGACCATCGTCGACACCTCTGACGGCGGCACACCGACGAGGGCGGACTCGACGGCGTCGTCGGCGGTGTCGCGCAACGAGCGGATGTACTCCTGTTTGGCCAGCACCTGCGCGGGGCTGTCCCCCCATTTGCCGGCGACCTTCCCGGCCACGTTCGCCTTTCGCTGCACCTGTCCGAGGGTATAGACGACGTCGCTCGCGTCTAGCTCGTCGGCCTGGGCAAGCATCGTCTCGACGACGGGGCGGTACTCGTCGGAATCCGCGAGCAGGGTCTGCGCTCGCTGGCGGACTCGGGCGGCGAGTTGCTGCGACGAGACGGAGGCACCGGCGGCGTCGGCCTGTTCGAGGAGCAGCGACTTTGCCTCGTTGATGGTTTCGCGGGTCTTGGTTGCGGCCTCGTTCAACGCCGTCGTCGTCGATGCTTTTGGGGCCATTCCATATTCACGCATGATGCGAGTCGCCTCGGGAACCCCACCTTTTACGTGCGGGGTGCCTGACACCTTCCCTTCGACGAGACGGGCGATTTTCAGGCCCTCGATGTTCGCGCCGGTTGCGCCTTTCGTCGTCGCAAGGCGGGCGATGTCGGCGCCCTTGCCCATCTCGGTGAAAGGCTTCGAGAACAGCGACGCGACGGCGGGGGCGGCGCTGCGGGCCATTTGGACGGCAGCGGGGGCAGCGCCACCCGTGAGCGCACTCATGAGCCCCGTCTTCGTCATCTCGCCGACGAGCTCCTGCGGTTCGAGGGTTTTGGATTCACCCGCGCCGGTCACGACGCCCTGCAGTCCACCGACACCGATGCCGGTGAGCACGGCTTTCCCGAGGTCTTTGACTTTTCCTGCGGCCCCAGCGGGCAGGAGCAACGAGGAGAGGACCTGCCCGGCTCCGGTTTTCAGCGGCTCGGCGGCGCGGGACTCATCGAGACGCTTGCGCTCCTCGTCGCGGGCCTCGCGGTAGGCGCGGCGCGCGGATTCCATGAACCCGTCGGACTCGACGGGCTCGAACCCGGTGAGAGCGTCGCGGGCTCGCCCGTAGACGTTGCCCAGGGCGCCGGCAGCGCCGGCCAGTTCGTCGCCGAACGAAGCGGTGACGCCTTGCTTGGCACCTGTGGCGAAGCTCTGCTCGTAGAACGGGCGGGCCTCGATGCGACGCCGCAGCTCCTCGTCGCGGCCTTCCTTGCCTGCGTCAGAGACGGCGGCGGTGGGTACGGCTGCGGCGAGCTTTGCCCGACGGCGTCGCTCTTTTTCGATTTCAATAAGCGCAAGCTCGTCGTCAGGGTTCATTTTTTCCTCGCTTTGACTGCAGCTTCATATGCGGCGAACTCTTCGTCAGTCATTTCGCTGACAGGCTTGGTGGCGACGGGCACTGCGGCGGCGGGGGCTGCACCGTCGGGTAGGTCCAACCCGCGCGAGAGGTACGCGGCGGCTCGGCGCTGCTTGACATCACCCTTCAGCGCATCGAGGACAGCCTTCGCGGTCTCGTTGCGAGTAGCGAGACCGAGGAATCCGCTATCAACGAGGCCCTGCCTCATCAGCTTGACCTCATCGCTTCGTGCGACGCTGCCGGGGTCGGCGAGCTTGGCGAGGTCGGTCGCGATTTCAGTCAGGCGGCGGTCCATGACAGCCCCCTCGGGGCCGGCGAGTTCAAAGGTGCCGGTCTTGTCGATTTGCTCCTTGATGGCGTCAATGTTGCGGTCGATGTTGCTCGTAAAGTTCTCAACCTCGAGGACTTGTTGCCGTCGCTTCTCGCCGACCGCTGTGGCGGCGGTGTCGCGAGAGGACCCGGGTCCACCGGCGGCCTCGTTGCGCAGGCGTTCGACTTCAAGGCGCAGTTTCTCCGACCGCATCGCAGCATCGGGGCTCGGCTGCTTTGCGCCACCACCGAGGGGGGCGACGACCTTGCGCTCGGCGAACTTGGCGGCGGCCTCACCCTGTCGGGCCTTGGCGGCGAGAGCGGCGGTTTCATCGACGGCGGTATCGCGGGCCATCAGGACCGTGCGCCAGTCGGATGCCGGCAGACCCCGGGCAACGGCGACACGCTCGAGCTCGGCCTGCGAGACACCACCAGGGCGAGAGATGAGGCTCTCGGTGTCCGATGCCGCGCCGGCGATGTTCGTCGGGCGAGCCTCGACGGCGGCCTTCGCCCTGTCGGCCTCGGCCTTCGCGCTGACCTTCGCCATCTCGGCAGCGGCCTTCGCAGCCTCGGCGGCGTTGCGGGCGTTGCGACTCTCGACGAGCCCAGCGTCGCGAGCCTTGCGGGTCTCAACGTCGGCGGCGAACTTGCGTTCGGCGAGGTCGGCCTGGGCAACCCTGCCCGCGATGCCGGCGCCGGTGTCAATCAGGGCGGGCAGAAGCGAAGCCAACGCCGTCGACCTCGCAGCGTCACGACCGGCGCGGATGCGCTCCTGTTCGAGTTGCAGGGGAACGAGGCCAGCGGCGGCGAGGATTTCAGCGGTTCGAGATGCGCGAGACATGAGTCACCCGTTCACAAGTTGGATTTGGTCATGGGCCGAACGACGCCAAAAAATGCCAGAGTCGCGCACGACCCCGAGGGTCAGCGGCGTCGCCGACCAGCCCGGCAGGTTGATGGTCGAAGTGCAGGAAGCCTGCAGCTCGGCGCGGCGCTTCTCCATCGACGACAACGGGGGCTCGCCGGTTTTGACCCAGCACATCGACGCGGCGGTGTGGCACAGGAGCTGGTCCAGCGTCGTCAACGAGATGGACGCTTGCGACCAGATGAACGGGTCCGACGACAGCGCCGGGAACGCCGCGCGCGGGACGTACTGCACGCGGCAGGGCTGTACCGATGTGACGTTTGCGAACCCATCAAACACGCGGCAGGGCGGAACCTGCAGGACGCCATTGCCGACGACCAGGGCGACGTTCGCGATTTTCAACGGGGTGATGGACGCGAGCGAGATAACACCGGCCGACGAGGACGAAACGTCGGCCGACTGGTAGTAGATGTTTGCGCCACTGTCGACGACGCTCTGCCAAACCTCCTCCTGCGCGACCTGCAAAGCCGTCGTGATTTCGGCATCAGAAATCAGCGGGTTGTTGTCCTTGTCGTCGAGGAGAAACCGAACGCGAACGATGGCTTGGGCGAGTGTTACTGTCATCGTCGGCCTCGGTGTTTGGGCAGGGCCATCGCAGCGGCGAGCAGGTCACGGCCATCGACGACGCGGGCGAGGCTCTTGTTGATTTCGCGGCGAAAGTCGGCGCGGTGGTCCTCGAGGGAGAGTTCCCGCTGCATCTCCTCGCGGATACGAAAGCGCTCGGCCTTGTCGAGGACGTGCCACGCTTCCCACTGGCGTTTGCCATGCAGCCCGTCGAAGACGCCGGCGCCGTCGCGCAACAGCCCGACGACCATCGGCATCCCGCTAGCTGCGTGCTCGATTGAGCACATCGGGACCCCACCATCGTGAGCACGCGAGACGAGCACGCGGCCGAACGGCGTGTGGTGAAGGTCGGGGTCCTCGTTCATGGCGGCGAGGTCCATCACTTGGCCTCGACGACGACGGTGAGCGACGGGGCCGACTTGGTGACGACGGCCTTGCTGATGGCCTTGACCTTCACCGCGTTTTTAACCCCAATGGCGCCCAGCTCGCGAACGACCATATCACTCACGTCGAGGATGCGGTCGTCGATGTCGGTGGGTGTCGCGCGGATGAATGGCCCCAGGGCGTCGTTCGCGCCTTTGACGGCGGCGACGATTTGTCGACGTCGGGCCTCGTCCATGTGTGCGGCCCACAGCGGGATAACCAGGGGGCCAGCGATGAGCGCCAATCCGCAGGCGGTGACCAGGGCGGCGAGGATGACGGGAATCATGGCAAGGACGGCGGCGGGCATGGTGGGCCTCTCAGCGTGGACGGTTGCGAGTGTTTGCCTCGTCGAGGCGGTTCACGTCGGCGCGCAGGGCGTCGAGTTTGGCGCAGATGCTGCCCAGCTGCGTAAGAATCTGCGACCGCTCGGCGCTCGCAGCTTCGAGGACTTGCACCTTTTCGTTCAACACGAGCGTCGTGTCACGAACGCTGGTGATGGATTGCGCGATGACGAGGGAGCTGGCGACGGCGATGGCACCGACAATGGAGACCAGCCAAAGAGGCACGATCACGCCATTGGAAGTTGTAGGCTGATTCATGGTTTTCCATTAGAGAACCCGGCCCCGTCGTCGTCAACGGGGCCGGGGCGGTTGCTCAGAGACCGGTGAGGCCGGTCATCACGCCGATGGCGCCGCGCTTGGCGCAGTACAGCTGATAGGAGCCGGTGAAGTCGGCATCCATGCTCAGCGTGGTGCGGTTGGTGACGACCACGCCACCCAGCTCGGTCAGCTCCTCGGGGGCCATCTCGGACCAGCATCCGAGCTTCGCATGGTCACGGTTGTGGAACACGACGATTGTCTGCGGGCAGTTCGGGTCAATCAACACCGGACGACCGGCAAGGTCGAGGCCCGAGCTGCGCACGTCGCCGTACTTGTCAGCACGCGCGCCAAGGGGCTGCGGGCGCTGCGCCGTCGGCTGGATCGACATACCGAAAACAGCACCCATCGCACCGGCCTGGATGCGGTGCGCGGCGGCGACCTGTGGCGACATCAGCGCATCGGTGAACTGCTCACCCGAGTACTGCGTGATACGCGCATCGAACTGCAGCGCAGCCTCGTGGGAGTAAGCCGCGCCGAGGGCGATGGTTTGACCGACCCAGCCGGGCAGGTTGGCGGGAGCGATGCCGCCAAACGTCGACGATGCGCCGCTGCCGGCGATGTCGTCGAACGAGTTCAGGCGCTTGCCCGCAATGGCGGTGGCGCTGCCACCGAAACCGGGGAAAGTTCCGCGCAGGGCGAGGATGTCGTCGGTTGCAACGGCGGTGGCGCCGAGGGCCACGACAGCACCGGTTGCGGGGTTGATGACGTCATTGATGAACGTGACCGTACCGGCTACGTTCGCTGAATTTGCTCCGACGACGGCAGCGACCTTGCTCTGGCACCGGACGGTGTAAGAGAAGGTCAACGACGTATCGACGAAATTGTACGACGCGCCGGGAATAAACAACGACACGTCGAGGAACGAGATGGTTACCGTGGAATCGGCAGCGGTGCCGGACCAGGTGGCGACGGCCTGGGGGACGACGGCGCCGGCGTACAGACCACGGCCGATGTGACGAGCAACGCTCTTTGCCGAGGCGTCAAGTTTGGCGTCAAGCAGTTTGGTCAACTCCTTGTCGGCGAGCTTGCCAAGCGCGGCCTGCTTGCCCAGCGAGACGCGCGTGGTGACCATGGTGGGCACAAAGCGGGCCTTGACGGGGGTGGTGGTTTGGCCGTTGGGCCGATTGTCGAAATCCAGGGCGTAGGTGGTCGCGGGCGACTCACCGACGTCGGCGGTGACGGTGAGTTCCTCGCCGTCCTGTTCGACCTTCTCAAGGACACCGCTGCCGATGAGCGGGGACATGTTGTTGATCGTGTTGACGAAACGCTCGGGGCCGAACTCGGCAATGATGCCGCTGATGCTGTTGATTGTGACGTTTGCGAGAGCCATTTGAGAACCTCAGAGAAGTGGTTTCTCGTCGTCAGGATTGACGGCGAGCGTCAAGGAAATCGAGCATTCCCCTGGCGTTGTTTGCAAACCGACCAGTCCCGCCGGATGCTCCCCCGGGCGCCCTTGCCCCGACGGGGGCGTTGCTGGCGACGGGGGCGGACTGGCGAGGGGCGTAGCCAAGTGCCTCAAGCCGCTTGACCTCCCGCTCATGAATCAAGCGCGCGGCCTCGCTGGCACTGAGGTCATGGCGCGCTTTCATGGCGGCGATGACGTCGGCGCGATTGGCAAGGCGATGCGTGGCCAACGCGCTCTCGATTTGCGTCGAGAGTCGCGCCTTGATTTGCTCGCGCTCGGCTTCCATCACAAAGTTCTGCTGCATCTCGCGCAGTTTCGCTTCGTGCTCTTGGGCGAGGGCGTCGGCGCGCTCCTTCGCTCTCTGCGACAACCTGACGTCAGCAAGCTCCTCGTCACGAGCGTCGTACTGCACACCTTCACGCAGCTGCTGACGGAGGCGTTCGTTTTCCTCCTGCAGGAGCTGCGCAGCTGTGCTGTACCGCTGATTCTCGTGAACGAGCCGAGCCGATTCCTCTCGCGCCGCTTTCACGTTGTCGCTGAGTTTCCCGATACGAGCCTTGAACGCTGCCATGGGCACAACGTCGGCCTTTTCGCGTTCGTCTGGTGCGTCGACACCCTCGGGGCTGTCGGCTGCATCATTACCCGGTGACGATTCCGGTGAATCACCCGAGGAAGCAGGCTGGCCGGCGGGTGAGCCCGGGGCCTGGGGGGTTGCAGCGGTTGCAGCGGCGCGCTTGGCGGCGATGTGGGCCATCATGCGAGACTGCGTGGACGCCGGGGCCTGAGTGGCACTGGTGTCCGCTGTGTCGGTGGGCGAGACCGAAGATGCGCCCGAATCAGCCGTCGATGCGGCAGAGGTGGTAGACATGTTACATAGCTAGCACTGTACTCAGTTATGTGCAACGATGCCGCATCAGGAGGCCACATGGCGCGACGATTGACCCCCGAGGATTTGGTGTTGACGGCAGCCGAGAAACGTGCTGCGCAGGTGCAGGCCGAAGGTGGAGCCGGCAATCGAGCCATCGGCGGGACCATCGGGAGCCTCGCCGGGGCTGGTCTTGGTGCTCTCGGATTTCTCGGCGGGCCTGCTCTCGGTGCGGCAACGCTCGGCCTTGGGTCATCCATCGGCGGCGCTCTCGGCGGCATGGCTGCCGATGCGTTGTCTGAAGACGAGCTGCAAAGCGCCGATGACACCCTCGACGAGGGTGAGATGGAGCGGCAAAAGAAGCTCGCGCGCTACAAGCTGCGACAGGATGCGCTGAACGCGCTGATGAGCGAGGACTGAGATGGCCGACCTCCCGCTGACGTCGTCGATTCTCGAAGATTTCAACAAGCACAAGCGCCAAGGGGAACGCATCGCGCTCCCCTATCGGCAGCTGGGCGAGCTGTGCGAGATGTTCGTCGGCGGGCGTCAATGGGGCGTCTACAGCGGGCAGCGTCGACAGGTCATGAAAGACGCATGGTTCGACGACGAGAACGTGCCCCGTTCGCATATCAACGTCTGCCAAGGGCTGATGACGACGTTCTCGTCGTTGCTCAACAAAGACCGCCGCAGCGCCCTCGCGACGGCGTCGACACCCGACGACCCCGAGGACATTTACAACACGGAAATCACCAACCGCGTCATCGACTACATCGCGCAGGAACAGAAGACGGCGAGCAAGATTCACCAGGCCGTGCAGTACGCTTTTCAAGACGGCACTGCAGGCGTCAAAGTATGGCCTGATGAGGTTCGCGGCGAGGTTCGTTGGGCCCGTCTCACCATCCACGATTATTGGATCGACCCCGTAGAGGATTGGCACGACGCCAAGTGGGTCATTTTCGAGAATCACTACGGTGCCGATGAAGTCGCGGCGATGTGGGAAGCTGGCGGGATTGCTGGCCTTCCCCCCGAGGAGACCGAATACGTCAACGCGGCCGGCGAGACGGTCTGTGGAATCGTCGGGTACGAGTACTGGGTGCGGCCTTCGAGGAAGTTCCCCGAGGGCGTCTTCGCCGTCATCATCGGCACCGTCATCGTGGTCCGCAAGGCGTACCCGCTCATCGTCAACACCGAGGGCGACCGCAAGGAGTCGTTGCTTCCCCTGTCGCTGATGAAGATTCGCTTCCGTCGAGACAGCGCCTACGGAATCACTCCCCTTGCCGACGTCATCAACCTTCAACGGCTGCTGAACGAGACGCACGCGCGCACCATCAAGGTGATGCGACTGGTGACGAACCCACAGATTGCGATGCCGAAGCCCCTTGCGGATTCCATCGACATCACGCGCACCAATACCATCGACTACGACCCCAAGATGGACGACGCGCGGTCGAAGATATTCGCTGTCGAACTGGGCGCGGTGGGCCTCGACCTATACAAGCTGCGCGACGACGCAAAAGCTTTCATGTTCGACGTCGTCGGCCTCAACGAGGTGACCAGCGGCGGCGCTGCCCCGACGCTGAGCGGGCGAGCAATCGAGGCGTACTACGAGCTGGACGCGCAGAAGAACAGCGACGCGTTGAAGTCGCTCGAGGACATGGTGCTCGATGCTTGGCGCCTGTGCCTTGCCATCATCCAGCTTTTCTACCCTGCCCCTCGGGTGGCAGAGATTACGCGCATGGATGCGGCCGACGTGTTCACCTTCACCGGCGCCGATGTGCAAGGCAAAAACATCAGACTAGAATCGGCCAGCGAGTTGGAGCGCCGCACCGACGTCCGTGTCGGGAAAGCCGTCGAGAATGCCCAGGCCGGCGTCGGCGGGGCGCAAGACATCGCGACGGCGCAGAAGTCTGCCCCGAACGCGGTGGCAAAGCAGGCGGCGGACCTCGCGGTGCGCACCTACCTCGCAGCGGGTGACGTCGACATCAACGTCAACGATTACAGCATCCCGGCGCTACGTGAAAGCATCGCCCGGGCGAAGTCGCGGGCCATCGCGCAGGGCCGCAAGTCGGATTTCGTCGACTTGGTGCTGCTCGAAAACATCATCAGCGACCAGATTGAGGGCAGCGAACCAGACACCGGCGAGACGTCGCCGACGATGCCCGACCAACAACCAACGCAGCCTGAAGGCTAGGAGCAACCATGGCAACGTCTCTCGTCAATCGCGCAGGGTTCGGCATTTTCATCAACGCAGGCGCCGTTTCCGACGGCAGCGCCGTCCTCGGGACGACACCGGTCAAGGTCACGCTCCCCGACGTCACCGTCAACGGTGGCCTGCTCGCATACGTTTTGGTGCGCGTTGTGAACCCAAACGCGGCGGGGGTGGTGCTGGCGACCAAGATTGTCCCCCGGGGTGCAGCTGCCCCGACGTTTGACGCGACGTTCTCCGCCAGCGGCGGACGCCATGTGCTCGGCGGACAGTTCGACGAGTTCATCATGAACTCAACCACGGAGCTCTACATCGTCGCGAGCGCCGCAGCTTCCTCGTGGGGCGTCAACTCGCAGCACGTCCACTGAACGGCGCCTTGTCGACCATCATCACCAACCGGAGCGCATCACATGGCCATCCCTCGCCCTGACACTCGACGACAACCACCGAAGCTCCCCCCACAGATGCGTCCCTTCGACGACCTCGACGGGCTGGCGGCATCGAGGATGCCTGCAAAGCCCAACACGGAGCGGCCGGCGGGTGCGACGCAGGCGCCGAAAGCCATCGACGGGGCTCGCAGCGACAAGCGGGAGGACGAGCGCCGGCGGGCCGACGAGCAGGCCCAGGCCGCGCAGGCCGAGGCGGCGGGGCAGGGCGGGGGCGTGCAGTACACCAGTGGGAAGGCCAGCGACAAGGACGCGCGAGACAAGCAGATGGAAGCCGGGCTCGCCGCAAAGGGCGACGACGGCATGGACGAGCTGGCGCGCGCACGGCAAGCGGCGGCGCAGGAAATCGACGCGCGCAACGCCCAGGCCGCGATGGACCAGCGCTCACGCGCCGGTCTCGGTGGCCTCGGGTTGTCGGGTGCTGCATCGGCGGCCGAGGGCGACCTTGCCCGGCAACAGGCGCGGACGAAGGTGCTCACCATGCAGGAGTTCGACCAGGCCGCCGAGGAGTTCGACCAGGCCGCCGAGGATGCGAAGTTCACCGACATCCAGCGGCGCGCAGCCCTCGATGACCTCGAAGACGCGGCCGACGTCGACTACAACGGCGACGGCAGGATTGCCGGGCAGACCGCAGGCGAGCGCAAGCAGGACCAAGAACTTCAGTCGGTCATTCTCCCCGACAAGGCCGACGAGTACGTCGCGGGCAACAAGGCCAGCGCCAAGGAAATCACTGCGGCCGAGTTCAGGTTGATCCCTAGCGGAACAGGCACACCGGACGCGGACGGATACCTGTACCTCATCACCCATGAGACCCCCCGTCGGTTTCTCAAGGTGAAGGCCAGCGCAATCGGAGCAGGAAGGTCGGACTGAACCATGCTCATCAATCGCGCCACAATTCGCCGTCAGCTCGCCGGGGAACCTCCCGAGGACACCGGCTCACCCGAGGCACGCGCCGGCGCCCTGGACGAGCTGGGAGCCGTCGACGCAATC
>Ga0315293_10002268_pt1 | contig 18585 bp, 17 predicted proteins | sample YL17G13_20_MG_FD_203071 | JGI IMG/M metagenome (GOLD analysis project Ga0315293, IMG submission 203071) | Sediment microbial communities from Yellowstone Lake, YNP, Wyoming, USA - YL17G13_20 | ecosystem: Environmental > Aquatic > Freshwater > Lake > Sediment | place: USA: Wyoming | collected... | reverse complement strand
TAACTTGGGACGTTCCTGAAATTATGATTTATTTGAGAATTTCATCTACGATTTCATTATTCTCTTTAATTATTTTTTCTCCACTCAAGAGGCACTTGGAAATGGCTGATTGAGAAACATTCAGGAAATTAGCCACCTCGGTCGTTTTCATTCTCTTTAGACGGACGGCCATATAGGACAACACCGCTCTGGCCCCTGCAATATCAGTGCGCTTACTTCCAGAAGTTAGATCTATTGTTGAGAGATTTGACCAAGTTGCCACTCTTTCTGTGAGATCTTTTAAAGTCAATCGGAGACCATTCTTTTCTTCAAGCCGCTGAGTGTTTTGTAAGACCTCCCTTACAAAATTGCCCCTTCCAAGGATCCTCGGGTCATGAAGTTCTTCGAAATCTTGCTCCTGTGCATTAAGCATACTTCCAATCCTTCCCCTACTGCGGGTCAATCCTCCGCCTGTCAAGTCAGGTCTTCTACCCTGCTTGATGCCATCTTCCATAAATTTCCTGTAGCCCGCACGAGCTTGCCCAACCCGGTTACCAAAATATTTCAAGACTTCATCAACTTCTTGCCATGAATTCTTATATCTTCCCATTAATACCCCAAAACCACACCAAGGATATCTTTTGAGTTCCTCCAGATCCTTAACCACACCACTCCTAAGAGGATTCAGATGGATGTACCTTACCAGTTCCAAGAAGTAAAGATCCTCCTCACAGACAAACGATTTGTACCGATTTTGAAAAAGATGGCCTGAACGCTCATGATGTCGATTGTAGTAGCCGGCATAAGATGTCATGAGGCGCCGCATGAATGTAGCAAGAGGAGTAGGGCCCGTGCGAAGTAGCAGGTGGAAATGGTTTGGAATCAAAGCCCACGCGAAGCAATCAACATGAGTTTCATCCAGATATTCTCCAAGTCGTTTGGCAAAGAATCTATATTCTACTTCATCGCAAAAGATTTTCGTTTTTTCGATTCCACGAGCCATCACATGTTGAAGCACACCTGGCGCATCAAGTCTTGCTTGTCTCGGCATGTTCTATACCTACTATAATTTCTTTCATAAGTAAATCATAATTTCAGGAACGTCCCTGAATCTGAACGGGCGAGGAAATCATTAAGGTCTCACCAGAAAGATAAACGTCAGTATCTCTATCGCCTCGAAGATCTTGAACAAGCAAAAACGTTTGGATTCTTCTTATTGACGGAGAGGATGGTGTGTGGTAAAAGTATACCGCATTTTGATAAAAAAAGAGCCGGTTGATTCATTACTTTTTCTTTTCTTACGGTCATCTCTTTATGTCCTGACTGAGCTATTGAAGTTAGTGTTAACCTTAACGTTGCACAAAAAGGGAGGTAAGTGTGCTTACAAACCTTTACAATTGCGGATTATTTTATTGTTTATGGGTAACATACGATGTCACCTGAGGTGGCCTTTGGATTTTGCTTGAAAACGGAGTAGCCAAACGGTTAAAGGTGCCGCTGTAAAGTTTTTCCAGCACACCCACCTCCCTTTTTATGTAATTTTTACGCAACTGTGAGGTTAAAAATGATTTAAGGACGGACCAATACTTTTTAGCCCCTTTTCATCGTTGGTTTATAGTGAAGGAAACATCCATTTCATTGCAACGATGTTGGACGGGAAATTAATTTAAGAAGCGAAGTGACCAGGAGGGTGTCGATGGGGATCTACGACGAACTTCTCATCCATTCCTTTGAAAGGGCCTGCGAGAAATACCCTGACCGGGCAGCGATTATCTATATAGGCGAAAAGTTCTCTTACCGGAAAATGAAGGAATTGATCGACCGGTTTGCCACTGCCCTATATGATCTCGGTGTCAGAGATAATGATAAAGTGATGCTTTATATCCCCAACTGCCCCCAATTTCTGATCGGATATTTTGGGGCTCAGCAGATCGGCGCCATTCCGGTACCTGTCTCTCCGATCTATACGCCTCATGAAATAAAATACCTGATCCAGGATTCCGGAGCGGAAACGGTCTTGTGTCAGGATACGAATTTCAGATACATCAAGGAGGTCTTCCAGGAGACCGGCTTGAAGAGAGCCATCTTCACCAACTATGTCGATTTACTCCCGTGGTATAAACGATTGGTAGGTGCTTTATTCGACAAGGTTCCCAATGGAGTGGTTCAAAAAGAGAAAAATATTTACTCGTTTAAAGATTTGATTGACCGGTATCCTCCTCAGCCACCCAAGGTAAGTATCAATCCGAGAAAACACCTCTGTTATATCCTTTACACGGGTGGAACGACGGGCTTCCCAAAAGGGTGTCCTTCGACCCACACCGGAATGGTCTCCTTTGTAGAAGAAATCCGTGGGGTCGGTGAAGGGTATGTTCGGAATGGAAAAGAAGTGTTCATCATGGTGAATCCCCTTTTTCACCAGATGGCACAGGGAGTCATTCTCGGAATGGTTCTGGGCAGAGGTAACACGGCTGTATTGATGCCTATCCCTCAGGTTGACTCAATCCTGGAGGCAATCCAGCGTTACAGGGGAACCCTGTTTTTGGGAGCCCCTACTTTATACCGCATGATTCTTGAGAATGATAGGTTGAACCTCTATGACTTATCCTCCCTGAGGTACTGTTGGAGCGGCGGTGACGTCCTCCCTCTTGAAGTTTACAACCGGTGGAAAAAGAAATTCGATGTCCCGATCTACCAAGTTTTTGGAGCGACGGAGGTCGGTTTCGTTGCGATGACACCGCTGAATCAAGAGCCAGTTGCAGGGAGTGTCGGGGTTTCCCTTTCATCAAGAGAGATCAAGATTGTGGACCCAAATACCTTGGAAGAGGTGCCTTTAAACACACCCGGAGAACTATTGGTGACCTCCGAATACATCCCAAAAAGTTATTGGAACAAGCCTGAAGAAACCGCTGCCTCGTATGTGGAAATCGATGGCAAGATCTGGTACCGGATGAAGGATTTTATTCGAAAGGATACGGACGGACAACTCTACTACGTTGACCGGAGTGCCGATGTGATCAAGTGCAAGGGGTATCGCGTCTCCTGCTCTGAAATTGAGGCCGTTTTACAGGATCATCCGGCAGTGGTAGGGGCCTGTGTGGTTGGCGTTCCGGATTCAAAGGTAGGAGAACGTATTAAAGCCATCGTCGTTCTCAAACAGGATGCCAGGGGGGTGGGTGGAACGGAATTGATGAAATGGTGCCGGGATCGGCTGGCAGCCTATAAAGTCCCGGGGTATATCGAATTCAGAGATATGCTACCGAAGTCGAAGGTGGGTAAGTTACTGAGACGTGAAATCAGAGAGGAGGAGCGTCGCCGCATTGCCAAAGGCGAACGAACCATCAGAGTTTAACAGGAGGTGCGGGGCTTGATCAACACGGAATATTACAAGCCGAAATATGCTGACTTCACGTCCGGATTCTCCATTAACTCCTGGGATGTTCCTTCCAGTACGGCCCCGCCATTCTCCAGGACATACCCGTAGTGAACAATAGGCAGGATAGGACGGGCATACTGCTCCGAGATCAGGAGCGTTATCCCCGTTTGCAGATTAATATCATAAATAGCACGGGCAAGCATAGCCTCCATGAGGGGACTTAAACCGAGCAGCGGTTCGTCGAGGAGAAGCAATTGCGGCTGGGCCATCAATGCCCTGCCAATTGCAAGCATCTGCTGTTCCCCTCCGCTGAGGAATCCCCCTTCTCTCTTCTTTAACTCCTTCAGTGGCGGAAAGACGGTGAACACATATTCCATGGTCTTCTTGGCCTGAGCCTTTGTGGCCAAAAACCCCCCTATCTTCAAATTCTCCAGGGTGCTGCTTTCTGGGAAAATCCTCCGTCTCTCGGGGCAGAGAACGATCCCCTTTTTTGCCCTCTCGCTCGGCTTCATGTGAGTAATGTCGACCCCCTGAAAGGAGATACTTCCAAGGACTGTGATCCTCTCACCCCCTCTCATCTCTTCCTTCTTTTTCACATCGAGGATAATCCCGGAGATCGTATACATCAGGGTCGACTTCCCGGCGCTGTTCGCTCCAAAGATTCCCGTCACCCTGCCCTGGCTACATGTCAGGTTGATATTGTTGATTGCAATGGCGTTTTCATAAAAGACCATGAGGTCCTTAACTTCCAACATATCCTGCTCCCGTACCAAGGTAGGCTTCCTTCACTTCCGGCTTTGCCATCACCTCCTCAGGCTTCCCCTCCGCGAGTTTTTGGCCAAAGTTCAAAACGATGACCCGGTTCACCAAGCGGAAAAGCTCCCTCAATCGATGTTCGATCATGATGATAGTTATTCCATCCATCTGAAGCCTTTCGATCACAGGAATCATCGTCGAAATCTCAGACATGCTGAGCCCCGAAAAGATCTCGTCGCAGATGATGACCTCCGGTTTCAAGGCAAGGCAGCGAGCAAGTTCGAGGCGTTTGAGATACCCGAGGGGAAGAGAAGAGGCGATTTTATAAGGGACGTAGGCATCCCGTTCGAACCCGATCTCTTCCAATATATCGATGGCTACCCCATCTTTGTCCCCCAGCTTTCCGCCGGTGCTCCTGCGAATCCTGGGGGAGTTTAACGGAACGATCAGATTCTTAAAGGCAGGCAGGCTGTGATAAGGCCTCATGACCTGGAAAGTCCGAGTGACTCCGAGGTCAGCAATTTTGTGAGGTGGCTTACCTGTAATCGTCTTCCCCTTGAAAAGGACTTCTCCCGAATCCGGCTTCACAAACCCAGTTATAAGATTGACCATGGTGGTCTTCCCTGAACCATTGGGGCCAATGATCCCAAGGATGTCCCCCCTTTCCAGTTCAAGGTTGACCCTCAAAATGGCTTGAACCCCACCGAAGGATTTGGTGATTTCTTTAACTTGGAGGAGAGTCTCCACAGCCATCCTCAAACATCTTCCCAGTGCTCGAACTGATGGTATTTCCGCTGAAGGTAGTTCATTAACCCTTCAGGTTTATACACAATAAAACCGATCAAAATAAGACAATAGAGCACGACCCTGAGCTGCCCGAAACCCCGCAAGGCTTCCGACAGGGGAGTCAAGATCAAAGCCCCTATCACGGGACCTACCAGAGTTCCCATTCCACCCATCACTGTGGCGGCAATGGGAAGGATCGAAAAATCTAGGGAAAACTGCGAGATCCCGACCCAGCCGTACAGGTGGCTCAGGTAGGCACCGCCAAAACATCCGATCAATGATGCGATGAACACGGCTTTTATTTTGTAGGAAAGGATACTAATGCCGGAGGCTTTCACTGCCTGGTCATTATCCTTGATAGAACGTAAAATCAACCCCATGTCTTCGTTCACCAGTCTCCTTAACGTGAAGAGGGCAACGATCACCACACTCAGGATGAGGTACTGGTCGACCCAGGGGTTCGGATAGGTAGCGAGGGCGCTGATGCCCTCCGTCCCACCGAAGATATTGAGCGCAATAATCACGTTGACGGTTAACAGGGGAAACATAAAGCTAGTGATGGCGAAATAGATCCCCCGCAAGCGGAGGCAGGGGAGAAGGACCAGTGTGCTGACTATGGCCCCTGCAACTGTGGCGATGGGAATGGTGAGAAAAGGGGCCCAGCCCATCTTGGCATTCAGCAGCCCTGAGATATAGGCTCCGGATCCGATGAAAAAAGATCCTCCGAGACAAACCAGGCCGACATAGGCAGCTAAGAAATCAAAGCTCAGGGCAAGCAAAGCATAGATGCCTGCGGCACAGAGAACCCTCTGCCAATACATATCCAGGAGGAGGGGGGCTAACAGGAGGCCCAGGATGAGAATGATTCTCGGGGCAAGAAGATAAAACATCTCCTTCCATGAAGAAAGGGCGTAGAGTCCCTCTGTCCGGACTTTGATTCCCCGGTCCAGTCTCTCTCTTCGTCTCTCTCTGGTTGTCAATTGTTCATTAGGCATTAGGCTATTGATCCTTGTTCATTGATTATTTTCAGACTCTTTCTTCGAGTTCCTTCTGCTTCCCCAAAAGGCCCGATGGCCTGAAGATCAGAATCAGGATGATCGCTCCAACCAACACGACGGATTCCCATACCGAGCCGAACAGGGCTGTGCTGATAATCATCGCAAACCCCAGCACGAAGGAAGCCAGGACAGCCCCCGCCCAACTGCCGAGACCTCCGATGATGCATACAGCAAGGGCATTAATTAACACTCGGTATCCTGCCTCGGCGGTTACATTCCCCAGGGGAAAAATAATCACCGCCGCCAAGCCCGCCAGCGCAGACCCAATCGAAAGAGAGATGACAGCGGCTCGATCCGAATCGATACCCAGCATCATCGCCGCCTGCTCGTCCTGGGCAATAGCCCGGAGGGATAAGCCCGTCTTTGTATAATGTGTAAACAGCCATAGGGCAGCCACGACGCACAAGCCCCCTCCGATCAGAATGAGTCTCTGGGCGTCGATGAGAACTCCCGCAATTCGCAACTTGCTGTCGATAAATGCAGGAAGTACATAAAAAGGACCGATGAACCCCTTGAATCCCCCTATCCCCTGCAAACGGAGGCCTTCCAGAATGATCAAACCCACAGCAAATGAGGCGATGATTTCTGAAGTGGGCAATCCTCTGAGCCGGATAAGAATCAGCCGGTAGATCAATGCTCCCAAAAGGGCGGAAATCCCCAGTGAAATCAAAATGGCCAGTGGGTAGAATACTTTGAAATCATTCACCAGACTCCAGGTGAGGAAACCCACCAGAACATAGAGGGCGCCGTGGGCAAAATTGGGGAGCCGGCTCACCCCATAGACAAGTGTAAAACCCACTGCCACGAGGGCGAAAACAACGCTGTTGACTGTGCCGTAGATCAGAATATCCATAGGGAGAATGAGAGGGTGGAGACTAAAGGGTGGCGGCTTAATCTCCTTGACCTCTACCCTTTAGCCTCCAATCGTAATCGGTCTTTAGGCTTTTTTCAGCCAGGGCGGCATCTTGATCTGGCCCATAGCCGCTAACGGAGGATAAATGGTTACCCTTTGCCCATCCTGCCACTGGACCCAATTGCCCAACACGCTGGTCTTGGGGTCATAACCATAAACGATCTGGTGGTTCTGGTCAAAACGGAGTGTTCCGCGAACAACGGGCAGATTGGTGTTTTTAAGAGCTTTAATGAGCGGATCCGCTTCAATCGATCCTGCGCGTTCAATTGCATCTTTCAACACGAAAAGAGCCTCATATGCGCTCACACAACCTGTGCTCCGGGGCGGTACCCCCCACCTCTTCTGGAAGGCGTTATAATATTTCATGGTTAACGGCGTCACGTTGGAAGGCGTGCAACCCGCTTCTGAAAGGGTAACGATGGTGTAAGCCCCTTTCCCTTTGGTCGCCTCCCAGAATCCCGGGTCCTCCGCCGCTCCAATGAAACCGATGGGCAGCGCCGGGACCTCCATGTCAGCCCACTGTCTCAGCATGATCGAGGTCTCAGGAGAATAAGCCCATATAAATAAAATCTGAGCTCCTGACTTCTTGCAATCCCCCAGCGCCATGGAATAATCCGTAGAGGCAATAGGATGTTTATCAAATCCCACCATCTCCCAACCATCTTTCATAGCCAGATTCTTCACGATCTCCGCGGCGGCACGGCACATGGCGCTGTCATCGATCGAGATAAACATCTTTGAAAAATTGTAACGTTCCTTGATCTGTCGGAGCAGGTCAACTCCTTCTTTAATGTACCAGGCCACACTGCCACTTCCCCTGAAGGAGTGCTTGTACTTGTCGAGATCCGAGCCTACCTTCTTATCCCAGGCAGGGGTGTAACAACCGATCGAAACAATATCGACGGTTTTGTATTTTGCATAGAGATCGATGGCAGCAAGGCCGCATTCCGACATGCAGGGCCCCCCCACGATCACATCCGATTTCTTCTGCAGAATCAACTTCTCAATAGCCAGAAGCACTTCGCTTGTCGGAACGCCTGGTTCCTCATCACGGGTGTCGATAATCTCCAGCTTGAGGGGGCGCACCACGTTCCCAACCTTCACTCCTCCTGCGGCATTGATCTCCTCGGCCGCCAGGATCATTCCCCTTTCTCCATTCTGACCGTAGGCGCTTGCCCTGGGTACAGGCGCTCCGACCAGAATGGGCTTGGACTGGCCGTAGCTCTCGTCCCATCCGACCAGGAACGTTCCAGCTCCGATAGTCGCCATTGCCGCTGTTTGTAAAAACTCCCGCCTCGTCTTCATTGGGTTACCTCCTTTCCATTTTGGTTAATTAATGATACTCCGCAAACACTGAAGAATTTGAGATTGGTAAGAATAGGACAAAAACCTTTATCGGTTGGCTTGTTACCTAACAAAAAATACTTTTTCTGTCAAGTCAAAAACTCCTGGGTGAAATCAGAATCATGTTCAAACATGATTCCGTAATTGCAATTCCAGGGGGTGGGGGTTTAGATAGACCTGTTGCTTGAGGTAGGGCTGATCATATTTTCGGACATAATGCTGAATAAGCGTGATGGGAACAATGAGGGGGATATACTCCTGCCTATAATGATCAATCACTTCCAGTAATTCCTGTTTTTCATCTGAGGACAATTGATCCTTGAAATAACCCACCATGTGTTGCAAGACATTGGCATTTTTTTTCGGGATGGTTTTCAACTCCAGAGATTCCATGAGAAGCGTCTGGTATTGTCGGTAAAGCTCTTTTAATGGAAGGTCTTTTGCCCTTGCCACAAGCTTTCCCATTGTCTGATAATGCTTTGGGCTGCGTGAAAGTATCAACAATTTATGTCTTGTATGGAAGTCCACGACGTTTCCCCGACTTTCCTTTCTTTCAAGGACCCCTCGCCACCTTTTTAGAGTAAAGATCCGTTCAATGAAGTTCTCACGAAGTTTTGGATTATGAAGCCTTCCCTCATCCTCTACCGGAAGCAGGGGAAAATGATCCATGAAAATCCTTGCAAAAATCCCGACTCCCTTTTTCACGGGCATCCCCTTTTTATTGTAGACCCTGACCCGCTCCATGCCACTGCTCGGAGAATCACTCTTGAAAATAAAGCCGCAAAGACCTTCTTTCTCCAAACCTGCGACACGTTTCCTGGCCCACTGAATCATCCGCTCCGTCAAGTCCTGTTTGGTACGAATCGTCATCAGACGCGGGGAATCCGGATTTCCTTCGAGATGCATCGATTCCCTTGGAACAGGGAGACCAGATTCCACCTCGGGGCAGACGGGGACATACTCCACATATTGTCCCAGAGTTTCAGTCAGAAACAGGTCCAGCTTATGACCTCCATCATAACGGACGTTTTCCCCCAGCAAGCAGGCGCTGATACCCAACTTAATCTTTTCCATTGATTTCTCCTCCTCTTGTTATATTATTATAAATAGGCTGAGGTTTAAATAAAATAATGGAGGTAGAGGTAAGAACAAATGCTTGAAAAGATGAAGGACATGGTTAAAGGGAATGATCTCTGCGTTTTGGCTACTGTCTCTGAAGGGAAACCCCATTGCTCTCTCATGTCTTATATTTCGGATGAGGAAGGCCATGAGATTTATCTGATTTCTAATAAACAGACAAAGAAATACGGCAATTTAATGGAAAACCCAACCGTCAGCCTTCTTATCGATACGCGGGAAGAGGCAATGGGTCATAGACGGGTTTATATAAAAGCCCTCACTGTCAGTGGAGAGTTTCAACCTATAAAAGACCCCGGAAAAAGAGAACTTATCCATAAAAAGTTTTTTAATAGGCATCCTCATTTAGCCGATTTTTTAAATGACCCAGGAGCTGAAATTTTTTCCATCAAGATTAAATCATTCCAGTTACTGGATGGGGTGAAAAACGCTTTTTTTGAGACAATGGATTAAACAGAATTGAGAGGGGAATTTCACCTTGGCTTTGGATAAAGATTCTCTGATCGAATTGATCTGTAAACACTGCGACTTCTACAAAGAATCTGAAAAAGATTTGGAGTGTGGCGCCTTCAAGATCCTCAGGGAACTTCTCGAAAAAGATGTGATTACCCCCGAAGAGATCAAAGATGTTCTCCCCAGATAAATTCTTCGCGTTAACTCCCCACTCTACATTGAAACATCTTGAAGAACCTTATCTTTATGACATCGAAAAGGATGAACTCTATGAATTGAGCCAGGATGCCTTTGAATTTCTTGCCCAGTGTTCTCAGGGCGAATGTCCAGCCCCAAAAAAGGAAGATGAAGAGTTTATCCGGTTCTGTCTCTCGGAGAATTTAATGGCTGCCTCAGAAGTCCCAGTTAATAGAGGATTAACGCTTTCCCCCTCTCCAATTCCTTCACTCCGTTACCTCGAGCTTCAGATTACGGATCGTTGTAATCTCCGATGTCAACACTGTTATATCGGGGATAGCCGTCATCAAGGCCTTCCTTTTGAAAGAATCGAACAGGTATTAAAAGAATTTGAGGACATTCAGGGGTTAAGACTCCTCCTCTCTGGAGGGGAACCTTTAACCCATCCCCAATTCTGGAAGATCAATGAGGTCTTGAAAGGGTATGCTTTCCGATCCGTTCTTCTCTCAAATGGTACGTTGATCACTAAAAAGGTAGCGCAACAACTTCAGGTTCATGAGGTTCAGATAAGTCTTGATGGGATGAGGGAGGGACATGAATCTCTTCGGGGGAAGGGCACCTTTAAAAAGGCTCTTAAAGCTATCAACCATCTTCAGGAGGCCAATATCCGGGTGTCCATCGCCACGATGGTGCATCAAAGAAATCTTAAAGAATTTGATGAGTTGGCATCTTTGATTCAATCAAAAAATATCGAAGAGTGGAATGTGGATGTGCCCTGTATCGCAGGAAGGATGAAGGAAAACCGAGATCTCTGGGTGGAACCCTCTGAGGCAGGACGGTTTCTCCAATATGGTTATGGAGGAGGATTACATAGTTCAGAAAAAAATGCTACCTGTGGAGCGCATCTCTGTGCTATACTTTCTAATGGTGATGTTTGTAAGTGTGGGCTTTTCAGTCAGGACCCTGTTGGGTCTGTTGAGGAAGGGCTCAGGATCTGTTGGGATCGGATTCCTCGAATTCCATTAAAAGGCTTGACTTGCAAGTGTACAGAATTAGAAGAATGTCGGGGTGGATGCCGCTTCAGGGCAAAATATTTTGGGAACCTTTATAAACCTGACCTCTTTCAATGTTATGCAAGAGGGGTTTTGAAAGGAGGTGAATGAAATGACTATCAAGAAGATCGCCAAGAAGTTCTCTACAACCTGCAAATGCAAAGCATCCTGTTGAAGTCTATTTCGGGCTCTCTCTTAAGAAAAGAGGGAGCCCCTTAATGATTTGATAAAATAGTAATCGAACATAACAGGTCTGAAGACCTGTGTTCCATAAACCCGAAGGTGATGAGGTCTTTCCGATTCCTCTTTCCCTCTCTTCTTCTCGAATGAGAAGGAGAGAGGGATTTTTCATTTCGGTGATCGATGTATCTGGGAATCGATTTTCTTATTTCCCGTAGCCTCAAACCCTATGTGGTTGAGGTCAATGTGGGCCTTCCAGGCGGAGCTCAGGAATATGATCTTGCCCATCAGGTCTGTTTTGGGAGGCCCTCGGATATCTTTAAAAAGGTTGAAGAGACTTCTTTGAAGGTCTATGGAAAAGGATTCAAGGATTACCTCCAGGCCCTTCCTTTTATCAGAAGCCTGAAACCCTTCAAGATCTGGATGGATGGAAAAGGTCCATTGCCTACTCTCCTTCATCCAGGCTTAAGACTGGATGATAAATGGATTCAGTATCAGCTAATCAAATCGATTGCGCCTGTGCCTGAGGCCGTGATTTTTGATCCTAAGAATCTGGCTGAAGCAGAGACGTTTCTAAAAAGAAAGGGAAGGGTCGTTGTTAAACGCCGCCTCGGAAGAGGAGGAAGGGGCTTCAAGATTGTTGCCGAACCCATCTCTTTATTTACACTGGATACAGAAAGTCATCCCTGTATTCTCCAGGAATATGTCGAGTCCAAGATCGATGAATATGCTTTTTCCATCCGTGCGGTTGCCTTTGGCGGAGAGTTTATGTGTATGTATGGCAATCTTTCAACCCGGTCTCATTCAAATCATGGGATTCTTACTTATATTAGAGAGGGAGATGATTTTGGGCTAACTGATAAAGAGTTCGATACAGAATCCTTTTGTCAGAAATCGTGGGAGGCAGAGATATGGTTTGGTCAGAATGAGCCTTCGTATTTGAGGCATAATCTTTATGAAGATGAGGTCGCCAGGACAACCCTGTGTCTTCCAGAACCAATTCAACGTACGATTCGAAAGCTCTCCGTTGATATAGAAAGACTTTATGAGGGCTTAGATCTTTTGAGTTTGCCAAGGGCCTGTTTTGAAATCGGTTGAGGATAGATGGACGTTCTACTTCGCCCCTGGGATCAGAATTTTTCTAATAGGGCTAGCACCTTTCATGACGGCTTCAGCTGCCCGTTTTCCACTCTCCATAGCTGTTGGCACTCCTCCCATGAAGAGAGCTGAGAAAGCCTGATAGCCTGCCATATAGAGTCCTTTGATGGGTGTTCGTACTAATTCCTTTGGTTTATCTTCTCGGAAATCATCATAATCCCACGACCACCCAGCCACGGCTCCTTCACTTCTGCCCCCCTGATCCTCAAATGTGAGAGGAGTGGCCACATCCATAACGATAACTGCTTTTTCAAGGCCTGGGATTAAATGGTCGACCTCCCGAATCAGGGCTTGAGCAAGTCTGGTTTTGTACTCTTCATATTTTGGAGACCTTTTCCGCCAACCCAACCGATATTTGGAAAAATGGTCATATTCCGCTTCTGAACGTATTATGATGGATGCTTTCTGTTCAGAGGAAAGAATTTCCCAATCTTGTCCCCAAAGGCTCACCTCCAGTTCTTGGCTTGCGAAAGCCTTGAGGTCAATCTCTTGAGCGTTCCAGTTGAGGCTCTCTTCTTCCTGCCCATTCTCCTTATGTCCTCTATAGATGACCCTGCTTGCGTTTGTAAATGCTGATAGATCGGCTTTATCTGAATCCACTCCGAGGCAGACCTGGAAAATAGAATTTGTTTGACGGGCATGAGAAATGGCTTGAAACCAATCAGGGGGAATGGCATTGGAATCGATCAATTTGATAAAGGTGTTCTTGTAGTCTGCATTCGAAATAATTAATTCTGAGTTCATCTCGAAGCCGTCCTTGAGAGTCACACCCAAAACCTTCTCTTTTCCAATACGGATCTTTGCAACCTCTGCCCCCAATCGAATCTCTCCAGAATTTCTTTTAACTGCCCTAACCAGCCTATCACAAAACGATTGCATTCCTTCTTTCGGATACCAAATTCCTCTATTGCAAATGAGATTCCACATAGCCACGAGAAGAGGGAGGCCACTATAAGGTTCTCTTGTGCCAATGCTTCCAAGGATTCGCCGAAGCCTCCAGTCCTTGACGAAATGATGAAGATAATCTGAGGCTGAAATATCCTTAGGTTCATGAGTTGAGAAGTGAGGGGAAGAATTCATGACCATCAGGTTTTCAAAGAACTTCCCCAAACCCTCAGCTTCTGAAGGGAAAATTTTTGTTAACTCCTTTACCATTTCATCAAAAGGCAATGAGATGGGGATTTCCAGATCAAAGGCTCTAAGCCGGTAATGAACTCGAGAGAGATTTAGATTTTCTCCTACCTCCAGCTTGGTGAGAGTCTCTTGGATAAACTCTGGATGGCTAAATCCCAGAGGACCCATGGGAAAGGAGAAATCCTTTCTATGATAGACATAGGCTGTTCCTCCGGGATGGGGATTTCGATCCAGAACCAAAACACGCAGGCCTGCCTTGGCTAAATAAGCAGCGGCTGTTAGACCCCCGATTCCAGCACCCACAAGAATAATATCCCATTTTTGAGACATCATAAGATGAGGTATCCAATGATTTAATATTGAACAAGAATAACTTGTAAGAAAGATTTTTTAAAGGAGGGGGAGGTCTTTAAAAAACCTCCCCTCTACACAAAAGAAGATCATCAATAATTCTCTGCAAGAACCTCGAAGTGGGCGCGCGGGTGTTTACAGACGGGGCATTCGACAGGGACCTCTTTTCCTTCAAAAACATAGCCGCAATTTCGACAATGCCACTTTACAGGAGAGTCTTTCAAAAATACCTTGCCCTCCTGTACATTCCTTAATAAACCCAGATATCGGGCTTCATGAAACTTTTCGACTTTAGCGACCTCAGAAAATATTTTTGAGATCACAGAAAAACCTTCTTTTTGGGCCACATTGGCGAAATTCTGGTAGAGAGCCGTCCATTCAAGATTTTCTCCGTCCGCTGCTGCCTTCAAATTGGCAAAGGTATCTCCGACCGGTCCGGCGGGATAGGAAGCGGTGATCTCAATCTCTCCGCCCTTCAGGAGATTGAAGAAAAGCTTGGCATGTTCCTTCTCGTTTTCCGCTGTTTCGAGAAAGATAGCGGAAATCTGTTCATAACCCTCTTTTCTGGCGGCGCTGGCAAAGTAGGTATAGCGATTTCTGGCCTGAGATTCGCCTGCAAAAGCGGCCAACAAGTTCTTTTCGGTCTGACTTCCTTTGAATTCCATCGTCTTTCCTCCTTTCACTTTTGACATACGGCGCTAAGATTTTGGTAATGCCTCAGAAGATGTGAAAAAATTGGTCCACTGTGCCTTGGCCCAAAGGGTTGGAAGTCTTGTAAAACCTTTAGGACGCGGGACATTAGATGTTATGGGTAACCTTCTTATTTAGTATGGTAGCGATATGACTCGGGTTGAGGCAACGTAGTTTAATATTAGAGGTTCCGCCCTAAAGCTTTTCCAATCCCCCCAACCCTTTGGGCCGGAACGAAAGTTATTCTTGGTATGTGATTTTTTCACACCTTCTTCTATGTTGATCTTTTTGTGCGAATCAGATGATCTAAAACTTCGACTGCTCTTTGCGCAAAAGCAGGGTCACTGATATGGGCATCCACCTCTTCGATAGGAATTTTAGAACCAATGATTTTCCTCAGTTCCTCAACAAAAATCTGGTTTGTCCCCGGATCAAAGAGCTCCATCCCTGGTTTGTCCGCTTCAGACCAACCTTTCTTGGGAATCAACATATAGGTCGGTCCATTCGATTTTTTTAATTTTTCTCCGATGATCTTAGCAAATTCGATCATCTCTTCAGAACCCATCCGGACACAGAAACGGATATCGTGAGGATGGATCTTTCTTCCCCTTAACCGATCGGGCATCGGATAAAAAGGGCTGAAAACAGCATTATCCAGCCCGCCAGGGACAACCACCTGGGGAATTCCCATCTTGCCTGCCGTTTCAAGTCGATTCGGTCCGATTCCTCTACAGTATCCTCCAAACATTTCATCAGCAATTTCATGGGTGGTGAAATCGAGGACACCCTCTATCAGGCCTTGAGCGAGGAGCTCCTCCATGGCCATGCCACCGCACCCATTGGCATGGAAAGCAATCATCTCATATCCTCTCTCCTGGAGAAGGGGCTCCGCATGGAGGGCGCAAAGAGAGTTGATTCCGTAGGCCGTCACCGCGACCATGGGTTTCCCCTTCTGAATGATGCTCCCTTTTTCCATCATTCCCTGGATGGCGTAGGCCGCCTGTCCAAGAATGAGACGCATGAATTCATTGAACCCCAGGATATCTGCTACGGAATGGAACATGACAATATCTTTTGTGCCCACATATTCCCGGATATCACGCGAGACCACTGTGGAGAGCACCAATTTGGGCAGGCCAAAAGGAAGGGAACGCATAATATAGGTGACAATTGCCGTACCCGTTCCGCCTCCCATCCCAAAGAGGCCGTGTAATTTTCCTTCTTCATAAAGACGTTTTGCCAGGATAGCTCCACCTTCCTGGACGGCTCTAATCGCCGCGGAGCGATCTTTCGTCTTCATTAAATCATTGAGTTGATACCCGGCAGCTTGGACCACCTCTTCGCATGTGATATCAGGATGGGCTAAGGGCTTACCCAGAGTCCCCACATCCATCAAGACGGGGTGAATCCCTTGCCCCTGGACACAATCCTTCACATAGGCGGCTTCTCTTCCTTTCGTGTCTAAAGTGGCGATGATAAGAAGTTGTTTTTTCATTTTAACAACTTAACTTTGATACGCTAATTTCTGATTTTCTGGGCTATCTTCAGGATGGTCTCCCCATAGGGGTCACTACGATTGTAATGCCACAACAGTTTTTTCTGCTGATGGATGGGGAGGCCCCTCTTCCATCCATGCGATTTCAAATAATTTCCAATGCTGAAGATGGCTCCCTCCGGATCGTAAAGCCAATCTTTAAAACTGTTCCTGTTCATGGCATAGGCGATATAACTGGACGGGATGAACTGGGGCATGCCCAATGCACCGGCGATGGATCCATAGACTTCGAGAGGATCCATGTCTTCGGATCGGATGATCTCCAGGAAACATTTCAGTTCCTTGTAGGCCCAGTTGGCTCTCCGATTAGCCACATTTTCGATCCAATCGTAGGAAATTTCAGGATTCATTTCCCATATCGTCGAATAATTTTTCAGGAGATTTTCAGTAGAATTCATGATGGCCATGCTGGCCAGTGTCGGGATGACCCTGTGTTTTCCGGTATTTTCACCGAAACGCGATTCGACCAAGAGGATCGCCACCGCCACTTCCTTCTCCACGTCGAACTTTCTTTCCATCTCCTTCAATATGGTAAGATTTTGACGAAGAAAACTTTTTGCGAGAAGGATCCATTCAAAAGTCAAGAATTTGGCATAGATTTCCGGAATCTCCCTGGTTAACAGGGAGATCGCCATCCGGTTTGGGATCGGTTCTGCACGTCGGTCAAGAAACAACGGAAATAAAAATTCCTTGTCCAAACCATCTTTGATCAGCCGGTCGAGAAGGGCCTGATAAGGAGGAGGGACGTCCCGGAGATCATTGGCGAGGCCAGAAGAAGAAAAACCCACCAGAACCATTAGGATCAGCAAAAAATGCTTCAAATCCGGTGCTCCTTTAAACAGGCGATGAGCTCTCCGTAATCCTGAATCAGAAAATCAGGTCCTCCGGTGAGGAGATCCGATCTGGAATTCTCTCCGCCCAGAATGATGATCACTTGTAACCCTGCTTCTTTTGCGGCCTGGATATCATCTAGGCTGTCTCCAACGAAGAGGGCTTTCCCTCCGGGAACCCCAAGACGATTCAGGGCCAGGCGGATTCCTTCGCCATTCGGTTTAAGATGCCGAACATCGTTTCGGCTGACCACGATATTAAAATGGGAAATGAGGCCTAACTTTTTAATTCCTTCTTCCAATGTTTTTGCCCCCAGATTGCTGACCAGGCCGGTCTGAATATCAGAGGTCTTCAGGAAAGACAGGAAATCTTTTGCCTGAGGCCTGAGGCTCCACCGGCTCAAGGCGTCGGCGTCAAATCTGTCATAGATCGCATCGATCTCTTCTTTCACCGAATTGGGGGATTGTCCAATTTCCCTGGCCATGGCGATGGCTTCGTTCTTAAGAAGGGAATACTTCTTCCCCTGGAGCCGGTCCACGGGAAAGCCCAGACCCTTCAACCTTTCTATTGTTTCCTGAACGGCTTCCTTGCGATTCCATTGATTGCCCACCAGCGTCCCCTCGAAATCAAAGAGGACTGCTTCCACTCCCCTAAAACTTATCTTACTCATGGCTCGACATGTTGCCCTTAATATTGCAAAACACTTAACTATATGGACATGGGTGAACCGTTCGGAAAGGGTTCGGGGCGAACCTTTAGTCCAATAAGCACTCATATCCCCAACCCCTGCTGGAGTTCACCTTAAGTTGGGTCCTTCCATTCCCTTCAGACATTCTATCGACCGCCATCCGAAGCCCCGCCCTTGGCGGGATTTACCCGTGTCCGGTTATATAGCTGTAAGGTTAACCGTTCAACCCTTTTTTTTCAACACCCTTTTTTTTCAACTGATTTTGATGATTAGAAGGACATACAGACCGAACAGCAGGATGATGATGCCTGAAATCCTGTTGACCCACTTCAATTCACGAAGGTTGAACTTTGCCTGAAAAAGGGCGATCCCACTGCTCAAGAGAAGCCACCAGAGGGCTGAACCACTGAATACGCCCAGGACCAATACACCTGCGGAGAGATAATTCCCGCTGGTGCTCGCCACTCCCAGACCGGCAAATATGGCCGCAAAAGAAAGGATGGTCATCGGGTTGGTGAGCGTTAGGAAAAACGTTGAGGCATAAGTGCCCATGAGTCCATTGACTTTGGCAGAGGCCATTTTTCCCGCAGGTCCGGAAAGGAAAGTCTTAAGGCCCAGATAGAGGAGAAACAGACCACCGACAACGCGAAACCATACTTGCTGACGGATGAGCAGGGTTGAGATGAAGGTCAATCCGAACCCGGCGATGCAACCATAGATTGCATCAGCCGTGGCCGCCCCAAGACCCGAGACCAGACCGGAGGTGCGCCCTTCTGCCAATGTCCGTCGTATGCACAATAGACCGATTGGCCCGACAGGCGCAGCAATCGAAAAGCCGATAAAGAGACCCTTTAGCAGGAAACCGATGTCCACTTCTCCTCCACACTGTGATTCAGACAGTAAGACTATAGACCTCAGACGTCAGACTGATGAGTAGAAATAAGCCAGGGATAACAAAAAGATAGCG
>Ga0315293_10002264_pt1 | contig 18595 bp, 18 predicted proteins | sample YL17G13_20_MG_FD_203071 | JGI IMG/M metagenome (GOLD analysis project Ga0315293, IMG submission 203071) | Sediment microbial communities from Yellowstone Lake, YNP, Wyoming, USA - YL17G13_20 | ecosystem: Environmental > Aquatic > Freshwater > Lake > Sediment | place: USA: Wyoming | collected... | reverse complement strand
CAGCAGTCCTATCTGCTGCAATTCAAGCAGGGTTCTCTTTCGCCAATCGGTAACAAGCAGCAGCGTCCCATTAATAAACCACATCAAGACAAGAACCGCCATACTTCCTCGTGCGGATATAAAGTACTTCTTAAACAATATCCCGACCACCCCCGTTACAAAAGTAGCTATGACTATCAGAACCAGCAGGTGCACTCCCGGCTTTTCTTTGAACATCGCAACAGGAGAAGTAGCGAATCTGCCGGTAGAATTTGAAATCTCAAGTTTCAAATTTGAAATTATTTCGGCAATGGATTTTCGAAATATGATAACAATCACAATGAGTGTTCCGAGATGCGCCGACAGGTCGAACATCAGCATTTGCGGTGTTGCAGCATCAAATTTCAATAAAGTCTCCATCAAAACCAGATGCCCATCTGATGAAACCGGCAGAAATTCTGTCAGGCCCTGAACGATTCCCAGAATAATTGCTGAAAATATATTTAACCGGCCGTCAAATCGAATCAATCCCGAAAGGTATTCCAGCCATCCCATTCTGGCGCAGATAATTAGCGCTGCTCCTGCATACACGCCCGCCATCAAATCATCCGCCAGGATCCCCCAGCCCTTTGGAAGTTTTTCAAGTTTATTGCTGGGCCAGGGCTTGAGAGTGTCAAACGCTCTGAACAAAAAAAATCCAGCCGCCGCAGTAGTCAAATAATGCCTGGCTGAAAACAAATCCATACCTAAAAACGGGACAAATAAAAACGTAATCGCCTGACCGGCAAACTCATCAGCCACAACTTCCGACGGGTCCTCGTCGCCGGTTGCAGCAATCACAAAAGGAGTAAATCTTATACAAACTATAATGCCAATTACAGCCAGAGCTGTCATTGCAGCTAATATCAAAGGGGTTGGCGCCTGAAAGAAGCACATAACTATAAAAACAATTGTTGTCGGCAGGGACCCCCATGTCCCCGGAGCGAGGGGCAGCCAACCAAGACCAAAACACGATGTAGCTAATCTCTTTATATTTTGCAAAACTACAATCCTGTAAATCAGAAAATATCAACCGATTTTAATCAAACTTCCTCGGCCATTTTCAGGCAAAATCTATCGGTCATACCGGCTATATAGTCACATACTGTCCTTTGCAACCCTTCCGTGGCTATCAGCCGCTGAAAATATCCAGGCATCAACTGCGGCTTCCGGCAAAGTTTCTCAAAAAGTTGCTCAAGCCATTTTTTAACGTGGCCTCTGGTATTCATCAGGGACTTATGTTGATAGAAATTCTTTAATAAAAACCCTTCCAGTTCAACAAGCTCACTTTCATTTTTTTCTGAAAGCACAATCAAGCTCTTGTCTGTGCTATATACGTCATCAATTGTCTTTATGTTGCGTTCTGCAAGGTTCTTTTTGCTCGCGTCGATACAGTCGCTGACGAGCTTATCGATAATTGCCTTTGCAGTTCTTGTTCGGCGGATACTTTCGTCCTTAATTGCCTTGGCGTTTATCCGGCTTTGCACCTCCGTGAATATCTCTATATTCTCTAATTGTTCCGGCTTTATGATATCAGCCCGCATGCTATCCTCAAGGTCGTGACAATTATATGCAATACGGTCGGCAATATTAGCAACCTGTCCCTCGAGCGAACAATTTAGCTCGCTGAAAAGGACATCCTGCGGTTTATCGTAGCTGCTGGAGTGTTTAGCCAGCCCCAGGCGGGTCTCATACATCAGATTCAAACCCACAAAATCCGGATACGGATGCTCAAGCAACTCTACAATTCGCAGCGTCTGCCGGTTATGTTCAAATCCGCCGAATCCGCTCATCAAATCATCAAGCACCTTTTCGCCGGAGTGTCCGAAGGGCGGGTGTCCCAAATCGTGAGCTATACATATCGCCTCAGTCAGGGTTTCATTCAGCCGAAGCCCTTTTGCAATCGTCCTTCCTATTTGTGCCACCTCGATACTGTGGGTAAGACGCGAGCGATAATAATCGTCCAATCCGGGGGTAAAGACCTGCGATTTGCCTTCAAGTCTGCGAAATGCCGAGCAGTGAATTATCCGGTCACGGTCACGTTCAAAATCCGTGCGATACGGATGCGGCTTTTCTGTAAATCTCCGGCCGCGACTGGTTTGTTCGGTGACTGCACAACTAATAAGTTCATCCGACATATCTACAACTGTGGTAAGTTGTGTTCCTTACATATCTTTTTTAACTGCCCAAAAAGCTCAGTCAAACTCTGACTGATAACGGCAGTGTCGCTGCACACCTTCATAAAATTCGTGTCCCCCTCCCATCGAGGAACAATATGAATATGCAAATGCTCAGGTAATCCGGCTCCGCCGCATCGTCCAAAATTCATCCCGACATTAAACCCGTGAGGTTTTATCGCAAGTGACAGAGCTTTTTGCGATTCCCTGACCAGCTTAATCATCTCCAGCAGCTCCTCATCCCTTGCCTGCTCAAGCTCAGCAATGTGCCGAATCGGCGCTATCAATAAATGACCGTTATTGTAGGGGAAGCGATTTAGTATTGCGATATTTCGCTCTGACCGCCACAATACAAAATTGCCGGCATCATCCTGCGGGTTTTTCACGCTGTTGCAGATAAAACAACCGCTGCTCATACCCAATCCTTGAATGTATTTAATACGCCACGGCGCCCACAAATTATTGCGTTTCAATCTATCGTTACCTCCGCCCACCACAGACAATTCAAAGTTCAAAACTCAAAATTCAAAACCAAGGAACACATCTTCCATAGTTTTACATTTTGCATTTTTAATTTTAAGTTTATTTCAAAAGTTCCATCGTTAAAGTTTGACTTATATTCACACGTGGGTTTGCGCTGATACCCATCGGCAAAGATGTCTCCAACTGCGTTTTATACTGCTGACTGTATCGCTCTGTTCGGCCGGAGTCGATATTGAATAATTCTTCCCCCTGGCCCTGCAAATCTATAATCTTATAACCCCTGAGAAAGCCGAATGTCCCGGCCATCTGGAACGAGCCCGAATAAGGCAATGGCCAGCTTCGCGGAGCCGACTCAGCCGGCGAATACTTACTGCGTATTACCGCCAATCGTCCTGTATCTGACGCACGAACCTCATCGAGTGTATATGTAACATCCCTTGCTTTCCGCAGCATCACCGGCATCGGCGCAGGTATGGAAAGTTTTGACTTCCAGCTCTGTCCCGCCGCCACTCCCTTCGCAGGCTCCTCTATACTGGAAACTGAATCCCACAGAAACCACTGCATAGCAAAAAAATCACTTATCATATCAGGGTCTTTAATTCTGCCTCTGCTGTCTGTCTGGAAAGCTTCATTACCAATCTCTAAAAGCAGCTTCTCTAATTGTGAATAATCCTCTATTTTGCCCGTGGGACCAACAGTAAAAACAAAACTCTTGCCTGCAAGAGCTTCCACTGCATCTTTCATCCCACCCCGCCTACCTGTGCTTTTGCTTCGTGTCGCCTTCACGGAATTGCACGTTGCCTTGATAGTTGTCAAACCGTATGGTTTTACTTCCACAGGCGTATAAGCCATAACCAATTCCATCGACTCCAAAACTTTGTCGGCAGTATGCTTACCTGATGGCGAGGCGCTCCTGCTTGGGTACCAATCGACCTCAAGGTCTCTATTGGAAACAAATTTATATTGCAATGTCTGACCCTCCTGAAAATCTACAGTCAACAGGGTCTTTCGGTCACCCAACGCCACCTTCTTTTCGCCTGTGCCGCCGCACCCTGCAAAGACGCTCAAAACGACCATCGCGACAATTACTGCCACTCTCACTTTTGTCCCTTTCGATAGTAGAATTTGAAATCTCAAATTTCAAATTTGAAATTGCTGAAACCGGTTTTAATCAATTTTCTCGATACTATAGAAACGCATTGCGGTCATTCTCAATGCAGCAGGTTCCTTGCCGGCTTCCGGATTAGGGTCAACCACAACCCATTCTGTCTGCAGCTTCTCAAGATGTTCTTTAACTTTGCCCGCATCCAAATCCAATTTTAGCCGGCCGCTGTATGTCTCGGTATTATCGAACATCTTTGAAAATAAACCTGCCGCTTGCTCCTTGTGTAGCTCCTCTGCCATCTCCGAGGAAGGGACTGCCTTCATTTCAGCGAATGCGACCTTGCGATTGTTTTCCTCTTTGACCTCTTTTAGCGTGTAAACCCTCTCGTATGATTTTGCCCCCATCATATCAAAAGAATATGTCTTTATGCTGCTCCAGTTATCACCTGTGCGCAATTGATTTTTATCAGCAGCCGGTAAGCCGGGAATTGTGTGCCGCTCCTTTATAATATCAGGGGAAAGCAATGCTAAAGCAGTTTTGTTAGCCGCTGTGTTACCCTCGACAGCGGTCTTCGCCTGAGCTGCATCGACAACCCTTAAAACTTGCCCCACAGGTGCAATTTCTATCGTATAACTTTGGCCGATTAGCTTGTGTAAGGGACTATTGACATCTTTTTCTCGTGTGCTGTCAAAGTCCATAACGACGTTGTCTTTGACTTTACCCAGATACTTCAGCTCTTTAATCTCAATCTGTGCGACGGCATTGCCTTTATCATCAACGCTTTGTATCTGCTGGGTGAATGTCATTTCAACTCTGTTGCCTGTAACTCCGCCCTTGAAGGCAAACGGCTCCTTCGGCAGAGGCCCTTCCCATTTAACACTTTTTTCTATCTCTGTTACGACCTTATAAGTAGTCGAATCATCCGCAGCGAACTTTAATGCCAACTGCACGGTTGGTTTTTGCTCTTCCGGCTTAACTTCCGGTTTGACTTCGACTTTAATGGTTTCTTGTGGCTTGACCTCTGGTTTTACAGCTTCTTCAATCTTTACTTGCGTCTCGATAGCTTTCTGACTCTCAGGCTCTGGTTTGTAAGCTTGTTCAGTAGGTCGGGTGCAACCGGCTGCCAGGAGCAATAAGCAAATCACGCAACTTACCACAAAACCACAAATTCTGGTTTGTCTCATTGTTCGGTCTCCCTTTAATTCTTTATCTGTATGAGTGTAAGCTCATTTTGCGCTCCTAATTAGGACGCCATTTGCTTGTAATTATATATCAGGTCTATTATAAAAACAATCAAATTTTCTTTATTTGCCTTTGATTTACGGCTAAAATCACGTTTTTGGGCTTTAAGATTATTCCGTGGATTTTTTAATAACAGAAATATAAATCAGTAAAGTCCGTGAAATCCGTGGTTAAAAACCCTTTTGGAGAAACAGAATTATGAGAAGTGACACAGTAAAAAAAGGTTTTCAGCGGGCGCCGCACCGCGGCTTACTGCACGCCTGCGGTCTAAGTGACGCCGACTTTGACAAACCATTCATCGGCATCGCCAACAGCTTCTGCGAAATAGTGCCTGGCCATATACATCTCAATAAGGTTGCCCAGATTGTCAAAAGGGCTATTCGCCAGGCAGGTGGAGTTCCTTTCGAATTCAATACCATAGCGGTCTGCGACGGCATCGCTATGGGCCACACGGGTATGAAATACTCTCTGCCATCACGCGAGATTATCGCCGACTCGGTCGAGACTATGGCACGAGCACACTGCTTCGATGGCCTTGTCTGCATTCCCAACTGCGACAAAATCATACCCGGAATGCTAATGGCAGCGGTTCGGCTTAATATCCCGACAATCTTTGCATCCGGCGGACCTATGGCGGCAGGTAAAACAAAAGATGGAAAAGCCGTTGACCTAATCACCATAGGCGAAGGTGTTGCCCAGTTCAAAGCCGGCAAAATCACTGAAGAGCAATTAAGAGAGCTTGAATGCACCGCCTGCCCGGGAGAAGGAAGCTGCTCAGGAATGTTCACTGCCAACTCAATGAATTGCCTGTGCGAAGCAATAGGAATGGCCCTGCCGGGCAACGGGACAATCCTCGCAGCGAATCCAAAACGCCGGCAGCTTTACACAAAGGCAGGCAAACAAATAATGCTTCTGATTGAGAGGGACATCAAGCCCCTCGATATAATCAACGAAAAATCCCTCGATAACGCCCTTGTTCTCGATATGGCAATGGGCGGCTCGACAAATACCGTCCTCCACACGTTGGCGCTCGCAAGTGAGGCCGGCATTAAATACGACCTCGAACGCATAAACGAAATCTCAGCAAAATGCCCCAATATCTGTAAGGTGTCGCCATCCAGTAGTTTCCACGTGGAGGATGTCGATGCCGCAGGCGGCATAAGTGCGATACTTAAAGAAATCAGTAAAATTCCAAACCTTTTATACGCTAACTGTCTGACCGTAACCGGCAAAATGCTCGGCGAAAACATCGCCAGAGCAAAAATTAAAAATTCCGAGGTCATCCGTCAACTCGATAATGCCTATTCAAAAACGGGCGGCCTGGCAATCTTACGCGGCAACCTGGCACCGAAGGGTGCCGTCGTCAAGTCTGCCGGCGTGCCTGCTTCAATACTTAAACATTCCGGTCCTGCCGTCATATTTGAGAGCCAGGAAGAGGCGTGCGAAGGTATTCTGGGAGGCAGGGTAAAAGGGGGTGACGTAGTCGTCATCCGGTATGAAGGACCCAAAGGCGGCCCAGGTATGCAGGAAATGCTCTGGCCGACAAGCTACATCGCCGGCGCTGGGTTGGTCGAATCAGTTGCACTGATTACAGACGGCCGGTTTAGCGGCGGCACTCGCGGCGCCTCAATCGGCCATATAAGCCCGGAAGCAGCCGAAGGCGGCCCAATTGCACTGTTAAAAAATGGCGACATCATCGAAATCGACATTCCGAATAATAAAATAAATGTGAAACTTTCTGACAGTGAGCTGGCAGAACGCAAAAAGAGCTGGCAGCCGCCCAAACCGCGAATAACGACCGGCTGCTTGGCCAAATACGCCTCAATGGCCACCTCCGCCGACACCGGTGCTATATTAAAATGGCGAAGCTGATTATAATATTCAATCTAATGAAAAAAATTTTATGGACATTCTTACCTAACTTTAGGTAAGATTAGGTATAAGAACCATTAAGTTAGTTGATATGGTTTGATAATAAATCATTTCTCGAAATATTAGATTTATGTTAACACGATTAAAGGTATCTGGTTTCAAAAATTTAGTAGATGTTGATGTCCGATTTGGACCTTTTACCTGCGTCGCGGGGCCCAACGGTGTCGGGAAATCCAATCTGTTCGATGCTATCAGGTTTCTCAGCGCTTTGGCGGACCGACCGCTGATGGAGGCAGCTCTGGCTGTTCGCGGCGACGAAAACGGTGGCCGGACAGCAGACATACGCAGTTTGTTCCAGAAGTTCGGTGATGATTATGCAACTGAAATGTCTTTTGAAGCAGAGATGATTGTTCCGTCAGAAGGCGTGGGAGATTTGGGAGAAAAGGTAGAGGCGACAACTACTTTTTTACGCTACTCTCTAATTCTTGCGTACAGAAAAGACGAAAATCTTGGCTCTTTGGGTTCTCTTGAGATATTGAGAGAGCACCTTACCTATTTAAGAAAAGGAGAAGCTCCTGAACTACTGCTTTTCGGTCACACACCAAACTGGCTTAATTCGGTGATTATTGGGAAACGGGGGATAGACTACATATCTACAGAAGGACAAAATGAGTACTCCATTATTAAGCTTCACCAAGATGGGCGCCACGGGAGACCTTTACAAAGGCCAGCAAAAAACCTGCCACGAACAGTCCTTTCCACTACAAACGCAGCGGAAAGCCCCACCGCGTTCCTCGCCCGCCGAGAAATGCTCTCATGGCGACTTCTACAACTTGAACCGTCAGCCCTTCGGAAACCTGATGAATTCGCTGCACCGACAAAACTGGGAACAAATGGATCACACCTTGCGGCAACATTGTATAGGCTGGCGTTTCAGCATAAAACCAAGGGGAGTGACAATACCAACAATCCAGAAGTTTGTGTCAGGGTTGCTAATCGCTTAGCCGAATTGATTGAAGATGTTTATCAAGTATCCATTGACCGAGATGAGAAAAGAGAATTACTCACATTAAATGCAATGGGAAGAGATAAGACCCAGTATGCAGCTCGGTCTTTATCTGATGGGACGCTTCGTTTTCTTGCTCTTGCGGTTCTTGAACAAGACCCAGAAGTCCAGGGGGTTTTGTGTCTTGAGGAACCAGAAAATGGTATTCATCCTGCCCGAATCCCGGCAATGATAAAACTTTTGGAAGATATAGCTACGGATGTAAACGAACCAGTAAGCTCTGAGAATCCTCTTCGACAGGTCATAGTGAACACACATTCTCCAGCCGTTGTTCTGCAGGTCCCTGAGGATGCCTTGTTGGTAGCAGAGCCCAGAGAGTCTATTTCATCCGGAGGGCAAAGACTCAAAGGTGTTCATTTCAGTTGTTTGCCTAACACTTGGAGGATTAAGAAATCACAAGACAAAGGAAAGACTTGCACGATGGGTGATTTACTGGCTTATCTTAATCCAGTACTTAGACCAGAGGATATGCATGGCACTGAATCAAGTGAAAAAGCCAGACGTCCTCGACTAACACGCGTTGTCGATCGCCCGGATGTGGCCCCATATTTACCTGGTTTTACCCCTGCTGATTAGAATCAGATGAAGGAATTAAGATACACCTTACTAACGGATGGCCCTTCAGACAAAGCTATTGTATCAATACTCAACTGGTTGTTAAAACAGTATCTTCCCCGCGTACCTATACAATCACGATGGTCCGACCTCAGAAGATTATATAGACCACCAAGAGAATTGCATAAGAGGATTCAGAAAAGTGCAGAACTATATCCATGCGACTTGCTGTTTGTTCATAGGGATGCCGAAACCGTGCCTTTAAATGATAGGTTAGGCGAGGTCGTTAACGCCTTTAATATGGCAAACAGTGCTGGGGGAATACCTCCTGTTGTCAGTGTGATACCTGTGCGAATGATGGAGGCATGGTTATTGTTTGACGTTAATGCGATACGACTTGCTGCCGGAAACCCCAATGGAGTTGTAGAGTTGAACATGCCCAAAATGTGTGATATTGAAAGTCTGCCTAATCCCAAAGGGGCCCTTCATACATTGTTACGTGAAGCAACTGAATGGGGAAGCCATCGTAAAGACCGTTTTGATACAGGCACGGCTGCTCAACGGATTCCAGAATACATAAGCGATTTCTCTCCTTTGCGGAGTTTGTCTGCTTTCAAATCTTTGGAAAACAGAATTTTGGAAATTATTCGACAACAAAATTGGACTTCTTGATAAAGGTAGAAGTTCAATGTCTTTTGTCAGCAAGTAGTGAAGGAAAGTTTGCTTTATTTGAAATTACACAATTCTGTGAATAAGCGAGAAAGTAAAAACAAGTGGTACGCTGCTGGGCTGCATTTTGAATGTATGCAGTGCGGCTCTTGCTGCGCCGGGCCGTCGGCTGGATATATCTGGATAACACGAGCGGAGATTAAATTCATTGCAGATTTTCTCAAAATTCCCGTGTCGCAAGTGCGGCAAAATTATCTAAGACACATCGGCTTCCGCACAACGATTATCGAACAGCCAGATAACAGAGATTGTATATTCCTGCGAAAAATCGAAGGCCAAAAAAAATGTATCATTTACTCTGTTCGCCCAAACCAGTGCAGGACCTGGCCCTTTTGGCCGGAGAATCTATCAAACCCTGATGCCTGGAATAAAACCGCCCAGAAATGCCCAGGCATCAACCGAGGTAAGTTCTACAAACCCGGGGAAATAGAAAAAATAAAAAGGAGCAAAAGGTGGTGGTAAATCCCGATGCGGATAACCTGCTTCTACAAAAAGTAGATGAGATTTACAACTGGCTCGATTTACAAATATCTATTCACTCCGATTTGGCTGGTATCTGTGATGCCTGCGGGCGATGCTGTAACTTTGAGAGTTTTGACCATCGATTGTTTGTTACGACGCCAGAGGTGATGTATTTATCCGCAAAACTGGGCGGAAAAATTATTAAGTTGATGACAACCAGTCAATGTCCATATCAAACTGACGGCAAATGCACAGTCTATAAATTCCGTTTTGCAGGTTGTAGAATTTTTTGCTGCAAAGCGGATAAAGATTTTCAGAGCAGCTTGAGCGAATCTGCTATAAAGAAATTTAAGTCACTCTGCACAGAATTCCAAATCCCTTATCGCTACACCAACCTTGCTACCGTGTTAAATGCCTCTCCCTGAAACCTGGCGAGGGGGTCGGCGGTCATAGTTTGGGACAATGTCTATAAATTCTTGATTTGTAAGCCGGATTGTTGTAAGTATGAACGCAAATGACACGTAAGCAAAAGGCATATCAAAAGTCGGCTGCAGCATTTTTCGAGGCCTGCAAGTATCTGCCGGGCGGAGTCAATTCGCCGGTGCGGGCCTTCGGTGGAGTTCGGCCACGCTGGATTTCTCCTATTTTCATTGCCGCTGCGAAAGGCTCGAAAATTTACGATATTGACGGGAATGAGTACATCGACTATGTCTGCTCATGGGGAGCAATGATACTCGGGCACAGCCATCCTGCGGTGATAAAGGCCGTCCGCGAGGCAGCAAAGAAAGGGACATCATTCGGAGCACCAACACTATCGGAGACTAATCTGGCAAAAAAGATAATCGCCGCTTTTAATTCCATAGAAAAGGTGCGGCTTGTGAGCAGCGGCACAGAGGCGGTGATGACTGCGATGCGGCTGGCCCGCGCATACACTCGGAAAAATTTGATAATCAAAATGGCAGGATGCTATCACGGGCACAGCGACCCGCTACTCGTGGCTGCCGGCTCGGGTGTCGCAGAGGCGGCGATTGCATCGAGTGCAGGAGTGCCCGATTCGATTGCAAAGCTGACGATAGTGATTCCATATAACGATATTAGCGCAGCAAAGGCAGCTTTTAGAAAATATAAGGGCAAGATTGCAGCGGTTCTGGTTGAGCCGGTTGCTGCAAATATGGGGGTTGTGTCGCCGATTGATGGGTATCTGCAAGGGCTTCAAGGGCTTTGCGACGAGGAGAAAGCTCTTTTGATTTTCGATGAGGTGATAACAGGTTTTCGAATCGCAGCAGGGGGGGCGCAGGAGCTTTTCGGCGTAAGGGCCGATGTTACCTGTCTTGGCAAAATCGCTGGTGGTGGACTGCCTTTAGCAGCGGTTGGCGGGCGGGCTGAAATTATGGATATGCTTGCACCGCTTGGGCCGGTCTATCAAGCCGGCACGCTCAGCGGCAATCCAGTCGCCACTGCGGCAGCAAATGCTACGCTGCAAATCCTGCAAAGCAAAGATTGCTACAAGAAACTTAATGCTTTGGGAGCTTTATTGGAGTCAGGGTTAACTTGTGCTGCTAAAGAAGCCGGTGTTCCTGTTACGATAAATCGTGTCGGCTCGATTATGAGCTGCTTTTTTACAGAAAGATCTATACTGAACTTTGCCGATGTGAAGTCAACAAATATAAAACGCTTTAAGATGTTTTTTGCCGTTATGCTAAAGCAGGGAGTGTATCTTGCGCCGAGTGCTTACGAGGCGATGTTTATATCACTTGCTCACAGCAAAAAAGATATTGAAAAGACTATCGAGGCGGCGTGCAAAAGCCTTCGGAAGGTCAAGGTTGGTTCATAGGTTATGAATTCTACAATTTTTAGTTTTAAGCTTTTAGTTTTAAGTTTAGCCTGTCTTATTCAGCCATTAGTTGCTGCGGATACAAGCAGGGGGCAAAGTCCGGAGAAAAAACGGGCGCTGGCGGATGTTCTTGGAGTTACGCACGTCGCAGGCAGATACCACCTGACAGACAAGGATTTTCTAAACGAGGGCGCCGACCAGATTCTGGCTCTCCGCTCGCGGGTGATAAAGGTCTGGTTCTACGGCAAAAGGCACGAGCATCCGGACTCTGTTTATCCATACAATTCTGATTGGCCGAAGGTCGAGAGTCTGGCTGAAGGCGCCCAGTCGCCGTATTTTCAAAAATTATTTAGCAAACCTTTTACTACTTATATTCTGGTGGTAACGGCGCTGGGTCGGCAGGACAATTATTGGCGGAATGGCGTAACGCAGGAGCAGAAGCAAGATGAGCAGCGGCAGTTTTACGAGCTGACCAGGTTCTTGCTGAAAACATATAAGGGAACAGGCAAGACATTTGTCCTGCAGCACTGGGAAGGCGACTGGATGATTCGGGGCAGTGTCGATGAGAAAATCGACCCGTCGCCGATGGCGATTCAAGGAATGATTGATTGGCTTAATGCCCGGCAGGCAGGTGTCAATCAAGCCAGGAAAGAGACTGGTCAGGATGGCGTAAGGATGTATCACGCTGCGGAGGTGAACCGTGTTGTTAGTTCTATGAGGAATGGTAAGATTAATGTTGTAAATGCGGTTTTGCCGCACACCAAGCTGGATTTAGTTTCATACTCTGCGTGGGATTCGGCCCTGGAGCATTACCAGAAGCCGCAGGTTCTGCGTGAAGCACTTGACTTTATCGCTGCCAATATGGCGGACAGCAACGATTTCGGAAATAAAAACGTATATCTCGGTGAGTTTGGGATACCGGAGAATCTATATACCCTTGAGCAGATTCAAAAAGCGATTCCGAATTCGGTGCAGACGGCTTTGGCCTGGGGATGTCCATACATAGTCTATTGGCAGCTTTACTGCAATGAATTAAAGGATAATAAAGAACGGCCGCCGGTCCGCAGCAACGATGCTGTGCGAGGTTTCTGGCTTATAAGGCCGGATGGCTCAAAAAGCTGGGTGTGGGACTACTTTTATGGATTGCTTAATCCTGATAGTCAAAAGGTTCCATAGATACCGTTTTGCTCGTCGTTAATGAACTATGAAATCATAATAATAAACGCATTTCGGGTGAAAATAATTGCTTGCATTTATAGTTGAAGTAAATGATAATGGTAAGCAAATGGTAATGAGGATACATACACGTAAAGTTAAGGGCTTAAAAGCCGAGGAACGAATTTAAGGAGACTCAAGAATGGACCAGAACCAGAAAAGCAAGGAGAATTTGCTGGATACCACGGATTGTCTTGAAGCGGTTGGCGTATTCAGGGCGTGGAAAAATGTTCTGTTTGTAATTGTAGCGGCCTGCCTAATTTTGCTGCAGGTGTCGTTCTGGCTTGTCAACACCGGCTGCATTGGGATTAGTGAGAAAGCCAGGACAGACGAATCTATTGTTATTAAGGTTGATAAGGGAACCGACGCCGTCAAATTGACTGTTGCGGACAGCAATATAGTAGAAGGGAAAGCGGTGGCAGATGTAAATGAGGAGGGTCATAAGGCGGTAATTGCAAAACCACAGGAATCGGCCGGCTGCCTTCTTGGCATAACATTCAACCTTTTGTCCTGGGTGATTACTTTTGTAAATGCGTTTCTGGTGCTGGCAGCTACGCTTTATTTTCTGACGATACTTTTTAGCTTGAAGCTTTCGCTAATAGGCAGGCTGGGCGGAATAAGTCATATCAGCAGGGCATTTTTCATTTCGCTTGTCGCTTTGATACTGCTGGTGCCGTGGCAGTTAGTTTTTGGCTTTGGCACCGCGGTTGTGGGAGCAATATATACTCCCTGTGAGCTTGTAAAGTGGAAAACTACTGAGCTTACCGACATATTCGGAACCGTTCTTTACTATCTGCGGTTCTGCGGATACTGGGTGCTGGTTGTTCTATTGCTTATCCTTTCGCAGCTTCGCAGTGCCCGCTGGACAAGGGCCATTCTTCGCCGGCTCGAAGTGATATAATCAGATAGCCAGGTAGAAGGCCGACTTAGTCAGCACAGAAATAATACGTTATCTAATGACTTGAAACCTCTCAAGGAATCGAAAGGTTAAATCAGGTAAATAGTAGTGAATCGAGGCGGCAAGAAGAGCTTCTCGCTAAGTGCTTAGAGGAAAAGGAAAGTCAGTCCTGATGGAGGTGGTCGTTCAGGTGGGTCTGGCGGCGGACGTGTGCGGTCCCGAAGTTAGCAAAAGACTTTGTATGCTTTCATAAAGTAGATAAGCTATAGTGAAGTTTCAATCAAAAGAGGGATCTTAGGAATAGTACCATGAAGCAAGGCGAAACAAATCGAAAAAAAATGAAAACGGTCTTTGTAATGGGTCCTTTACTTCTGGCTTGCTTCTTTCTATTCGCAGCATGGATTTGGGCTTACCGGGGGGACTGGGCTCGTTTTGCACTCTTTGGTATATTAACCATCATGGTAGCAATGTGGTTTCCTGCTCTAATACTTTGTAGGAAAATCGATGAAAGATTTGAACGACTGGAGAAGATTCTTAGCGACAAGAACCAAGGCGAGAAAGGGTTAAATGGTAATCGGCAGGAAAACAGCCACGGGGGAATTGATAAGGTTGGAAGATGATGTGACATCTACAAACAATTGAAGCGAAAAGCAACCTGTATTTTCAGCAGCGAATGTTTGAACAACGGAAAAGGTTTTATCTTTGTCCTAATTCAAAATCCCCAAATTCGAAATCCTATGTAATAATTGCTCCCTAATTTAAGAAAATTTTCTGCCCTCATTAGAGAATGGCCATACCGGATGCCCAGATATGGGAGTGTTCTTTTATGGGAAAGCGATGTATTTTGTGGAAATTCTGGATGGGATATATCTACAATTAACAGCCCGACGGGAGCAGTTTAAGCAGAAGTTTATTGCTATCGCTCTTTACATAGAGAAGTTTTTCGTTATACTTATTTTTGCTATGGTAGAGATTGGGAAAAATTCGGTTGGCCCAGTTAGTCCGCTTGGGGATGCCTGATGTCATTGCAGCAAAAAACGGATTCCTTTTCTAACGGTGTTGGTATCGTGCAGACAAAGATAATAAGGGTTGTCGAGCCGGATAATCCTCTGGAGTTAGAATGCGGCAAGAAGCTGGCGCCGATTGACGTGGCATACGAGACATACGGCCAGCTAAATTCAGCCGGGGATAATGTAGTTATGATTTGCCATGCTCTCAGCGGCAACGCTCACGTTGCCGGCTACAATGGCCCAAATGACCGCAAGAGCGGCTGGTGGGATTCTATGGTCGGGCCGGGCAAAGGAATCGACACGAATAAATACTTTGTTATCTGCTCAAATGTCCTCGGCGGCAAAGATGGAACCACAGGGCCAGGGTCAGCTAATCCGACAACGGGCAGGCCTTATGGTTTGGATTTCCCGATTATCACAGTAGCCGATATGGTTAAGGTCCAGAAGCTGCTGATGGATAAGCTCGGCATAAAGCAAATTCTGGCGGTAATCGGCGGCTCGATTGGCGGGATGCAGGTGTTGCAGTGGGCAATTGCATATCCGGAGTTTGTAAAGGGGGCGATAGCAATTGCCACAACAAGTCACCTGGGCGCCCAGGCAGTTGCGTTTGATGCGGTCGGGCGAAACGCAATACTTGCGGACACAAACTTTGCCGGCGGACAATATCACGGCAAAAAAGGGCCGGACGGGGGCCTGGCAATCGCGAGGATGATTGGCCACATCACGTATCTTTCAGAGCAGGGGATGCGCGAAAAATTCGGACGGAAGCTGCGAGGCTCCAACGACTATAATTACGACTTCAACTCCGAGTTTGCTGTTGAGACCTATCTGGACTATCAGGGTCAGACCTTTGTAGAAAGATTTGATGCTAATAGTTATCTTTACATCACCAAGGCTGCGGATTATTTCGACCTGCAAAAGGACTACGGCTCACTAAACAGGGCCTTCGCAAACGTCAAATCGCGATTCCTTATTGTCAGTTTTACAAGCGACTGGCTTTTTACGCCTGTGCAATCGGAGGCAATGGTCAACGCTCTTGTTGCCAACGGTAAGGACGTTAGCTTCTGCAATATTGAGTCATCGTATGGTCACGATGCATTTTTGCTGGAGACAGAAACGCTCGGCTTATTTATTTCCGGATTTCTGGAGGCGACACATCGGCCGGGCATTAGAGCCGGGAAGGTAAAATCAAAAAGCAAAAATGAAAAAGCAAAAGTTGAGTCAACGGGTATTGCGCACAAGGCGCATGCTCTCGAACAGGCTCAGCGGGCACGTGTCGATTACGAGCTGATTGAATCGCTTATTGAGCCGGATAGCACTGTTTTGGACATTGGCTGCGGGGATGGCCAGTTGTTGGCTAATCTGACCGCCGACAAAAATATAAAGGGTAAGGGCATTGAGCTGCAGCAGGACCTGGTGCTGGCATGTGTGAATCGGGGACTGTCAAGCATTCAGCACGATATTGAACGAGGCCTCGAAAGTTACGCTGATAAGAGCTTTGACTATGTGATACTGTCGCAGACGGTGCAGACGCTAAAAAATCCCCAAAAGGTTTTTAATGAGCTGCTGCGGGTAGGTAAGAAAGTAATTGTGAGCTTTCCTAACTTTGCGCACTGGCGATGCAGGATGCAGTTGTTGCTGTCCGGCAAGGCCCCGAGAACAGGACAACTGCCCTTTGCATGGTATGACCCGCCTAATATACATTTTCTTTCGCTAAAAGATTTTGAGCAGTTCTGCGAAAAGCTGGGCGTCAAGATAGAAAAGAGGATACCGGTGATTAAAACGCGGCTTAACCCGGTAAGGTTCGCACCTAATCTGTTTGCGGAAGAGGTAATCTACGTAACGAGCAAAAATAAGTAGGTGAACAAGGGCATAAGTGCACAAGAGGAGGGTGGTCGGCAGGCTATTTTTTACCGGGGATGTGCTGCTTGAAAGGACCAGATATGAGCGCTCTTGAGCGTATAGGAGTGTCGCTGGAGGCGGATTTACTTTCAGCGTTTGATAAGCTCATCGCCAAACACGGCTATCAGAGCCGTTCGGAAGCAATACGAGATTTAATTCGCCAGCAGCTTAGCGGTGAGCGGATAAGTAACCCTAATGCCGAGGCGGTAGCAGGCGTATTTATTGTCTATGACCATCATTCCACAAGGCTGACAGAAAAGCTATTGGGTCTGCAACATTCGCATTTGCTGCAGGTGATTTCCTCTTTGCACATTCACCTTGATAAGCATGATTGCCTGGAAGTAATTGTCCTGCGGGGGCTGGTTGGCCAGATAAATAAGGTCGGTGACAACATTCTGAGTATGAAAGGGGTGAAGCTCGGCCGCATTAACCTGGTGGCGACAGGGGGCACTTGATGTTTCGTAGCGCTGAGCGAGGCAGGGAGTTTGGTTTGATTAAGACCGGATGCTTCGCCTTCGGTTCACCGCCCCGTTAGAAAAGCGGCATTTTTCTAATGGGGTTCATCAACTAATACGCCACAAGGCACCACAGTTTACGATGTTCGCTTTTCCATCCCAAATTTAGCTGCTCAAACTGTTGACAAACGCTGTGGCAATAGTCAAACTTATATATTAGTTTCAGTCGTTATTTTTTTGAAACATTAAAAGAGTGCCATATTTTTTGGAGGGCAGATTATGAAATCAGATGTCAGACGTGTGGATGTATGGGCCGCAAGTATTGAGGACCGCCGAGGCGCCCTTGCTCAAAAGCTTGATGCGATTGCTCAAGGGAGTGCCGACCTTGAATTTGTTATTGCCCGGCGCTGCCATCGGCAATCGTGCGGTCTTTCATCTGCCTTTTGATTCGGCTGTCGATGCAAACAAGGCAATCCGCATCATAAAATAACCTCGTGCAAAATCTTGACCATACTGCCCCGATTTTGTTTTACGTGGCACGCGGTGTTACGAGTTATTTTCGATGCTGAAAATCTCGGTAAGAATCTTTGAGAGCAGCTCGACGGCAAGGCAAACCTCATCTGATACAGGCTGACATAATTGCGTCTGTGCGGGTTGAATCCCGATAAAATACACATCGACTTTGATACTCTGGCTGACCATATCAACAAACAATCTGGGCGAGAGCGTATGTGTCGAGATAACTGATGAGTTTAACTGTTTGGGCGAAAATATTTTTATCGTGCCTGGTGGAGCTTGAAAGTCAATAGCATCAACAACAAGCAAATTTTGCGGTGCTTTCTTTATAATTCGCTGGATATAATTTTCAGGAGCGGTGCCGGCATCAATTATATCAGCACTGATACTACGCTCTTTTAGCCGCCGGCAAACAAGAGACCCTGCTGCATCGTCGCTTCTTAATATATTTCCGATTCCGACCAAAACAATCCTGGAGCCGCGAAGTTTATTTAGCTGCCGGGATAATTGTTGCGCAGTAGCCATCGAAGAATTTGAAATCTAAAATTGCAAATTTGAAATTGCTGCCTGGGTTACAGCCGGATGTTCAGCACGTATTTACATTTAGGGCACAGGATTTGCATAAAATCGCCTGGCCGGTTCTCTTTGGTCGGTTGCTGCCCGACATCCTGCGGCTCTGTGGCCTGCCCCCGAATGTTGTTATCGGGGGTTAGCTCGCCGCTTTTGGCAAGCAGTAATGAGGGATTAGTATATGCCAATGGGCCCAGTTTTTCGTAGAGCCAGACCAGATGCTTTTTAGTGCCAATCAATGCGCCGCACTTTTCACAAAACTGAAGCTCATACTGGTTTGTTTCAGACATAGCGGCCCTATCCAGGCCGGCCAGGTCCCATTTATTCGATAGCTTAATCCCCGTTTCTGTGGTGCAATTCTCGGCGCAATTGCCGCAGAAGATGCAGGTATCATATCGGAGGGTGATTTTTCTAACTGGCGGATTGGCTGCAAGGTCGTCAGCCTGAGTCAGCGCCTCAGTCGGGCAGACATTCACGCAGGCGCCG
>Ga0315293_10002262_pt1 | contig 18600 bp, 33 predicted proteins | sample YL17G13_20_MG_FD_203071 | JGI IMG/M metagenome (GOLD analysis project Ga0315293, IMG submission 203071) | Sediment microbial communities from Yellowstone Lake, YNP, Wyoming, USA - YL17G13_20 | ecosystem: Environmental > Aquatic > Freshwater > Lake > Sediment | place: USA: Wyoming | collected... | reverse complement strand
ATATTGGCTTATTGAAAATGAATATATTAAAAATAATGCTCTTGAGAAAGTAAAAGCAATCAAAGAAAATAGAAAAGAGGCAGCATATATGAGCGAAGAAGAAATAGATAAATTTTTTGCTCATTGTAAAAATATTGAAGAAAAAGCCATGTTTGCTTTATTTCTTCGACTTGGTTTACGCCGTGAAGAATTGGCTTCTTTAAAAGTTCAAAATGTTTCTGATTATGTAATTATGGTAACTGGCAAGGGTCAGAAAGTAAGATCAGTAGCAATGCCTGATGACGCATATGAAATATTTCAAGAATATATGAAATATCGTAATGAAAAATATGGCAACACCATTGATTATGTATTTGTTTCAAGCTGGAATAAAAAATACGAAGGAGAATCGATTCTCTTGAAATTTAAAACAATTATGAAGAGAGCAGAATTTTCTGAACAAAGAATTAAAGAATTACATACTCATTCTTTGCGCCATACATTTATGGCTAATTTTATGGAAACTGGCGATATTTATGTTGCCCAAAAAATCTTGGGCCATTCAGACTTATCTACCACATCGAAAATCTATGCTCATATTCGTGACTCTGGTGTTGTCAATGCTATGCGAAATCAAAGAAGGATAATCAATAATGAATTATAGAATAAAGCGATTTTACAGAAAAATAAAAAATATACTAAGTTGGATGCCTATTTTGTGGCAATCTTATGAATGGGATTATGTCTATTTTTTAAAGATTATTAAAAAGAAATTAGAATTAATGGAAGATTTCTATTTACATAGTGAACAAGCATATAGTCTTGATTCTGATAAAACCGCAGAGGATATACGAGAAGCTATTACTATACTCGATAGAATGATAGAATGTGATTATTTATCTGTTGCATTAGAAAAATTTGATGAAAAATATCCCGATTATGAATGGGGAAAATTTGAAACTAAACCATCCGAAGATCATCCCGGTACGAGTGTATTAGTAGACGATATGACTCAAGAACAACATGAACTATTTAGGGAATGTGGTAAAATATCGGATGAAATGGAAAATTTAGATTATGAAGCATTTTTCAATTTTTTAAAAGATAGACTTCGATTCTGGTGGGATTAAAATGATACTTGCTGTTACAGGACATAGGCCCGATACTTTAGGATGGGGATATGATTTATCCCACCCTAATTATAAAAAATTATTTGATAAAATATTTGATTTTCTTATAGAAAAAAAACCAGATTATTGTATTACTGGAATGGCATTAGGAAGCGATATGATTTTTGCCAATGCTGTTATAAGATATAGAGAAAAACATCCTGTTACTTTAGAGGCGGCGATTCCTTGTTTGGATCAGGAAAAACTATGGTCAGAAAAAGATAAAAAATTATATAAAAGTATTTTAAAAAAAGTAGATCATATCACTCATGTTTCTAAAAATCCTTTTAGTCCAGAACTTATGCAAAAACGCAATGAGTATATGGTAGACAAGTGTGATTTATTATTGGCAATTTATAGAAAAGAACTTTGGACAGGAGGCACTTATAATTGTATAAAATATGCCCTAAAAGTAGAAAAACCAATAGTGATTATTGATCCGAACATCTTTGAAAAGGAGTAAAAATGGCAACTAATAGCACATTGAAATCTAGAATTGAAAATAATAAAATTATTCTTGAAATTCCAATGGAATTCCTTATTTTCTCTCAAGAAGAAAGAATAGATACGCCATATAAAATCACCAATGTCGAAAAAATGTTAGAATGGGTAAAAGATAATGCATTTTATTTTACTGAAAATCCAGAAATTTCTTATACGGATTTTGATAATTATATAGATAGTTTATTTGTTGAAGCTTATGAAAGTGGACAATTTTGGTTAGAAGGAATTATATAAGGAGAAAAATGGATACAAGTAATAGTACAAATTCTTTAAATGTTTGGTCTTATTTTTATTTGGATAACCCAAATCCAAAAGTAAAATCAAAAACATATATGCATAAAGAATTAATACCATCAAGAATTATTGTCAACAATAGAACTACAATTTGCTATTTTCCAGATGGAGATAAAGTGCTTGTAAGATGCGCCGAATACGAAGAATTTGAAATTGAAACTGCTGTCTCTGAGGCAATCGCCAAAAAAGTTTTTGGTGGAAATCGAAGCGCATTTTTAAAAGTAGTTGATCAAACATATTATCAACCAAATGAAAATAAAAAAGAATAATATTATAATACCAGATGTAAAAACAAAAATAGATTTATTAAAATATCAAATAATTAATCAAAAATTTCCTTTCGAAGTTTCATTATATCGATTATATGTAGGCGATTTAGAAAGCTGCATACAACATTTTGAAAGTCGCTATGGGAATATTAGTGTAATATATTACGATGAAGTAAAAAAAATAATTGGTTTTATTAATGGTTCTCAAGTCATTAAAAACGATGACCAACGACATAAGGAGTAAACAATGTATCCAGAAATACAAGAATGGTTGGAAAAAGTTAAAGAATTGCTAGATTTGAATGAAAATGAATTAAGCGAATTAGAAAATATACTTTTTTTAACATTTTCGGCAGGATATGATAAAGCATTAACTGATATGATAGATAATCCTTCTTAGGAGTAAGAAAATGGAAAAAAATATTTATCTGTGCCTTGAAAGAATTAAGTTATATAAAGATAAAGGGGATATAAAATATATTCATATAGAAATTGGTAAATATCGTTTGGAAGCATTGAAATATCATGGTTATATTAGATATTTAATCAATAAGGACGCAAACGAAATAGAAAGAGAATTGAGAAAATCTATTGAAGAGTACAACTATCAAAAGTCATCCAGCCAAGTTTTCAGATACGATTCTTGAAGCTATAAAACCTTACATTCCGTATGAATATGTAAGGATTCTTGATCCATTTGCCGGAACAGGAAAATTGAAAAATATTGTTAATCCTAATTGGCTTTATTTAAATGAGATTCAAGAAGAATGGGCAATTCAAGGCAAACCCGCCAATGTAACCATCGGAGATACATTATTTTTACCATATGCTAATAAAACTTTTGATATGTTAATTACGAGTCCCGCCTTCGGGAATCGTATGGCAGATCACCATTTTGCAAAAGACAAGAGTAAACGCAATACTTATACACATGTATTAGGACATAAATTACATCTTCATAATTCTGGACAAATGCAATGGGGTGAACAATACAGAAAATTCCACGAAGATGCCTGGATAGAATGTTATAGAGTACTAAAAAACGATGGATTCTTTTTACTAAATGTTTCTAATCATATTAGAAAAGGTGATGAAATTTTTGTAAGTGAATGGCATTTGAAATTTTTAACAAATTGTTTGGGATTAAAATTACTAAATCACATAATGGTTGAAACTCCTAGAAACAGAAACGGGCAACATTCTGATCTAAGAGTGGCATATGAAAATATTTATATTTTAAATAAAACGATTGTTTTATCTGGAGATAATAATTGAATGTTTTAAGTTTATTCGATGGAATGTCATGTGGTCAAATCGCATTAGAAAGAGCAAATATAAAAATAGATAATTATTATGCCAGTGAAATTGATAAATATGCGATAAAAATAACTCAAAAAAATTATCCTAATACAATTCAATTAGGAGATATAAACAATTGGAAAGAATGGAATTTATCAAGAATTGATTTACTCGTTGGTGGAAGTCCCTGCCAAGGATTTTCAATTGCCGGTCAGGGATTAAATTTTGATGATCCTAGAAGTAAATTGTTTTTTGAATATGTTGATATTTTAAATTATTATAAACCAAAATATTTTTTACTTGAAAATGTAAAAATGAAAAAAGAATGGCAAAATATTATTACAGAATATTTAGGAGTTGAAGCAATTTTAATAAATTCAGCTTTAGTTTCGGCACAAAGTAGAAAAAGATTATACTGGACTAACATTGGTAACATTCAACAGCCAGAAGATAAAAATATTTATTTGAAGGATATTATTGAAACTGGCGATGTAGATCGTGATAAATCTTATTGTATTGATGCAAATTATTGGAAAGGCGGAAATTTAAAAAGATATTATGATAAATCTAGCAGACAATTAATTATTGAAAAACCACATCAATCAAGTAAAAGACTGATGGTAAAAATAGGAAATATTTATCCAGGCGAAGGTCAAAATGGAAATATTTATTCCACAGAAGGAAAATCGGTTACATTAAAAGGAGAAGCGGGAGGATTGGGAGCTAAAACCGGTTTATACTCAAACGATATGATAACTTGGAGAAAACTTACTCCTCTAGAATGCGAACGACTCCAAACCGTTCCAGAAAATTATACTGAAGGAGTTAGTAATACTCAAAGATATAAAATGCTTGGGAATGGTTGGACTATTGATGTAATTGCACATATTTTTAATTATTTACCATTGGAATATAAAAATGACTGATTCAGAAGAAGAAAAAACAAATATAGGCAGATATAATGAAGCAGTAAGAGAAGAATGGATACAAAATGTTCTTACCTCTCTTCCATCAGGACTTAGAATTTTAGACGCAGGGGCAGGGGAACAACTTTATCGAAAATTTTGTGATCATTTACAATATGTATCACAAGATTTAGGCGAATACACTGGAGAAGGTAATCAGACAGGATTACAAACATCAAAATGGGATTATGGGAAATTAGATATTATATCTGATATTACATCTATTCCCGAACCAGATAATTCATTTGATGTAATTTTATGTTCAGAGGTTTTGGAACATATACCAGAACCAGTACTAGCAATAAAAGAATTTTCTCGTTTGTTGAAATCTAAAGGTGTACTTATTTTAACCGCTCCTTTTTGTAGTTTGACACATTTTGCACCTCAACATTATTCAACGGGATTTAATATTTATTGGTATATGAGGCATTTAGAAGACAATGGGTTTGAGATTAAAAATGCTACAGTAAATGGAAATTATTTTCAATATCTCGGACAAGAATTACATCGTTTATCATCCATAGCTAAAACTTATTCTGAAGATGATTTTACTTCAGATGAAATATTAGCTGCTAGAGTTATATTGAAAATGCTTTACCGATTTAGTGAAAAAGATAAAGGGTCGTATGAATTATTGAATTTTGGTTTCTTTATTGTTGCTGAAAAGACTTGACAAAAATAGGAATGTGTGGTAAAATAATTAGAATATCCCACTAGGCTAATTGGATAAACCTTATCTCTTCTAAAGATACATTTTCGGATCATACCCGAAGTGGGATGCTGGAGGTAAAATGAAAAATATTACTAAATTTTTTATAATCGTTCAAACATTAGATATTATTACGACAATAATAGCAATTCTTTGGTTTCCTCAAACTAGAGAATTAAATCCTATTTTTTATTTAATTGGGGGAAATTGGGCTATTATGTTTTTATGCAAAATATTGTTTACGATTGTTGCAGCATTTATAATTGAAAAAATATGGACAACCAAAATATTATGGAGTATTCCAATCATTGATGCAATTCCTGTAATTATAACAGTAAATACATTGATTACACAAACAATAAATAAAATATAGGAGGATTATGGTAAAATTATTAGATGAATTATGGAGAGATTATAGTGATCAACCACAAGAAGAATTTTCGTTAAAAATGGAGGATGAAAGACCACCAATTGAAAACTCTGAAAGTTTAATTGCAAAAATAATTTATTGGATTTTAGATATTTTTGATTAAGTTAAAAAAGGAGAAAAGTAATGCCTGTAAAACACGCTGATGAAAAGCGCAAAAAATCTCTGAAAATTTTGTTATTCGGGGATGCTGGTACTGGAAAAACTCATTTTGCTTTAATGGCAACACCAGGAAAGACTCTTATTTTTGACGCTGAAAGCGGTGCTGACTTCTTCGAGGGGCAAGAAGGATTTTCTTTTGATTATTGGGCAGATGATGACGGTTACAAAAGCGCCAGTATCAAAGAACTTCAAAAAGCAATTAAATATCTTGGTAGTGTTGAAGGACGTAAAAAATATGAAACATTTGTAATCGATCCTATCTCAGATATTTGGGATGAAATTCAATTTCAACGGGGAGAATATAAAGACGTTATGAATTCTAGGAAAGATCAGAATAAACAGCGAACACCAGTCAACGAAACCGATATGGAAAGTTTCAATCAAAAAGATTGGGGGGATATGAAGCGTGTTTACAAAAGTTTGATGCTAGATTTAAAAAATCTTTCTCAGAATGTATTTTTACTCGCAAGAGAAAAAGAAATTTTAGAAACTAAATCTGCTAATAATATTGTTAGAACAGGGGAATATACTTTTGAAGGCGAAAAGAATACGAAATATGCTATAGATTTAGTTGTACGCATAGGTTTTGACGAAGATGAAGATGAGCGTTGGGCTAAAATTGTTAAAACTCGCGCCCAAGGAGTAAAGAAAGGACAAAAATTTACTAATCCGACATTCAAGATGTTTGATGCCGTAGTTAATAAAATGGTTGGTGGAAAAGAAGCTGCTAAATCTAGTACCAAGAAAGAAGAAAATTTATTCAAGGAAACAGCAGAAGAAGTACAAACTGAAAAAGAAGTTACTTTGAATGATCAAATTACTGAACTTTGTAAAAAGTTAGGTGGTAGAAAGAATGAAGATTTGATGGCAACTTTAAAGAAATATGAAAAGACTGGAAATTATAACCGAATAACAAATCAAGAAGATTTACAAAAATTATTAACAGAATTACAAAATATGCCAGTAAAAGAAAAGGAGATTGAAAATGCTTTATCTGAATGATAATTATGTAACTGTTTGGAAAGCCGAATCTAAAGGTAAATATTATGAAATACAAATGTCAAGTTCTCGCAAAGATAAAAAATCAGGAGAATATGTTAATTCTGGATGGAGTTTTGTTAGATTTGTAACACAGGCAGCAGAAAAAGCCGCAAAATTAGAAAGAGGAGATCGCATTATATTGAAAGGCGCAGCCTTTTCTAGAGAACCTTATATGAAAGATAATGAAAAATTATGGCCTAAAAATCCTCAATTGGTAGTTTTCAATTTCGAATGGGTAGATGAAGATCGAAATACTGATTCTGGAGAAACGGAAAAAGAAGATGAAGCACCAGTAGTTGAAGATGAGATGGATGGATTGCCTTTTTAAAGACTATAAATTTTAATATTAGGAGGGAGCAAAACTCCCTCCTAATAATCTAAGGAGGTTAGATTGCTCATTCCAAGAAAAATAATTTTAGAATCCAAGAATAAATTAGGTGATGAAGCAGCCTTAATAATAGCAAAAGATTTGCAATTAGAAAAATGGGATGAAAAGAATTTAAAAGGATTATGTGCATTTCATCAAGAAGAAACCGCCTCCTTTGTTTGGGATGGAAAACCTAATGATCAATATTTCTATTGCTTCGGTTGTGGAAAAATATATGATATAATAACGCATTATATGAGTTTCAATAAACTCACTTATATTGGAGCGATAGAAAAATTATTTGAACAAACTAATACTCCATATAGATTTGGAGAAAAAGGGATAAAAACAGATAGAGATTTCATATATCCAAAATATGATTGTATTGATGATAGAACACAGGTTGAAGAATATTTAGCCCTTCGAGGATTATCAAAGGAAACATTAGATTATTGCGATGTTCAACAAGATAGTAATAATAATATAGTTTTCAATTTTTACGATACTAATGATGTGCTTACATTAGTAAAGTATAGACCAGCAAGAAAATTAAAAAAATCAGATGTAAAAGGCTGGTATCAGGCAGATTGTGATAAAAAATTTATTCTCTTTAACATGAATAGAATTGATCCATCAAAACCGCTGGTAATTACAGAAGGAGAAATTGATTGTCTTTCAGTAATTGAATCCGGATATACAAATTGTGTATCTATTCCTGGTGGAACACAAAATACTAAATGGGTTGAGGAATGTTTCGAATGGTTGGAGCAATTTGAAAAAATTATTATTTGGGCCGATAATGATGGCCCTGGAATAATAATGCGTAAAGATATATGCGCTCGTCTTGGTGTTTGGAGATCGCTCTTTGTCGATTTGCCTACTTCTTTAACTAATCTGAAAGGAGAAAAAATACCACTAAAAGATGCCAACGAAGTTCTTTATCATTTCGGTAAAGAAAAAGTAATTAATCTCATTGAAAACGCTCAAGAAATTCCAGTAATGGGCGTTTCAGATTTAGCATCTGTTGCAGATTTTGATATAGAAAATGAACCAGGATTATATTTAAATCTAAAAGCAATAAATGAAATAGTTTATAAATTTTTATTTAGAAGTGTAATTTTAGTTACGGGCATTCGAGGTGCAGGTAAATCGACCTTCTTAAATCAAAGTTTCGTATGTGATCCTTTACAACAAGGCCATGATGTTTTCTTATTTTCTGGAGAACTAGGCGCACCTGTTTTAAAGTCGTGGGTTGAACTTACTATGGCTGGCCCTGAAAAAACTAAAATGAAAGATAAATTTATTCATGTAATTGCCCCTGAAACCAGAAAATTAATGCGAGAATGGTATAAAGAAAGAATATGGATATACAACGATAATAGTAATAAATCAGAAGATATTTTAAATAAAGCTATTAGTGTTACTCGTAAATATGGAGCAAAAGTTTGGGTGCTAGACAATTTAATGACTATTGATATTGGAGCGAGTAGTATCAATCAACTTGAAAAACAAACAGATTTTATTGTCAGACTAAATCATCTCGCCATGCTTTATAATGTTTTAATAGTATTGGTCTGTCATCCAAGAAAATTAATAACAGGACAAGAACTTGTTTCGGACGATATAAGCGGATCGGGAAATTTAGGCAATCTCGCGCAATATCTTTTAAGTGTAAAAAGATTTTCTAAAAAAGAAAAATTAGGAGAAAAAGATAACAAAGGTAATTATAAAAAAGGTCATGAACCTATTGAACATGACGTAGAAGTAGAAGTTATGAAAAATAGATATACTGGAAAAATAGATAAAGCAAGAGCATATTTTGACTATACTTCTTATCGTTTTTACAATACTCCAGATGAATTATATAAACGTTATAACTGGTGGCCTGAAAGCGATAAAACTCCTATTCCTACGCGTGACCATAATGATCATAATCCATCACCTTTTAATTAGGAAAACAATATGGGAAAATATACAGAACAATTAGAAACAATGAATTTTAGCAACAGTTCAATAAATACTTTTGAAACCTGTGGGTGGCAATTTTACCTCACGTATATTGAGAAAGTTCCGAAAGTAGGCAACTTCTTTTCTGATTATGGTTCTTTTATTCATTTAGTAATTGAAAAATATCTCAAAGGTAAATTAGAAATTTGGGAAATGCTTGATTATTATCAAAAAGAATTTTCTAATAATATAAAAAATTCTCCTCCTGCTTTTATGCGAAATGCTTGGAATGATTATTATGATGCTGGATATGAATTTTTTAAAAACTTTAATTTTGATAGAGATGAATATGAACTTATTCAATTAGAAGATTTTGTTAAAGGAACAGATCGTGGAATTAATGTTACAATAAAACCTGATATTGTCATTAAAAATAAAACCACCAATGAACTAACTCTTTTAGATTTTAAAACAAGTGAAATTATTAATAAAAAGGGTGTTTTAGATCAAAAGAAATTAGATGGCTATAAATCTCAGCTTAATTTATACGTCTATTTTTTGTGGCAATTTAAAGGATTAGAAATTACTAAAGCCCGATTATGGTTTATTAGATCGAATACGTTTTTTGATTGGGATTATGAACAATATCTTGCTCAAGATTCGTTGGATAAATTTATAGAGACAGCCAAAAAAATACAACAAGCAGAAGAATGGCCTTATAATAATTCTAGTTCGTTTATGTGTTCCGTTTTGTGTTCTGTGAGGAACAGTTGCCAGTATAGAGCAAAATAATGAATAAAAGCAAATGGGCGTTTGACATTGAAATTTTTATCAATTTATTTCTAATATCATTTTTAAATATTGATAATCCAGAAGAAATAAAATCATTTATTATTTCTTGGGATTTAAAAATAGATGATAAAGAAAAATTAAAAGAATTTTTAGATAACAATGTTGTAGCCCTAATAGGTTATAATAATTTATATTTCGATGCTCCTATTTTATCGTTAGTATTAGAATACAACGGAATAAATATTAATAAAGATGTATTCGAATATTCACAAAAAATAATTGCTACAGAACGGGGTGAAGCGCGTTCTTATAGAAAAAATTATCCCTGGCCTCAAATAGATTTAATGAAAATGATGGCCTTCGATAAATTAGGGGTAAGTTTAAAACAATGTGCCATTAATTTAAAGTGGAAAAAAATTCAAGATTTTCCTTTGCCTTATGATCATGTTATTAAACGTAAAGATATAGAACTTGTTCTAAAATATAATATCAATGATGTTTTAATAGTTAATGAATTATATAAGGTTTTACAACCTCAAATTAAACTCCGAGAAGAATTAGGAAAAATTTATGATGTTGATCTATTGAGTGCCAGCGATAGTAAAATAGCTAACATTTTGCTTGAAAAGATTTATACTGATGAAACGGGTATTGATATAAAGGAATTAAAATATTTAAGGACAAAGAGAGATTTTTTATGGTTGAGAGATTGTATTTGCCCTAATATAAAATTTAAAACTAGGAAATTGCAAGATTTGAAATTTGAAACCGGCAATACGCTTGTTGTATCCGAAAATAATTTTGCTTATAAGAAAAATCTAGAATTTGGAAATTGTGAATATGTGTTGGGAGTTGGCGGTCTGCATAGCGAAGATCAACCTGGAAAATTCGTTACTGACAAAAATTATATAATTATGGATGCAGATGTATCCAGTTATTATCCATATATTATTTTAAATAATAAAATAAAACCCGAACATTTAAATGATGATTTCTTAGATATTTTAAAGAAAATTACAGAAGAACGAATTGAAGCTAAAAAATCTGGCGATAAAATAAAAGCGGATGGTTTAAAAATTACTGTAAACTCTATTTTTGGAAAACTTAATAGCGAAACTTTTTGGTTGCAAGATGCCAAAGCATTTCTTTCTGTTACTGTATCGGGGCAATTATATTTATTAATGCTAATTGAATCTCTTGTGCTAAATGGAATATTAGTTATTTCAGCAAATACAGACGGCGTAGTATGTAAAGTTCCTAAAAACTTATTAGATAAGTATTATGAAATTTGTAATGAGTGGAAATCTAAAACAAATTTTGAATTAGAATTTACTGAATATGAAAAATATATTCGAACAGATGTGAATAATTATATCACTAAAAAATCTGGTGAAAAAACAAAGGAAAAAGGCAGATATCTGAAAGAAGTTGATTTAAAGAAAGGATATCATTATCCCATTGTTCCAAATTGTCTATACGAATATTTTGTGAATAATAGGTCAGTTGATCAAACTCTTTTAGAATGCGATGATATTTTAGATTTTTGTATATCTCAAAAATCCGGCAAGGATTTCTCTATAGAATATAGAACTGATCGTGGAGTTGAAAAACTTCAAAAAACTAATCGTTTTTATATTTCTAACTCTGGCGGTAATATAATAAAAGTGAATGACAAAAAAGGAACTGAAATCGGTATATATGTTGGAGAAAACTGTAGAATTATAAATGATTATGATTCTAGTATTCCGATTTCAGAATATGATATTAATTACGGATTTTATAAAGAAGAAGCATTAAAATATATAAACGATATTGAAAATTCTAAATTTTCAAACGAATTAGTTGTCGAAGAATTATCTGAAGAAGATGATATTGCAGATATAGATATTGATACTGTTGATACCAGTAAAATACAAATAAAATCACCCAAATTCGGTTATTCTAAATCTTCATATTATTTTGATAAAGAAAATAGTATAATCTACAGAGGTATTGGTTCAATAAAATATGTTACACCTTCTGTAGCGAAAGAACTATTAGACATAAGCAAAAATAAATATAATACATTTGTAGATTTGCTTATTGCAATAGAAGAAAACAGTTCTGTAAATTCCAGGCAACTTGAAACTTTAATCAGATTAAATTTCTTTGATAGTTTTAATAACAATAAAAAACTTTTAGATATTTTTATTGAATTCAATAAAGGCAAAAATAAATATGGTAAAAAATTAAAGCAAGAAACTAAAAATAAACGGCGAGAACTTTTGATTGAGTTTGAGAAAAATACTCCAAATAAAAAAATAAATATTTTAGAACAAGTATTTTACGAACAGAATTTACTTAATTATATACAGACAACATTCGATTTGGACAAAAGATATGCTTATGTGATAAAAGTCAATGAAAAATATAGCCCAAGATTAGATATACATTGTTTAGCGAATGGGAAACAATCTGTAATTAAAATCCAAAAAAATATTTATGATAATCATTTACCAGTTAGAGGAGGAGATATTATATATTGTGAACACTTCTCCAAAAAACCTGCTGTAAAATTTGTAGATGGAAATTTCATTGAAGAAAAAAATAAGCCTTGCGTTTGGTGGTTGGAATCTTATAATCTTTTATCTAAAGAAGAAATTGATAATTTAATAAACTGACTATTGACAAATTTAGGAAACTGTGATAATATAAGGATAGATAATGAAAAAATTTAGTGTCTGTGATGTAGAAACTGGAGGCCTTGATCCTCAAAAAAATGCACTTGTCTCAGTAGCAATTGTTTTACTTGATGAGAATTTAGAAGAAATCAGCAGGCATTATACGCTTGTAAAAGACTCGCCAGATAAAATAATCGAGCAACAAGCCTTGGATGTAAATAAAATTACTCTTGAACAAATTGCTAAAAAAGGTAAACCCATTGAAGAAGTTATGGTTAGAGTAAAAGAACTTATTGATGGAACAATTTTGGTCTTTCACAACGGGTCATTTGACTCTTCGTTCCTAAATGCTAGAGGAACAAATATTACAACCTCCATAGACACGATGGATATTTCGTGGAAACGTTGGCCGGGGAAGAAAGCAAAATTAGGTTTGGTTGTAGAAAGATTGGGATTTTCAATAGAGGGCGCACATAATTCGCTCTATGACGCGCTTATGACCGCTAAAATTTTAAAAAAATTTAATGAAGATGAAAAATTAAATGCATTAAGACCTTATCCTATAAATTTTGCACGTTGGAGCAAATAATATGAAAAAGAAACAATGGAAACATTACGCTAAAACTCAGAAAATAATTGTAAGACATTTACAACAAGAATTGCGAATGCTTGAAAATGCTTGGCATATTGATGAACATATTCAGGCGGATGGTTCATTACGTCCCTCTTTGAACGAGACAATCAAACGCGCTGAATGGGCAGAAGACAACAGAGATAGATTCATCAAACACTTAGATACAATTGCTAGTTTTTTAGAAATTGGCTGGTGGGATGGAGATTTTCCTATTGATGAAGTTTTAAATGCAATTACAAGTTATAATACGATAAAATAGTTCTTCTATTGGAAAAAAATGAAAAAAGCATATAAAATTACAACTAAAGCAAATGAGATAGGGGAATGGCTAATATATTCTGGTGAAAATGCAGGAAAAGTTAAAACATTTTGTGTAAATCATATGAAAGAAGCTTATTCCGATGCAACTTATTCTTGGATTAATTCGTGTAAAAGAATACCAGAATATGATGAATTGGCGAATAAATATAATGGTTGTATTGCTTGGAAAATAAAAGCATCAGATCAAATATCTTGGGAACGATGGGAACAAGATAAATCAAATTGGTTTGAATAAAATTTCAGTTTTATTGGAGAATAATGGAAAATAAAAAAATAATTTGTTCGATGGGTGGTGGTTTTACTAGTAGTGCTTTGATGCCTAAAATTTTATTGGAACAATATTCAAAAGATCAAATAGAATTTATTAATTGTGTTTTACCTAATGAGCATCCCGATATGTGGAAATTGTTTGATGCCGTAGAAAATAAATTAGATATAAAAATAAATTATATTGCATATCACCCAAAAACAAAATATCAAATAGTAAGTAAAAAAGATAGAAATAATAAAGAAAAATTATATACTCCATTTCATATTTTTATGATACAAGGATTTATTGGAAATAGTAGAAACGATCCTTGTTCTAGTATATTAAAAAGAGAAACTATATTTAATTATGTTTCATCTAAATATTCTCAAAATGATTGTGTTGTTGCTGTTGGTATTCATTTTGATGAATTTGAACGTTCTGTTGCTATTCGAAAAAATTGGGAAGATAAAGGATATGAAACACTTTTTCCATTAATACAATTAAAACCCTATACTAAAGATGAACAAATAAAATATTTAAAAGAATGGTACAATGTTGAAATAGATTTATATAATAAAAATTTTGAACATAATAATTGTGCTGGAGCATGTGTAAAAGCAGGGCAACGACAATGGGCTATGTTGTGGTTTTATTATCCAGAAACCTATAAAGAATGGGAAAATTTAGAATTAGATTGGAATAAACAATGGTCTGAAATTAGAGGAAAAGAATATTCAATTTTAAAAATAAGTAGAGATAGAAAAACCCAATATATACTATTGAAAGATTTTAGAGAACAAATTTTAGAACCTGCTTATAATAGTAATGGGGAAGGATTTTTGAGTAAATTTTTACAAAATCTTCCTGGTAATCCTGCATGTATGTGGTGCGCGGCAATTTAAATAAAACTTTAATTTTATTATGTTAAATTTAGAAATAATAAAAAAATCCGATCCTAGACTTCTACAAAATATGGCAGTTCATTATAGCCAGCCAAAAGGTTTTGTAGGAAGAAGTATTTGTTATGCAATTTTATATGATGAATTATATTATGGAGCAATTGTTGGAGGGTCGTCTACTAAAAATCTTCCTGGTAGAGATGAATTTTTTGAAATAAGTAAAAATAATAAAAATGAAAAATTAAAATATATAATCAATAATATTTTCTATCACATTGAAAAAATAGATAATAAATATCCTCGAAGAAATTTTACAGTTTTAGTATTAAATGAATTTATAAAACAAGTTACAATAGATTGGAAAAATAAATATGGAGATAATGTTATAGGTTATGAATCATTGGTTGAAATTCCTAGAACTGGAGAAATTTATTTAAAAGCGGGATGGACTAAAATAGAAACTCCAACAAAAGGGTATACCTGTAAAAGAATTGGAGGAAAGGGAACTGATTCTTGGGGTGGCAAACGAATATGGAATTATAAAGATTTAAGACCAAAGTGGGTATTTGTAAAACATAATAATTTATGAGGAAAACATATGGAAAATCATACAGACTTAGAAAAAAAATTATTTGAATATATTTTATTTATGATCGGATTGATAAATGTTTATGAAAAATCATTTCAACTAATCTATGGTCATTTATCTAATGTTGCCAAATGGACAAATAAAAATTGGGAAGTGTTAGAAAGATATGATAAATATCATGATATGATTGGTCAATTAAATAAGGAATTTAATTGGGATATTACAATAAATGATTTAAATGATAATGATATTAAGGAAACATATGTTAATTAAATGTGGTTGTGGCGATAAAAACTGTAAAATTGGATTACGATTTGAAGAACCAAATTTACTATGGTTAGTTTATGAAGACGGAAAAGAAGTTGTTATGTATCTAACTCCAAATATTGCATCCGATATAGCAAAAGAATTGCACGATTTATATTTGACTATGTTTACATTCGCTTATTAAATAAAAAACTAAGTTTTATTAGAAAGAATATTTATGAGGATAAAAATGAATGAAGGAATGATACAAATAGGTGATAAAGTATGTGCCAGATATTTTGAAATTGAAAGCGATATTAAAGGAATTGTTACTCATGTGCCTCAAGATATAGGCGATATGTTTTATATTAAAACAGAATATAATGAAATAAAAGCAATAAATCCTCTTTGTTCAATTTTAGTTGGAATATTCCAAGAAAAATAATAAAAAGTAAATTTTATTAAGAATATATGAAAAAAAATAAAAAATTATTGAAAGCATTGAAAAAATTATATAAGCCAGCAAATATTGCTGTTAGTCAAATAATATGTTTAGGTGGCGAAAAGACTTGTCAACCTTGTGAAAATCGAGAAGAATTAGCTATTGCATTGAAACTTACAAAAAAAATAATAAAAAAATATGAGAACAATTAAAGAATTAATAAATGATTTGTACCGGTTGGCCGATGAAGATTGTGGAAGTTGGGATGATGAAAATCATGATTCTGATAATTGTAAATATTGTGATGCTCGTCATACATTGAATGAAATTGGAGATATATCAAGAGCTTATTTTAAACATTGGATTATTGAAATCTAATAAAAAAATAAATGCTATTAGGAGAAATATGAAAAAATTAGATATTACTGTCATTGGAATTAACTCTGAAGAATTTGTTCCAGGTTCATATAAATCAGTATATCTTTACGTAGGTAAAGAAAAAAAAGAATTTTCTACTGGTGATCCTGTAATAGATTTTAAAAAAGCATTAGATTATGGTTTAAAATTTGGCAAAGTAGTTTATAGTTCGTCTGTTGATAATTTTGTAATGGATGATCCTGCTTATGATTATGATGAAAATAATTTGATTGTTAAAGTATAATAAAAAAGTAATTTTATTAAAAAAACTAGGAGGTAAAATTGATAGATAAAATATGGGGCTGGATAGGCGTAGATTTAGATGGAACATTGGCGGAATTTACAGAATGGAAAGGGGAAGGGCATATTGGCAAACCCGTTCCTTTAATGCTTGAACGGGTGAACAAATGGTTGTCAGAAGGCAGAACAGTAAGAATTTTTACATCTAGGGCAGAAGACCCACAGCAATTACCTTATATCAGAAAATGGTTGATAGAAAATGGTCTGCCACAATTACAAATTACTAATGTAAAAGATCATCTGATGACTGAACTTTATGATGATAAAGCTAGACAAGTTGAAAAAAATACAGGCATAGTAATAGGAGAAAAATGAAAGAAATTCTTCATAGTCAAAGCAAATTTGTAAAACAACTTTGTGAAGCATTAGATATTACTGATGATTGGCGTAGAATAATAATTGATATTACTCGCGGTGAAGTAGTGATTATTCATCTAGAGAGATATGCAGATTCTACGAAATTAGATTTGTTAAAACCTGATATTTCAGAAGCCAGAATTCTTAGAGAAGATAAACTAAAATAAAACCATACTTTTATTACAAATTTACTGTACTTTTATTAAATATACAGTAACTTTGTAATAAATCGCCTCTTGACTTTTATTGAATAATGTGTTATCATATCCTATACAAAGATGTATAGCATAAAGGAATATAATGAGCGAATACATAAAAGAAGAAACTTTACCTTGCCCAAAATGTAAGTCCAATATGATTATGGAGATGGATCACGGATCGATTGTGTGGAGATGCCCTGTGCATGGTGAAAACTGGCAATCAGATGATACAGAATTACGTTCACCAAGAGGACGAAATAAACGATATTTAGTTGTAAGACGGAGAAAATAAAATGAAAAGAAATATATTATCTATTCTTATAATATGGGTAATTATTGTTATAGCTATTTTAAATATTTTTCCTGTTAAAGCCAGTCCTACAGATGTTCCAACAATCTTTATATTCAATCAAACTACAGTTCTTGTTAGTTTTCAAAATGTCCCTGTTGAATATGAAGGAAGTGATGGATTGATATGGCTTCAACGAGTCGCTGATCCTTGGCAACAAGAAATAGAACTTACTTGGGTAACTAAAAATGGAACTGTAGGATTATGGAAAGGAACTATTCCTCCCGTACCAATATCGGGTTATTATTATCTTAAAAATGGTCTGATCTTTTATAATGGTTTTGGAAATCCTGCTCTTATTCCCGAATCAGAATATAAATCATTAGATCATTATGGAATAAACTTGCCTTTTCTATCGAGATAACATGGAAAACATACCACTTGGATTTTTTATTATAATAGGAACATTTATTCTTGTAGTTGGATCACAGAAATTTAAAGATTGGCTCAATTCTCGTATGAGAGGGCAAAAATGAAAATTCCAGATACATTAATTATTATCATATCCATTATATTTTTAGCTTTTATTCTTTGGCTATTGAAAGATATGATAAAAGATTGGATTATCTGCCGTTGGTTCAAAAATACAGATTGTAATAAAGAAGATTATCCTATTTTTTATGATGAGGACAATAATAATAAAAATGAATAAATACAAAGTTCTTAATATCCTTTATTTGAGTTTGTTGACTGTTGGAACTACTTGTTTGACAATTACATTAGGCTTTACTTTCGCTTATGCGTTTGTTTGGGCTTTGGGATATATACATTAATGAAAAATAAAATAGATTGGTCTGTTATTGAAGGATTTCTTTTTATAATTCTAAGCGTATGTGCTTTATCTTGGCTATTTTTAAAATAATAAAACCGCAATTTTATGTGACAAGGCCAAAATCTGTGATTTGTTTACACTCTCTACATCCTGAATACGATATACTGAAATGAAGTACGAGTTAGAAGTTCAGGCGACCTTGACGGAACAATGAGGGCAGATTAAATAAAATGGATATTT
>Ga0315293_10002261_pt1 | contig 18602 bp, 12 predicted proteins | sample YL17G13_20_MG_FD_203071 | JGI IMG/M metagenome (GOLD analysis project Ga0315293, IMG submission 203071) | Sediment microbial communities from Yellowstone Lake, YNP, Wyoming, USA - YL17G13_20 | ecosystem: Environmental > Aquatic > Freshwater > Lake > Sediment | place: USA: Wyoming | collected... | reverse complement strand
TTTTGCGCACGCCGAGAAACATGGTGTCTCCGTTGGTTATCTGCTGGAGGGTGAGATTACCGGTTGGCGTGGTGGTACCGATGCCGACGTTGCCAGCGATAACTATTACTCCATAACCGGTTCCTGATTGAGTGACGGTGAGAGCAGCGGCCGAAGAAGAAGCGTAAATACTGGATAGTCCGTTAGAATATATTCCTCCGGGACCAACGTTTAAGCTATTCCTAACATAAAGGTTATTCCCAATATCAAGGTTTTCGGTAATCTCAATGGTTGAAGCTGAAATACCGCCGGTATTAATAGTCGGAACATCTATTCCCGGCAGTTCAATAATAGAGAGACCGTCGTCGTGATTAGAGGCCACATAAGCGTATTTGCCGGAAACATAGAGACCGTAAGGACGGTCTAAAACGTTGGCTGTCCCTCCTGATTCTGAATCCTGGATATAACCCACCTCAACCGGGCTAGTAGGATCGGAAACATCAATCATAGATAGTCCATCGTCATTTTGAGAAGCGACATAGGCGTATTTGCCGGAGACATAGAGATTATGAGGACTATCCAAAACAGTGGCTGTACCGCCTGATTCTGTATCCTGGATATAGCCGACTTCAACCGGATTGGCGGGGTTGGAGATATTAATAATAGAGAGACTATTATCGTTGTCAGAGATAACATAAGCATATTTGCCAGAAACATAGATACCACAAGCGCGATCTAAAACATTTGCTGTGCCGCCTACCGAATTATCCTGGATATAGCCCACCTCAACCGGGCTAGTAGGATCGGAAACATCAATAATGGAGAGGCCGTCTTCAGATATAGAAGCAACGTAGGCGTATTTGCCAGAAACATAGACGAAAGTAGGACCATTCAAAACAGTGGCTGTGCCGCCCTTTGAATTATCTTGGATATAACCCACCTCAACCGGGCTAGTGGGATTAGAAATATCAATAATAGAAAGACCGGCGTCACCCATAGAAACAACGTAAGCATATTTGCCGGAAACATAAAGCCCAAGGGGACCATTTAAAACAGCGGCTGTTCCTCCTACGCCTGAATCCTGGATATAACCCACTTCCACCGGACTGGCTGGATTGGAAACATCAATAACGGAAAGGCCACTGTCATAATAAGAGGTTACATAAGCGTATTTGCCGGAGACGAAAACTCCTCCTGAAGGAACATCCAAAACATTAGCCGTCCCGCCCGATTCGGAATCCTGAACATAGCCCACCTCAACCGGGCTGATAGGATTGGAAACATCAATAATAGAGAGGCCGTCGTCCTGCTCAGAGAGAACATAAGCATATTTACCAGAGACGAAAACGCTGGCAGCACCATCCAAAACATTAGCCGTGCCGCCTGATTCGGAATCCTGAACATAGCCGATTTCAGTAAGTCCAACATTAGTTGGGACCAAGGTCAGATTTCCTTTAGTATCAACTTTGAATCGCGATGAAGGAGAGTAAATGTCAAAAAGGACAGATGGACTCGCTGTCCCAATCCCCACATTTCCGTTTGTGTCAACGTAAATCGCAGGCGCGGAGGAAGATGAGTAGACGCCAAGGAGAGGAGTGGTGGAAGTGCCGAGTACGGTGAGCATTTCAGTGGGGCCGGCAATGCCTACTCCCAGTTTTTCAGTGGTGCTGATGTTGCCTGAACCGGATATGCTGCCTGTCAGGGTGAGAGAGGTGCCTGTAATGGCTTGGGTGGTCAAGTCTCCTAAGATGTCAGCGCTGCCGTTGATCCTGGCCCTGTCAGCGATATAGACCAGGGGGTCTGTCAGGCTGGTGGAGTCAATCACCACCTGGGAGCCGGAGATCTGCATGCCTGTGGCGGCGGAAAGGATGACGTTGCCCGAGCCGGCTGCCTGCAGGACAATGTCGCTGTTTTCCTGGTAGATTTTGGGGGAGGAGACGGGCTGGGTGATGTAGATCTGCTGGGATATGACGCCGCCCGGGGCGTAGAGGCGTTTTGCCACTTCTGTCTGGAGGTCGGCTATCTGGACGTTGAGGATTTTTAACGATGCGTCGTCTATTCTGTTGACTATGGTCTGGTAGGTGACTTGTTTTATCGGTTCTATTCGGGTGATTCCGCTCACCTCTTTGATTATTTCTTTTGGCGGGGCTTCTTTGAGTTCTTTGACTTGGGCTTTCAGTTCTTCTATTTCTTTTGCTGTCTGGTCAGGCAAGGTTTGCTCTGGATGAAGTTGGACGATTGGTTCTTTTGTTGTTTCTTTTCTGAAAGGACGGGTGATGGCTTGTGGGATTTTCTTTATGGTATTCCCCATCCAAGAAACATACTCTTTGAAAATCTGGGAAGTGTAGTCGCCAAACTCTCTGAAAGTCATGGCTGTCAACCATTGGCTCAACCCTCTAACTTCTTTTATTTTGTCAGGGATGTCATTTGCAAAATTTTCCAAACCAATCATTTTGTTTTTCCCGGCAGACAAAAAATCAAAAGAAATAATTCTATCAAACGACTGATTAAGTTCCGCAACATAATTATCAAAATTCTTAAAACTATTTTTCAAACCACCCGTGCCAAAAACAATGCCGGTCGCCAGCAAAACAGAAAGCAGGGCAATCACAAAACCAAAACGAAAACGAAGCGCCAACGCAGGCGCTTTTACAGAAAAATATTTTTTTGGTAATTCTTGCGGCGACTCAATTTCTTCTATCGGCAAATTTTCGGGAGGCAAAACAATCTTTAACTTCTTAAAATTTATATCTTGCATTTCCTTCGTGTAATTCTCAATCCATTCTTTGGTTGTAAACCAATCTCTTCCAATTTTAACTGCCCTGAGCTTTCCTTGTCTTACCCTTAACGACAAGTATGCTCGGGAATAATTGCAATATTGAGTGGCATGGTTCAGCGAAATGTATTCTGGTTTTTTGTCCATGATTTTAGAATTTTATACCCCGAAGCATTGTGGATATTCTGGGGATATTATTCTTGACAGAACTTTTCAATAAATTTATTATTGGAAACAGGAAGACCTAAAGAAAAATCCCCTTCTGAATTAGCCTTTGGAAACCGGATTTTATTGGGTCTTCTTTTTATTTCAAACTAGCGATTTTTTAGCGGCTGGTCTAAGTCCTTTTAACCTATTTTATCAGATATTCGCTAAAGAATATTCGTTGATTATCTTATTTTCCCTTAACCAAGATACCTTGTCAACAAGGGTTTTCCACACATATAGAAAAAAAGCCCCCTGTGGGGCTTTTTTTAATTTTATGCTTAAATTAGTCGCTTTTTAAGGAAGGGGAAATCCGCTATTTTAACCTGTTGGAGCCGGAGGTGGGACTCGAACCCACGGCCTGAACTTTACGAAAGTCCTGCTCTGCCTCTGAGCTACTCCGGCATATTTATAGCGAGTAAACGACCTTCTTTACTGCTGAAACGCCATTGAACTACATTAACATCAAAACTGGCTTATTTTACTTAATATTCCTTAGCGAATATGATATCTCATCAATGTTTTAAGCGGGATAAGGGGATCGCCCCGAACAAATCCTCGCCCTGCTCGGATTATACGGGGTCTTCCGGCTGCCTTGGGCAGCCTCGAAACCATCTCATCTTGAAGCGGCAGATGGGATTCGAACCCATGACCTTCTCCTTGGGAAGGAGACATTCTACCACTGAACTACTGCCGCAGATGCAATATTTCCAGGATTTTTTGCCAGAGTCCTTTATTCTCTTGGGTTTTCCCGCCAGCAGTTTCTTTTGGCGGCATCACCACCACCACTTCTTCGCCCGGCTTTTTCAAGCCCAGTTTTTCTCTGGCTTCTTTTTCCAAAAAACTTTCACTCTCGCTCGCTGAAATGCCTGCTTGTAATTTCGCTTTCTTTTCCTGCAGGGCTTTAATCTGGTCTTCCAGTCCCATGATCTGGCCTTGGAGTTCCGTTCTTTTTTTGTTTATTCTGAAATTGGAAACAACCAAAAATCCGACAATGGCGAAGAATAAAATTCCCAAAATTATCGGTAAAAATTTGCTCTCAGATGAATCGTCTCTTTTAAAATTTTTTCCTTTTGATATCATAAAAGAATATGGTAAAAACTCAAAAGATATTTAAAATTGTCTGGCTTATTATAATATCTCTGGTGGTTTTGAGCATGCTTGTTTTCACCCTGGCGCCCTTATTCTAGCCGTATTTTTTAATTTTTTCAACCCCGTAGTAGAATTTTAACAAGGTTTTTCCCGAAAGGAAAAATCTAATTGTTCTGAAAGAAGTTAAAATTCACTACGGGGCTAACCCCGGAATATCTCAAAAAATACATTGGGGGGAATTACAATTCTGCCTTTTTCTTTCAAGTCCTTTTTCCCTTTTTTCTGCCGCTCCAACAATTTTCTCTTTCTGGAATAGTCCCCGCCGTAAAGCGGGGCAATGACGTCTTTACCTTTGGCTCTTATTGTTTCTCTGGCAACAATTTTTCCGGAAATTGCCGCCTGCAGGGGAACGGAAAAAAGTTGAGAAGGCAGAATCTCTTTTAATTTTTCAACCGTTTTTTTGCCGTCCTCATATGCGTCTTTTCTGGAAACGATTTTAGAAAATGCCTCTTCTTTTTTGCCCGCTATCAGAATTTCCAATTTGACCAAGTCAGCTATCTTGTATCCTGAAAGTTCATAATTCATTGAAGAAAACCCCTGGCTCGCTCCTTTCAATTTGTCATAAAATCCGGTGATAATTGCCCTAAGCGGGGCTTCATATATCAAAAGGGTTTTATCTCCACCGAAATATTTTGACTCAATTTTTCTCGCCTCAAAGTCCTGAAGCAATTCCAAAATCCGACCCAGATAGTTTTGGGGCACAATCACATCTAACTTTACCCAGGGTTCCTGAATCTCTTTGATTTGAGAAAAGTCAGGCCAGTCGCTGGCTGACTTGATAAATAATTCCTTGTCTTTATTGTCAATGATTTTATAAAGAACCGAAGGCGTGGAAATAATCAATTTTAATTTGTATTCCCGCAAGACCCTTTCTGAAATAATTTCGGCGTGAAGCGTTCCTAAAAATCCGCAACGATAACCCCTGCCCAGTCCGTCTTTTGTCTCCGGCTCAAAAGTCAAAGAAGGATCGTTTAGTTTCAATTTAGCCAACGAGTCCCTTAATAAATCAAAGTCGTCCGGGTTTTGAGGGAAAAAACTGGCAAAAACCATGGGTTTGGGCTCTTTATATCCCGGCAAGGGCTCAATTTCAGAATGTTGAATATTGAACGTTGAACGTTGAATTGTGATGGTATCCCCTACCCTGACTTTTCCCGGCTCTTTGATGCCGGTGGCAATGAAACCCACTTCCCCTGCTCTTATTTCTTTTTGAGGAAACATTTCAGGAGTAAAATATCCCACCTCTTTTGCTTCGCCTTCAATCTTATTGGATATCAAAAGAATTTTCTCATTTTTTTTGATTTGGCCGTCAAAAACCCGGACAAAAGCCACTACCCCTTTGAAAGCGTCATATTTTAAATCAAAAATTAAAGCCCTTAAAAAACTTTGGGTATCGCCCCTAGGCGAGGGTATTTTTTTTATTACTGCTTCCAGAAGTTTTTCAACATTGGTTCCGTATTTGGCGGAAATCTCAAAAATCTCATTTTCCGGAATGTTTAGCAGCTGGGCCAATTCTTCTTTCGTCTCCTTAATTCGCGCCTGAGGAGAATCAATTTTATTGATTGCCGGAATGACGGTTAAGTTCTGTTTTCTTGCCAGTTCCAGATTGGCAATGGTCTGGGCCTGAATTCCTTTGGTGACATCAACCAGCAAAATCGCACCTTCAACCGCTGCCAAAGAACGGGAAACCTCGTAAGAAAAATCAACATGGCCGGGAGTATCAATGAGATTTAGAATATAGGGGTTAGAATCTAAAACATAGCGCATCCGAACGGGGGTCATTTTGATAGTGATCCCCTTTTCTCTTTCCAAGGGCATAGCGTCCAAAAACTGGGGGCGCATTTTATCTTTCGGTATTGTCCCGGTCAATTCCAAAAACCGGTCAGCCAAAGTTGACTTCCCGTGATCTATATGCGAGATAATGCAAAAATTACGGATATTTTCCATTAAAGCGTCTTATTAAAAGTTAGGGCTTTTTTTCGGTTAAAGAGAGTGAAAATAATTAAAAATTGGAAAATGGCGGAGAGGGAAACCGCCAAAGGCAGACCGATAACCTCCATGCCGTTGATTTTCTGGAGATTAAAGAAATTTACAAAGAATTGCTGAAATGAATTAGGGAAAGAAAGCAATCTGACAAAAACAAGACAAAAAACAATGTTGGCTATCATTCCGGCGACACTGGCAAACGCCGGGGTCTTGGTGTCTTGAAAAGCGTAAAAAGTATTAGCCAGCAAAAGATTCAAACTCTGGGCAAAAAGACCAAAAGCAAACATTCCCAAACAGGCGGCGGTCAAATGGGTGTCAACCAGACCAAATTTCCCCACGCGGAGAATGATTGAAACGACGAAATCTCTCATCAGGAAAAGTAAAAAACTGAGAGGTAAAATCAAAATAAGAGTGCGGGAAAAAACCATAGAAAATACCTGATTGAATTTTTCTTTATCTCCTCTGGAAAAAGACAAACTTAAGGTGGGAAAGGCGGCCAGGGAAAAAGAAACAGCAATCAGGGTCAAAAGAGGACGCGCCAGACCTTCAGCCAAATTAAAAACCGCGATACTGCCTGCGGTCAGAGTTGAAGCAATGGCTGTCACTACAATCAAATTAATTTGCATGGCCGCCAAGCCAATTGAACGAGGTATGGTTAATTTTATCACTTTTAGAAAACCGGGATGACGAAAATCAAGCGCCTTTTTTAATCTAAATCCCACTTTAAAAAGAATCGGAGCTTGGATTAAAAGATGTAAAAAAGCACCCAGAGCCACGCCCCAAGCCAGACCCTGAACGCCCATTTTGGGAACCAGAAAAATAATACCGAAAATTATTCCCAGATTGTAAACAATGGGAGTTAAAGAAGTAATCAGGAATCTTTGGAAAACTTGCAAAATTGAGGAAATGATATTGCTTATCCCCAGTAAAATTGGGCTTAGGAACATAATGCGGGTCAGTAAAACGGTCAGCGCTTTTTTCTCGCCCGAAAATCCCGGCGCGATTAAATTCATCAATTGAGGGGTAAAAATCATCAAGAAAATCAGAACGATTATCAGGCAAATCAAAAATAAATTAAAAAGGTTTGAAAGAAACTCAAAAGCGTCTTTTCGGGAACGAACAAGATATTCGTTGAAAACAGGGATGATGGCTGCAGAAATCGCGCCCATAATCAAAACCATTGAGATAAAATCAGGGATCCGGAAAGCGGCGTAATAAGCATCCAGTTCCAGCCCTGCGCCAAAATGGCCGGCCAATAACCGGTCGCGAAAAAGCCCAAGCAATGCGCTGAAAAAACTGGCCGCTCCCAAAATGAAAGCGGCGAAAGTTATGTTTTTGGTCTGAATATTAAATATTTTCTTGAGCATCACACACACAAATGGTTTATTCTTTAATCTCCCGCAGAATCCCGAAAGGAGTTTGTTCTGTGGTTTGGCCCAAGGGATTGTCTTTTAATGCCTTGACGACAAATTCTTTATCAACTCCCCTGCTCGCTCCCATCACCCATCCGCCAATATCGCAGACATCAACAATAACAACCGGAAATCCGATTTTTCCGCTTATCTCCCCTGCTGTTTTTCCCGGATTTAGCGGGGCCTTACTCACATAAGTATTGTAAGGAGGAATAACGTAATCAGCTGCGCCATCAACCGCTTTTGCCTGGGGTCCGGCAATCTTGTAAAAAACGCCTTTTACCCCAAATGGTTTGGTGAGGGCGGCGAAAAAAGCAGCCAAAAGCATTCTCATTCCTCCTACCTCCTCAACTGCCAGTTGCATGGTTTCGGGAGAACCGAGACCTATTCCATAAGGGGACTTGGTTACAAAACGAACCAGAAAACGGGCCAATCTGCCGGGCTTTACTTCGGCTTTGGGATAACTTCTAGCCTGGCTGGAAGCCAAGCTTCTTTCTCCGATAAAAACAATGTCACCCGGCTCCAAATAATCTTTGGCGTATTTTTTAATGATTTCAGCGTAGTCATTGTCTTTTTCGGTAATCAAATGAGTCCTGACCGGATAGCGGGCGTATTTCTTCCCGTTTATTTCAACGATTAAATTTTTACCAGGATTAGATTGTAATTCCATGGTTTTATTTTAATACTTTTTTGTAATTTAATAAAGTCCAATTAAAAAACCCGGGCAGGTAATAAGCCGGATTCTGTATTGGGAGTCATCTATCTAGCCCCTCAATTACTTTCGGGGTCAAGCGAGCCACTTTTCACTGAATAAGAATCATGAAACTCTTTTCAGCTTTGCTCTTGCGCTCGAGTAAGGATTTAGCCGTTTCACCCTTAATGTTGCCACTAAGATTTATCCCTGAGGGATACTCAATTCCTTTCGGTCTTGAGCGTCTCTGTTCGCACCTCTATCCTTGCGGACGACGGGCGTTACCCGCTACCCTGCTCCGAGCACATAATTTATGCGCTCGGGAGTGTCCGGACTTTCCTCCCCTCGCTATTGCTCGGGGCGACTCCTGCCTGCCTGGGCGATTATAGTTTAACAAAACCAAATCACTTTGTCAATCTTAGATTAAATTCCCCTGTTTTGTATCCAGCGCCTCGTTAACTAATCTGTCCGCCTCTTTATTGTTTCCGCGGGGAATCAGTTTGAATTTTACTTTTTTGAAATCCAGTTTCAAGTTCCAGACCGCCAAAAACAAGGACTGGATTTTGGGTTCTAAAATCTTGTATTGGCCGTTTAATTGCCTGACTAAAAGTTCCGAATCGACCCTGACTTCAATTTCGCTTGATTCGGCTAATTTTTTTCCGAAAAGCGCCTTGAATTTTTTCAGGGCAAAAATCACTCCTTCGTATTCGGCTTCGTTGTTGGTTTTCTCCCCTAATACCTCTGAATATTTTTTTATAATATCTCCTTTTTCGTTGCAGAAAACCGCGCCAATGGCAGAGGGCCCCGGATTGCCACGCGAGCCGCCGTCAGTATATATTGTTATTTTCTTCATACACCGAGCTTCCATTTATGGGTCAAAGAACATTCTGTTCTTTTCCACCTTTCGCTACTCTCAGGTAAGCGAAGGTGAAGATGAAGGCAAACCCTGAAAGGGGTAAACTTCATCGACCTATTTTAAATAATTCTCTATTAAGCATTCTTTGAATTTTTCCAAATTTTCATTTTTCACTGAAAAGCCGGCTGCCTGAGGATGGCCACCATAACCTACAAGATATTTTGAGCACTTTTTCATCAGCTCTACCCCGTTAACCCCGGCCGGCACCCTCACCGCTCCCCGACTTTCTTTTTCCTGCTTCCTGAAAAGGAAAACCGGCTTTTGATGTATGTGACATATTCTTGCAGCGGCAGCTCCCAAAAGAGCCAGGAACCAAGTGGAATTCCCTTCAAAAATAATCGGCTCTTTTATTTTTTTTGAAATCCGGCTTTCCGCTTCTTCAGCGATTTCCCTGATTTCCTGCCGTTTTTTGTCGCGTTTGGACAGAAGGTTCTCAGCTTTCTCTTTTGCCTCTTTTAAGGAGTCGGCGGTTAAAAGCAAATATGTTTCGGGGAAGTGGTCTTTCACTTCAATTGTATTCAGGGCAGAAATGATTTTCTGGCATATCTCTCTGAATGTCTCGGAATCCTTGATATCTTCTGTCTCAAAAAAAGCCCGCAACCCCGGCCGCCAGGTGTTTCTCAAGACAGAGAGCCCTTCTTCAGTCATTTCTTTATTGTCTGCCTCCTGCGGCATCATATCGGCTAATGTTGCCAAAGCCACTAGTTCCAAAAAATTTTTCTTCAATGAATCAGTAAATTTATTTTTTAATAAAGCTTGGGAAAGTTTATAAGCGAGACCGGCGGCAGCCAGCCCTTTGAAAGGATATTTGTCCCCTTTTTGTTTCGGGTCAACGACAATTGAGGCGTCGGGCAACCTGTCCAAAATTTCATGATGATCTACAATAATCACTTCAAACCCCATTTTTTTTGCCTGCTTCACCTCTTCAAAATTGCTTATGCCACAATCCAAAGTTAAAAAAAGAGCCGGAGACAATTCTTTTAGCGAGTTCAAGGCGGTTTTGGTTATGCCGTATCCTTCATTTTCCCGAGACGGAAAATAAACAGAGGCGACGTCTCCTCCCATATTTTTAATGGATTCTTTCAAAATAATAACTGATGTTATTCCATCCAAGTCAGCGTCGCCGTAAAGAATGATTTTTTCTTTGTTTTTAATCGCGGCTGTTATCCTATCAGCCGCTTTTTTAAGATTCTTTATTTCAGTTTTCATTTTAAAGCTTCGATCCCCGGCAGTTTTTCTCCGGAGAGGAATTCTAACATTGCACCGCCGCCGGTGGAAACATGGTCAAATTTGTCCAAAAGCCCGAATTTATTCAGAGCGGATATCGTATCCCCTCCTCCGGCAACCTTGAAGGCCGAGTGATTTCTGACGATATTTTGGGCCGTCTCTTTTGTTCCGCTTTCAAATTTTTTCTCTTCAAACAATCCCAAAGGCCCTGACCAGAGAATCATTTTTGCCTGTTTTATGATTTCAGAGAAAATTTCAATCGTTTCCGGCCCAATATCATAGACTTTTTCTTCTTTTTTAACGCTGCCTATTGCCCCGATTTTAAAATATCCTTCGGCCATATTTTCCAGAGAAATAACGCCGTCAACCGGCAAGTGAACCTTCGGAGAGGTAATGTCAATTTTCTGAATCTTTTTCATTATCGCTTTGTCTTTCAGAAGAGATCTGCTCAAAGAAACGCCCTTGCCTATTAAAATCGTATTGGCGATCTCGCCGCCCAATAACAGATGATCAGCTTTTTTCAAAAATTGCTCAATTACTCCGATTTTGCTTTCAATTTTTACTCCGCCTATTATCACCACTAACGGATGCCAGGGTGATTTCAAAACCTTGGAAAGAATTTTAATCTCTTTTTCCAGCAGAAATCCTGCTCCTGACGGCAGGTATTTTGGTATGCCGGCAATTGAAGCGTAGTTCCGGTGAGACTGGCCAAACGCTTCCATTATAAAAATATCGGCATAACTCGCCAGGGTTTTGGCAAAATTGGAATCATTTTTATTTTCTCCGGGATTGAACTGAATGTTCTCCAAGAGAACTATTTCTCCCGACTGAATTTTCTCAACTTCTTTTTTAACTTTCTCTCCCACGCAATCGTCTAATTTTTTTACCGGTCGATTTAATAATTCGGATAATCTTTTAGCAATGGGGTTCAGCCGCAATTCGTTAACTACCTTCCCTTCCGGCCTTCCCAGATGACTCATTAAAATTACTTTTGCTCCTTTTTTTATTAAATATTCTATAGTGGGCAGGGTTTCTTTTATCCGGGAGTCATCAGAAATCAGTCCCTTTCCATCAAGAGGGACATTGAAATCGCATCTTACCAGAACTTTTTTCTCTTTAAGATTGAGGCTCTTTAATGTCTTCATTCGGCGATTTAACGGGAGGATTAGCGTTGTTTAAATTGTCGGCCAAGGACTCTTCCAAAACCTTTTTCAATTCTCCCAAATCAACTTCCTTTCTTTTTGGTTTTTCTTTCATCTCTTTCCTGGGAGCTGAAAAAGGAATAGGCGAAGATTCTGTTGCCTCTCTCAGAGAAATACCTGCATCTTGCCTCTGGACAGGAAAGTTTCTTTCTCCCTCTCTTTTTTTCAGGCAGGGTTTACAGTAAACCGGCCTTTTTCCGTCAGGCGGGAAAATCACTTTTGTCCATTTTTCACATAAAGCGCACTTGGCGTCGTAAAGAACGACAGAAGCAGCTGGTGCCGGCGCCGGAGTTATCGTCCCGGCGGGCGAAATGCCTACCCATCGGCTGATTTTTTCTTCCACAATTTGCCTTTTGGTGCCGTATCTTTCGCGGGAAACCTTAATAATTTTTTCTCTGACCGATTCTTCCGCCGTTGAAATCGGAGGAAGAGTTTCGGCTGAAAAAGGCCGGCCTGCCAAGCCGTCAATCATCAATTTTAAATAAATATTGTATTTACCTAAATTCACTATGTCAGCGGCCAAAAATTCCGGGGTAAATTCTTTTTCCAGATATTCGGCGTCTTCGGCTCCCACCCTGAAAGAAATTATCGTTCCCACGTTGCCGAAAACCGCGTCCCTTACCTCCTCTTCCATCTGGGCGATATACTGATGACCCAAAATCAGGGCGAGCCTATATTTTCTGGCTTCAGACAGAATATTGACAAAGGACTCTGTGGCAAAGTTCTGAAACTCGTCAACGTAAAGAAAGAAGTCCTTTCTCTTTTCTTCGGGAATATCCACTCTGGACATAGCGGCTAACTGAATTTTGGTAATCAAAAGCGCTCCCAAAAGCAAGGAGTTGTCTTCGCCGATTCTGCCTTTGGACAGATTCAAAATCAAAATCTTTTCCTCGTCCATCACTTTTCTCATATCAATGTTTGACTGAACCTGACCGATAATATTCCTAATCAAAGGAGCGGAAATAAACTGGCCGACTTTGTTTTGGATGGCGGCGGTCGCTTCAACTTCATATCTTTGGGTATAACGGCCGAATTCCTGAATCCAGAAGGATTTAACCACCGGGTCAGTAATTCTCTCCACCACCTTTTTCCTGTACTCAGGATCAGCCAGCATTCTGTTTACCCCCAAAAGAGTGGAGCCGGGATATTCCAAAAGAGCCAAAATGGAATTATTCAAAATATATTCCATTCTTGCTGACCAGACATCAGGCCAGATCTTCTTAAACACACCCATTAAACCAGAAGCCACCAAATGCCGATGTTCCAAACTAACTTTTTCCATCACGTTAAAAGCAATGGGATAGTCCAAATCAGCCGGATTCAAATAAATGACGTCATTAATTCTTTTTGAGGGCACGAAATCCAGCAATTTCTCGGCTGCTTCGCCGTGCGGGTCAACAAAACCTATCCCTCTGCCCTGCTGAATATCCTGAATCGCCATATTTTCTAACATGGCGGTTTTTCCCATACCGGTCTTTCCCACAACATAAACATGACGCCTGCGGTCGTCCGGCTTAATTCCGAATTTTTTTCTGACATTTCGGAAAGTCGTCTTCCCGAAAAAATTTATCTCATTGTTAGCCATAGATTATTCTAATTCAACGGGCAATCCAGGAGGCGCTTCTCCTTTTTTTGCTTCAACTCTGGAAATAGCAGGAGCAGGAACAACCATTCTGCCGGGAAAATGAAAGATGGTCGCCAATTCTTCGGTGTTCAAAACAAAAGTACCTCCGGCTCTCGGCCAGAAAGGGGCAACTCTTTTAACATACCTTTTAAAAAGACGCCTTTTTCTCAAGTAAATCCGCCTTTTGTCAAAAAACCAAAAAGGAACTGATTTTGATTTAGTCATTGTTCTTTTGTCTGGCTTTAAACCGCCCATATTTTCACTGGAAATATCTTTAAAAAATCCAAAGGGCATTCTGGCTCTCGGCCTGAAAAAGACGTCCCTTTTCCCCAGATAAATAAATCTGATATTGCAGTCATAACCGAACTTGCCGATTTTTTGTTCAATAGCCGAGACAATATCTTTTTCACCGGGAGTCAATTTCATTTCCGGCGGAATTATCTCCTTCTCTCCCACCGGCGTTTCCCCTGACACGGTTCCCGTAATTAAAATTTCAGCCGCTTCCTGAACCATTGGTTTTTGTTTCGGTTTTTCCGGCCTTCTGACCAATTTGTCCCGGATTTGCAGTCCCTCCTCTATCCACTTCTTTTCTCCCCTGATGGGCTTGGCAACAATCTGAAACCACATTTGCTCTCCGGGTCCCAAGGTGGCCATTCCTTCCAAAAGACCGGCCAAAGGATCAATCCTTTTTTCCTCTTTGGACTGAGTTTCTGATTCAAACTTGGTATAAGTTTTAAGCGGATAAGGATCGGGTTTGGTGTTAATTTCGTCCGTGCCCCACATGTCCCATTCTTTGTCCGGAATACTCTGGGGAATATTCTTGGTGTAATCAGGGACTTCGGTAATTTCGGCTTCGGGATATTGGGCGTAGATATTGGATTCAACGATGCCCCGAAACTGCTGAGGCGTTCTGATGTAAAAATGAACTTCGCCGTTAATACTGACGATTTCCAAAGCGATAGCCAGAATAAACTGGCCTTCCATCCAGACCTCTCTCCATGTAAAAACATCATGAATAGCGTGAAAGCCGGCAAAAGAGTCCTCCATGGCTTTTATGGGTTTTAAGACCTCTTTGGGAATTTTTATCTCCAGGACAATCCTTTTTATTGTCGCGTCGTATCTTTGCTTTCTCCACCAAAGGTACATAAAAATAAAAGGCCGCCACAATATAAAAATGAGCGGCACCCACCACCAGGATTTAAAAATCTGCCAGATGACAGGAAGAAAAGAAGGCAAAGGTTCGGGGAATAATGTCATTATGATTTTTGGAAGGTATATTTTCCCTCCGGGGTCTTTAAAAAATATTTTTTGTTGCCCAAATTGAGCAAAATGGTAGTTTCTTTTACCAATCTTTGTTTTGAGACCTTTTCCAAAATCTCTTTTTTGGACAAAGGTTTTTTAACTTTTCTTAAAATTTTCAAAATTACGTCTTTCACGTCGCCTTCCTCGTATCCCCATTCTTTCAAAGCGTAAGTCCCCCGACCCACAAGAACGAATCTTTTGTCTTTAATCAGTTCGTTGTGGACGGTTTGAGGCAAGGCATCAGGTCCGATTAATTTAGCCGCGTCCCTGAAATGAAGAGGCCTTACTTCTTTTTTGAAGACCAAATAGGCCTTATCTTTGATGTTTCTTGGATTGATTTCCGGCCAATCCTTCAAACCAAAGAGCCCGGCCTCGTTTCTTTGAATTATTTTTGAAACCTCCAGAAATGACTCCAAAATCTCCGGTGGCGTAGTTGGTAAAGATTTATATTCCGAAATAGTTATGGGCCGACTGGTCTTTTCCAGTTTTTGATAAAAAGAATTTACCACTTTTTGAGCTGTCTCCTGAGAATTGGGATTTATCGTCCAGAAAGGATGAAACTCTTTGGTCTCAGAAACTCTCTGGAACGGTTCTCCCAAGGTCAGTAAAAAGAAAATCTGGGGCTGATAATTCTCTCCTCCCAAACGGGAAAGCAGGGTTTCCTCTCTTTTTATTTCTCCCGCACTTTTGAGCTGCTCGGTAAAATGTTGAAAGACGTTCTGCAAAGATTCCAATTTTGGTTTCAGCCGTAAAAATCCGTCACTTTCAATCTGGCGGACTCTTTCTCTGGTAATTCCAAAACCCCTGCCGATTGATTCCAAAGTTTCTCTTTCTCCCGATTCCAAACCAAAACGCCGCAAAATCACTTCTTTTTGCCTTTCCGGTAAGTCCTTTAAAAGGTTTAAACAAATTTTTTGATAATTAAAATTCATATTATTGTTTTATACCATAACCAAAGTGCTTTGTCAATCAAGGCTAACTGTGGATAAACCCCTTACCTTTTTCTTTCTTTCCTTTTCAGCCAACTGACCAAAATCGGACTGGCAATAAAGATTGAAGAATAGGCGCCGGAAGTTATTCCGATAATTAAAGCCAGAGAGAAATATCTCAAGGTCAAGCCGCCGAAAAAGAAAAGAGCAAAAAGCACGATCAAAACGGTTAAAACAGTATTAATAGAGCGTCCAAGCGTCTGATTCAAGCTCCAATTGACGGTCTCCTCAAAAGAAGGAAGAGCCCTTTTTAAAAGGTTTTCACGAATCCTGTCAAAAATCACGATAGTGTCATGAACCGAAAAACCAAGAATAGTCAAAAGAGCGGCGATAATCGGGATGGTAATTTCTACATTATGAAATCTTCCCAAAATCGCGAAAATGCCCAAGGGAACCAGGATGTCGTGGAAAAGGGCAATTAAAGAGGCGATTCCATATTGAAAAGAGGATACGGGTCGGGAAATCTTCCTGAAGGCAAAAGCAATATAAAGATTAATAGCGATAAGCGACATAATAATTGCCGTTCCTGTTTTTTGCTTTAATTCTTTCCCTATCTGCGGTCCGATTAATTGAAATTGTTTTTCTTCAAACGGAGAAATTTCTTTAAGTTTTGAAACTATTTTCTGATGGGTCGGTTCGTCAATTTCTTTCAGTTTCAAAATCACCTCTTTCTGGCCAAATGGCTGGATGATAATTTCTCCAAGATTCAAATCGGCCAACTTCTTTTGCATGACATCGGGCGAGGGCATTTCACTTTTGAATTCAACCTCAAGCAAACTGCCGCCGGTAAATTCAATACCGAATTTTAAACCGAAAAGAACTAAAGAAATAATCGCCCCCAGAATCAAAGTGCCGGAAAAAATATAATAGATTTTTGAGTATTTTGTAAAGCGGATATTCATAAACTACCAAAGCCAATTAATTTTTTCCAATTTTGTGCCGATAAAGATTCTTAGAAACATTCTGGTAATGAAAATAGCTGAAAATAAACTGGCTAAAATTCCGATGGCCAGAGTTAAGGCAAAACCCTTGATAAAACTGGTGGCGAATCCAAATAAAATGGCGCAGACAATCAAGGAATTCAGGTTGCTGTCCCGAATTGAAGGCCATGCCCGCCTGAATCCTTCCTCAACGGCCACGGGAAATGACTTTTGTCCGGCCAGTTCTTCCCTCATTCGGGAAAAAATCAGAATATTGGCGTCAACCGCCATGCCGATTGACAGTAAAAATCCGGCAATGCCTGCCAAAGTCAAAGTGACGGAAACCAGTTTAAAAATAGCCAAAACCAAAACAACATAAATTATCAGGGCCAATGAAGCCAAAACGCCGGGCAGACGGTAAAATAAAATCATAAATAAAATTACGCCCAAAAATCCCAGAATACCGGCTTTTAAACTCTGCTCCAATGAAACCTTGCCGAGAATCGGACCGACTGTTTGTTGAGAAATCAATTCTATGTGAACAGGCAAGGCGCCGGCGCTTAAATTTCTGGCTAATTCTCTGGCATATTTTTCGGTAAAACCGCCGGTAATCTGGGCCTTGCCGCCTGAAATGGCTTCCTGGACGTTGGGAGCGGAAATTAACACGCCGTCAATATAAATAGCCAGAGGTTTTCCGACATTTTTGGCGGTCAATTCCTCAAAAATTTTTGCTCCCTGTTCGTCAAACTGCAAGGAAACCAGGGGTTGATAAGCTGTCTGATCAAAACTCAATTCTGCTTTTTTCAAATATTGTCCCGTTAAAAGCGTGGGTGAATATGGTTCTTCAAAAGCCAATTGCCAGTCAGGAATTTTCTGGGCTTCCTCAAGCGTCTTTCCCTCCAGTTCTTTTTGCTTTTCCTGAATTTTCTTTATTTCTTCTGCCGATTTTTGCTCCCTGAATTCAAGAAACGGGGTTTTCCCTATTTCATTAATCGCCTGAGCCGGGTCTTTAATTCCAGCCAATTCCACAATCAATCTGTCTCCCTGAATCTGAACTACCGGTTCCTGGACGCCGAAAAGATTTACCCTCCTTTCAATTACATCTCTCAATCCCTGAAGAGAATTGGCTCTGTCTTCTGCTTTAATATTGGATAAATTTGCCTGATAAAGAAGATGAACCCCGCCTTGAAGGTCAAGCCCTAACCTGAAAGGTTTTTGCCAAAAATGAGGAAGTTTTAAGCCAATCTTGGAATTTAAAAAATCAACCCCTTGGTTGAAATATTTGGGATAACCCAAATTGCCGGCAAAAAAAGCCAGAACCAAAATTACGCCAATGATAATATAAACTCTTTTTTTCGCCATCTTTCTATTCTAAACTATTTGTATTTATTTTCAAGTATTTTTGAAAGTCTGACTCTTACAGTCCGTAGAGGTCAGTACATGTCTCCCCTCTTCCCTGATGTTCAAAATGGAGACAGTTAACTTTTTGATGGAGTTTAATAGTATATATATATTCAAAAACTACTACACCAAGAATCAGAACTAAAAGTAAAACGATTATCTTATTGAATTGATTTTGATCCATAAATAAGAGTTTAATTTTATTAATTAGAAAGTACGACCTTTAAGTATACTTATACTCCATGGCACTTCTTTTATTTTTAGGGGTAAGGTTTGTTGCTATATTTTGTTGAAAATTATATAATCAAATAATATGCTTAAATGTAAAATAAAAGGATGTAAAAAATTTACTCAATATAAGAATACTAAAAATCCTTATTGTTCAATGCATTTAGCGAGAATCAGACGGCACGGATACCCGGAATTAAAAAAGGATGCCTATCAATCTTTGGAAAAGTTGCCTCACCCAATTGTTGATGATTTTATTCTTAAAAATTGTAAATTACTGATTGACCAAGAAATTGCTAAAGCATTGAGGAAAAAAGGATATAAAGGAGCTGATATATGGACAGTTAGATATCGCAGAAGAAAATTAGGAATTAAGAAATATCTATATGGAGAAGTTAAAAAACACAAGGCATGGGTCCGCGCACAGGCGATTAAGAAATACGGAAATAAATGTGAATTATGCGGATATTGTGCGGCTGTAGATATTCATCACATTATACCAAAAAAGATAGGCGGACCACACGAGATAAATAATTTAATAGTGCTCTGTCCTAACTGTCACGCACTTATCACTAGAAAATATTTTATCTCGTGTG
>Ga0315293_10002257_pt1 | contig 18611 bp, 22 predicted proteins | sample YL17G13_20_MG_FD_203071 | JGI IMG/M metagenome (GOLD analysis project Ga0315293, IMG submission 203071) | Sediment microbial communities from Yellowstone Lake, YNP, Wyoming, USA - YL17G13_20 | ecosystem: Environmental > Aquatic > Freshwater > Lake > Sediment | place: USA: Wyoming | collected... | reverse complement strand
TTAAATGCATTCAATACCGCCACGAAGTTGTCGTGCGTTGTCGGCCTGACGTCTATAGTGTTGGCAAGGCCGAGCGCTATCGATTCAAGTCGCTCAGGCGAGGTGGATGCTATTAATGCAGTGCAGTTGTTTCCTATGATGAGAGAATCGTTGCTCACCTGAATCAGGGTTATCTTAACAAACTCATCTTCATTAACTGGCGATATCAGGTAGATGACGGCATACGCAGCAAGCGCAAAAACAATTATAACACCGATAGCAAACAGCGCCAGATTCCTGTACATTTTACTGGCAGGTTTCGCTTCTGTTTTTAAAGCTGCTTTTCTTTTTGGGTTTACCCTAGTTGCTGTCTTTCTTTTTGGCATGATGTAGATTTCGCAGAAAAAGTATTAATACAAAGTCATTAGAGAAAACCCGCCTCCTCTAGAAATGACATCATTCCGGGTGGCAGTATCTTCCCGACATACATTTTTTGTTCTTCTGTTTTCGGTCTTCCCCTTCTTCTCGTCCACCACTCTATGTATTCCAGAAAAAGAGGCAATCCTCTTCTCATGGCTTCCTTGAATTCATAATGTTCAGCAATCATATCATTCTGAGCATAGCCGTCTACAAACTCATGCAGGGCTGCAATATCATAAAAGTTGGCAGGGACATTATCGTTGTTAACAAAAATAAAAAGATTCCCGTTCCTTACAAAATTATAATAAATCGGGCTTATATCAGCAATGCCCCTGCGCTGCCTATCGAATAAAAAAGCTCTAACTTCTTCGACGGTGGATTCTTCTTCATCGATTTTATAGGAAGAAAAGGCGTGAGGGATATGCAGCGGACTTTGAGGGTACAATGCTTGCGGCATCCACCCCGGTATTTCATATGATTCTATTAAAACGTAGGGAACCTCATACTGTCCTAGTACACGAGCCATCGTTCCTCTGCCGTTCTCGGATAAAATTTTGTATAAATCATCCAATTCTTTTCTTCGTTCTTTATCAATTTTTTCCGCCATGAGTTCACCAATATTCATGAATATGGAGATTCAGAAATAGTCTAGTTCCAATCAGTCTTCTCGAAGCTGCATTCCTCACACAACCCAGTGCTCGGATCCGCATCGCGCTTCATACAGATTACGCACTTCATAAACATCCCCAAAACCATGTAATTATTGATAAGTAACTATCACGGAAAGCTTTTTAAGCGTTAATTTTGAGCCAATCTGACAACTCAAATCTTCTTCATCTTTAGCAGTAGCGAGTTACTGACCACGGAGACAGAGCTCATCGCCATCGCGCCGCCGGCAATCATAGGGTTGAGAAACAGGCCAAAGCCGTAGAAAACACCGGCGGCTATCGGTATGCCGAGCACATTGTATATCAAAGAGAAAAATAGGTTTTGTTTTATCTTACCCATGGTTGCTTTGCTCAGTCGCAGCGCCTTCACAACATCATTGAGGTCATTTTTCATCAGTATTATACCGCCTGCTTCTACAGCAACGTCTGTTCCGGAGCCCATCGCAATGCCGACATCTGCCTGCGCAAGCGCTGGCGCATCGTTTATCCCATCGCCCACCATCGCGACCCGCAAATTTTTTCGTTGAAGCTTCTTCACATAACCCGCCTTCTGCTCAGGCAGCACCTTGAAGAATACGTTTTGTATCCCAACATTTTTTGCGATCGCCTTTGCTGTGCGCTCATTGTCTCCTGTGATCATATACACGTCAATGCCCAGTTTCTTTAATTTCTTAACCGCGTCCGTGGAGGTCTCTCTTATGATATCAGCTATTGCAATCAAGCCGATTATTTTTTTGCCATCAGCCAGTATCACGGTTGTCTTTCCTTCTTCTTCGAGAGACTGCATCTCCCTAATCACAGCACTGGAAACAGGTATCTTGTTCTTTTTCATCAACGCGACATTGCCCAAGGTAATTTTTTTTCCTTGAACCCCTCCTCTCACACCGTGTCCAGAAACAGCAGCGAAATCAGCCACGTTTTTTAATTGAATATTCATCTCCTTTGACTTCTTCACTATTGCCTGGGCAAGCGGATGCTCGGATTTTTTCTCGATGCTTGCAGCCACTTGTATAATCTCCTTCTCACTTCCATCGTACTCTATTATATCCGTAACATTCGGCTCGCCCTTTGTTATTGTCCCGGTCTTGTCGAATATGATAGCATTTATCCTGCTCGCAGTTTCCAGAATCTCGCCGTTGCGGATTAGAATCCCGTTTTGAGCGCCCTTGCCTGTGCCCACAATTATCGCGGTTGGTGTAGCAAGGCCGAGCGCGCAAGGGCAGGCTATCACCACGACCGCGACAGCTGCTACCAGTGCAAATGAAAATAGGGCGCCTGCAGCAAAATACCACGCTGCAAATGTGGCAATGGATATGAGTATCACGGCAGGGACAAAGACTGATGAGATTCTGTCAGCGAACCTCTGTATCGGCGCTTTGGAGCCCTGCGCCTCCTCTACCATTTTTATTATCTTGCTCAGTGTGGTATCTGCACCGACTTTTGTTGCACGGAAGTTAAAGGAACCAAACTTATTTAGTGTGGCACCTGTCACGATGTCGCCAACTTTTTTGTCAACAGGCATGCTCTCACCTGTTATCATGGATTCGTCCACACTGGAGTTGCCCGATACAATTATGCCATCGACCGGGATTTTCTCGCCAGGTTTCACCACAACGATATCGCCAGCACGGACATCATCTACCGCAATAGTAATTTCTCTGCCTTTTCGGATGATGTGCGCCTTTTTTGGCGACAGCTGAATTAATTTACTAATTGCCTCGCTCGTCCTTCCCTTTGCATTCGCCTCCAGATATTTCCCGAAGATAACCAGTGCTATCAGCACCGCAGCGACCTCGAAATACAACTCGCCTGTCGGATTTGTTATCAATACGAAAACGCTGTAGAAAAATGCAACCGATGTGCCCACTGCTATCAGCGTATCCATGGTGCTCGTCTTGTTTTTCAAGGCAGCCCACGCACCTTTGTAAAAGGAATACCCGCCGACAAACTGCACGGGTGTTGCCAATATCAGCAGTGCAATGCCCTTGTACGCCCAGTCCATCACGAACATGCTTATTAGCAGAGCGGGGACAGCAAAAATCACGCTGAAAATCAGGAGCTTTTCCATCCTTGCTACTTCCACCTTCTTCTCGATTTTTTGGTATTCATGAGCAGTATCAGTTATCAGCTCGGCTCCATAGCCGGCTTTCTTCACCACATCAACTATCTTTTCCTTTGAAATGATGTCATTGTCAAATTCAACAAGAGCTTTTTCTGTAGAGAAATTCACATTTGCAGAAGTGATGCCCTTTATTTTCTCCAGCTTCTTGGTTATATTGGCAGCACAGCTGGCGCAGTGCATCCCTTTCACCAGAACATGGACCTTATGATTCTTTTTCATGACATCACCAAATTACATAAAAATATAACACCGTTAAAACATTAAATACAGCCCGGCCAAACAATGATTAAAAATTTCATAAAACCACATCCTTCTTCAGAAGAATTCTTCTCATTGCGTCGTCTGAAGAAAAATATATCTCTTTGAATTTGCTCAGGCAGGTATTGGAGCAAAATATAAAACCATCTGCCAGTATTTTTTTTGCCGCAATCATGCCGCACAACTTGCATTTCATACGGATATTCGTTGTATTGGGTTCTCCACAAATCAAGCATCTGTCACCCATGAAATCACCTCTCGAAATTCCGAAGTTAAAATAAAAAAACAAAAATAATATATATCTTGTCTATTTGCAGCAACTTGGTTTCTTGTTAGGACCCATGAAATCAACCTCCACAACCGCAACCCCCGCCACTCGCACCGCACGACCCGCCCTTCGGTATGTCCTGTGCTACCGTATTCACATTAGGCACGTTTCCAGACTCGTCCACAACAACCAATTTTCCTGTCCCCATTCCCATGAAGCAGGAAAATCCAAATGTTCCTGCCTTGTCCGGAGTGAATTCTATCTTGTTGTCGCTCTCTGTCACGGTCTTTTGCACACCGAATGCCGGAATTTTTATTCCCCTGTAGCACCCGCGAACGCTGTTCATATCGACGTCTATTTCAACAGGAACTCCCTTTTTCACTGTTATGGTGTTGGGATAGTAATTGCCGTTCTGCATCGATAACTGAATTACCTGCTTGCCTGATTGTACAGGCACCGATGGCGATGCTGATTGCAATGGTGCCTGATAATTCTGGTTTGTGCTAGCTGGGTTTTCTGTCAGTGCTTTTGCCGAGAACACAAAGACCGATGTGATCAGCAGCAAGCCCACTATTGTTATTATGTGTTTTGTTTCCATTTTTTTCACCCCCGTTAGATAATTTATCAATAATTATCAATATACAGCGAGCAATGCTGACTTCGGACCGAATACCATGACAAGCGTTGTCAGTATTGCCAGGATGAACAGCAGCGATACAAATGAAAACATCTCGTATGCATCGCTTTTCTTGATATTCTGGTGGTGCTCAGCGCTTTCCTTGTATATCATCACAGTCATCCCGCCTGTTATCACTACCACGCTTCCTATCAGGAGCGGCATGAATATTGCCAGGTTATCATTCAGCATCATCACCGTGGTCATTGCGCCCATCAGACCGCCCATCAGGCCTGCCATCAAGCCCTCCATGACTGACATCACTCCGCAGTTTCTTGTGCACCACGCGCCTGTGAACATTCCCAAAAACATCCCGAATACCGAGCCCGTGAACATGCCATTAGTCGCGCCGATTATCGCGCCGAATAAAAAGCCGACAATCATTCCAATGGTCATCCCGGCCATCATCCCCAGCGAGCAGTTGAATGTGTGCCTGTACGCCTTCACATGCCAGATTCCGACGCCGGCAGTTACCACAGATACCGTTATGTATATCAGGTAGGTGCCATATCGTGCTCCAAAATCAGGTATGGTTCTGAAGAACCCGAAATAGAGAGCAGCCAGCGCTCCAAGTATGAGCAGAAAGGCAAGCACTCCAACCTGCAGCATCTGTTTTTCTGCATGCATCTCGTCCGAATCCGAGAACAATCTTTTCACAGCATGTCTTTTGGTAGTGCATTCAGGACCGCACCCACCTGCGCTATAAGATTCCTCGATTTTTTCCTCAGGTTCCACGATATTTTCATCATTCATAGTTTCGTTGATATCGCTCATCATCAATCACTACAATTTCCATGCAAGAAACAGCATATAATAGATTGTATGAAACTAGTTTCATACCCATTTGACAAAGAATTAACCCTTCTTGACCACGACGAGGTTGCTCATGCCGTGGCGCCTGCGCTCTATCATGCCGAGCATCTCCAGTTTATCGAGCAGCCTGCTGACTTTTACTTTATCCATGCCTGATTTCGAGACAATCTCGCCCTGGAGAATAGCTCCATTGGACTGAATTATCACATCGTAAATTTGCCTCAGTTCCGGGCTGAGCTTGCCTGTTTCCGCGATGGGTTTTTTCTCTATCACCGACTCTATTTTTTTGGTAGTGTGCGGCCCCCCTTTCATGAGAATAAGATAAGTGCCCAATGCGACCAGGAAGATTGCTATAGCTGTCGTAACATAGAATATCGAGTCTGATGTCGCATGCAGGCACGTGCCGTTCGGCAGGTAGCATGTACCTGTTTCGTTAAGCTGTACCTGTGCAATACTGTCGTTGTAGGATTTCAGCCAGTATCCGAAAATGCCGACTATTACACCGACTATTATCAGCACTATCCCGATTCTCTTCAGATTATCCATAATAACACTCATACGTAAAGTTTATAATCGCTGTTTCTGTCATTATTATGCACCCTAAAAATAGACAAAGCTTTAAAAAAACAAGGATTTCATTCTATTGTATGATATGCTTTATCGCTCTGTTCGTATTTGCAGTCATGGGAATTTTTTCTGCAAAGTATCGTGGCTATGCAAAGGAATCGGTTTCCTGTGTTTTTCGCCGTATCACGTTGCGACCATGCACAACTGGTCTTGACCAGAAGATTAAGATGAAGGTGGCTGGGAAGCTGATGAAGTTGCCAAAGCTCGCGCGTTTTGTCTACAAGCATTTCGAGCTGATATCATGGATATTCACCATTGTATTCGTGGTGGCGACTGCTTATACAATATTCTCCGCTTACAACTTCTATGTATACGGTGACTGCAACGGCCCGGCATCGAATGGCGGATTCTGTCCATACTCCGCCTTCGAGGAAACCTACTCGCCAACAAACCTTTCTTACAGCGGTCCGCCGATAATGCCTGACATCGGCAATGCATCTGTTATCGGACCTGCCAATGCAAAAGTCACTGTAATAGAATTTGGTTGCTATGTCTGTCCGTATACCAAAAATGCAGAGCCGATCGCTAAACAGATACGTTCTCAGTATGATGGAAAAATCCGGTATGTTTTCAGGAATTTCCCTGTGCACAGGCCAGCAGATGCTGAATTGCACGCAGAAGCAGCGCTCTGTGCGCGCGACCAGGGCAAGTTCTGGGAATATCACGACTTGCTCTTCGCGCAGCAGGACCTTTGCAAAAACATGACCGCCGAGGGCACGAGAGATATGCTCATAAATGATGCGGTTCAGCTCGGTTTGAACAGGGCACAGTTCGAGCAGTGCTTGGGTTCAGATAAATATAAACCAGAGGTCGACGCCGATTTGAATGCAGGCGTAATGGCAGGCGTGCGCGGAACCCCGACGTTCTTCATAAACAACCGTACCATCATAGGCGACAAGCCTCTGGCTGCTTTCACCTACGTCATTGATGAGGAGTTGAACAAGAAATAGTTTCGTGATATCAATGAGAAAATCAACCATCGCAGTCATCGCGGCAATAGTTGTCATCGTTCTAGCAGTCGGGCTGTACGCTGCTTTCTTCATTAAACCAACAAGCACTCCAAACGTGGATGCTTTTGCAAAGTGCATCAGCGAAAAAGGCGCAACGTTCTACGGCGCTTCATGGTGCGGTCACTGCGCCAATCAGAAGCAATTGTTTAACTCTTCTTTCCAGTACGTGAATTACGTGGAATGCACAGAAAATGAGGATTTATGTAAACAGAAGGGAGTAGAGGCATTCCCTACCTGGATAATTAACGGAACGAAATACGAAGGAGAGCAATCGTTCCAGCAGCTATCCGGGTTAACAGGTTGTCCAGTGCCTTAGAGATACAAAAATTGCCTTAATTGCCGAGGCGCGAGTCACCTGCTTGGCAGGCCCAGAAATAAATCGGTTCCTTATATCCTAGCCTTCGCAGTATTTCTCGTATCTCGCCCTGAGTTGATTTTGGGACCGTATCAACTTCCATCCTTGGATATCTCCATCCAGGAGTCGGGTTCAGGTCCTGCACATGAAAGCCAACCACCTGAGTGAAATCCTCATCTGCCAGCCTCCCTTGGGTGCGTGTTGTATAAACAACTAACTGACCATAAGGAGTTGCAACATCATCCCTGAAACCATAATTAACAACATCAAAATCATTGGCCATAGAACTGAAATTAGTAAATGCTGCATTTCCTTCGAATATTATTCTTCCGAACTGAAGCTGCTGCTGAACACTACCAACCATCATATTTATCACTAGTTAATTACTCAGTGGAAACAATAAAATATTTAAAGTCAAAATAAAATTTAAATTAAGACGATTTTCCTCCCTTTCATCGCATTTTTCACTAATTTATTGATATCAAGGTTTTTCTCCGCCCGAAGTGCTTCCTCTACCCGTCCTTTTGTGCGCGGCGAAAGCGGCAGCATCCCACAGCATTTGTGGAACTTTGAGAACTGGTATGTGCCAATCTTCTCGGCGATTTTTGTGGTTTCAGTTTTGTCGTAGCATAGCAACGGCCGAAGAATCTCTATTTTAACCGCGCTGCTTACCACTACCAGATTATGCAGCGTCTGGCTCGCGACCTGTGCTAGGTTTTCGCCAGTTACCAATGCACTGCATCTATTCCGCTTTGCAATCTTCTCGGCGATGCGGAACATCATCCTTCTGCAAAGGATGCACTGCAGGTTGCGAGGGCAGTTTTTTATGACTGCTTTCAGCGTATCGCCATGCTGGATTATGTAGAGCTTCGATTTCTTTTTCCACCCAAATTCTTCTTTTAGCTGCTTTACACACGCTATAACAATCTCCCGTTCCTTCACGCTTGCATACGGCTTGTTGTAGAAGAAGATGAAATCCAGGGTATAGCCTTTCTTCAGCATCAGGTACGAGGCAACAGGCGAGTCAATGCCGCCTGAGATGAGGGAAAGTGCTTTGTACGCAGGTTTCTTATTTTTTTGCATACAAATAGCTAGTAATCAAATTTAAAATAGGGTGATGGAATGGGCAATGGAGAAATCTCAGAAGGTCGAAGATTCTATTTGAGTAGGGAGGCTCGACAACATGTTGGAACAGCTAGAGATGCTGGCTGGATGGATCCCATGAGAGCTGCGTATCATTACGAAGAAGCTGCGCGAACTTATAGTAGATTGGACCAACATGAAAACGCGAGAGAATTAAGAAGTCGGGGTGATGACATCAACCGTCATTGCAGATGATAATAAATCATCTAGAAAATGTTTTTATTATCTGCTTCATCGCGTCAATGAATTTATCAATCTCTTCCTTTGTGTTGTACAGATACAGCGATGCCCGCGCCGTGCCGGAAACGCCCAGTTTCTTCATCACCGGCATCGCGCAGTGGTGCCCGCTCCTGACCATGATTTTTTTTTGGTCAAGCAGCGAAGCAGCATCATGCGGCTCCAGTCCTTTCACGTTAAAAGCGAAAACAGCCGCCTTGTTTTTCAAGTCAGTCGGGCCGTAATAATTTATCGCTTTTTCACTCTGGATAAAATCAAACATCTTCTTTGTAAGCTCTTTTTCATGTTTTTCAATCTCATTCATTCCAATCTTTTCCAGATATATCACCGCCGCGCCCAAGCCTATCGCGCCTGCGATGTTCGGCGTCCCTGCCTCGAACCTGTCAGGAGAGACACCAAGCGAGTATCCATCCAATGAAACCTCTTTTATCGTGCCGCCACCGAGCATCAATGGCTCTAGCGCGTCTGTATTCTTTACATAGAGTGCGCCTGTGCCCATTGGTCCGAGCATCTTATGTCCCGCCAGTGCTAGGAAATCGCAGTTGATTTTTTTCACGTCCACTGCCATGTGCGGCACGCTTTGAGCAGCATCCACAGCGAATAGCGCGCCTGCATCTCTCGCGATCTTGCCAATCTCGTTCACAGGCATGATATTTCCAAGCACGTTGGATACATGCGTTATTGACACTAATTTCACGCCTTTGCACACATCCTTTATTTGGTCAAAATCAACTTCACCCTTCTTTGATACTTTTATGAAATCCAGTCTTGCACCCTGTCTTTTCTTCTCCAGATACGGCACGATATTGCTGTGATGCTCAATATCTGTTGTGACAGCCTTGTCGCCTTTTTTCACCACATTGGATATCATATTAAGCCCTTCTGTGGCGTTTTTAACAAACGCTACCTGCTCTGGCTTTGCATTTATGAACCTAGCGACCTTCCTGTGCGCATTTTCATATTCCTCGCTCGCCCTAACAGACAGTGAGTGGACACCGCGGTGAACGTTCGCGTTATATTCCAGATAGAACTCGTTTTGCTTGTCCAAGACCTGCTTTGGCTTCAGCGATGTCGCCGAGTTGTCAAAGTATATAATTCCTTTCTTCAATATCTCAAAATCCCTGCGGAGTTTTTCAACATCCATTAAATCACGACTTTTAGCAATCAGTGCCTGTGCTCAAAAGCACCTATAGTTCTTGCCTTTTCAATCCTTTTATGTTCTTCTTTCAGGCTGGTTGATATCTTGAATTTGTTAGCGAGAAGATATTGATAGACGGCCTCATGCAGGGCATCTATTGCAAGAACAGAGCAGTGCATTTTTAACATGGGCAAACCTTGAAGCTTTTCAACTACATTATCTTTTGTTATTTTCAGGGCTTCGCCAATTGTTTTTTTCTTTGCCAGATCTGTTATCATTGAGGATGTCGCTATTGCAGCCACGCACCCGAATGTCTCGAATTTCACATCAGTAATTTTGGACTGCATGGCATCTTTTTTGTTGTCGGCCACTTTTATGTACAGCCACATTGTGTCTCCACAACGCGGGTTTCCGACTTTGCCAATGGCATCGGGATTCTTTATGCTTCCATAATTATGCGGGTTCCTGAAATGCACCATCACTTTTTTTGAATATAGCTCCTGTCCGAAAAATTTCATGTTCACCAGCCTCTCTTGAACGGCGATATTTTCCTTAATTTTCCAACAATCCCAGGCATTACTTTGATAACATAATCTACGTCCTGCTTCGTGTTCGCTCTGCCCAGCGTCAGTCTTAGCGAGCCATGCGCCTCCTCATGCTTCATGCCCATCGCAAGCAGCACGTGCGACGGCTCCAAAGACTTAGAAGAGCATGCGCTCCCTGTGGATGCCGCGATGCCGTAATCCGACAGAGTCAATATGAGTGCCTCGCCTTCTATGTACTTGAAACAAAAATGAGCATTGTTCGGCAGTCTTTTTTCAGGGTGCCCGGTTAATGAGGAATTCTCTATCCTCAAAATGCCTTTTGTCAGATTATTACGAAGTTGTGTCAATCTTCTGGACTCTTGCTTTATTTCCTTTTTTGCAAGCTCGGCAGCCTTCGCAAAACCGACAATGCCAGTGATATTCTCCGTGCCGCTCCTTAAGCCGGACTCCTGGCCGCCGCCGTGCATTGTTGATTGCAGTCGCGTACCGGATTTCACGAACAGCGCGCCCACTCCTTTTGGCCCGTATAGTTTATGGCTGCTCATCGATAGCATGTCTGTATCCATTTTTTCGACGTCTATCGGGACTTTTCCGACGCTCTGGACAGCATCAGTATGAAAACAAATTCCCTTTTCATGGCAGATCTTCCCTATTTCTTCAATCGGCTGCAGCGTCCCTATCTCGTTGTTCGCGTGCATGATTGAGACCAGCACAGTGTCTTTACGGATTGATTCTTCCGCTTTTTTTGGGTCAACCATACCCTGCTTATCAACAGGCAGGTAGGTTACTTCAAAACCCTGTTTTTCTAACCAGTGGCATGTGTCTAGGATGGCATGATGCTCAATTTTCGAGGTTATGATGTGGTTTCCCCTGCTACGGTTCGCGAATGCTGTGCCTATGAGAACAAGATTGTTTGCCTCTGTCCCGCCTGAAGTGAATATTATTTCAGAAGGATTTGCGCCTATCAGGTTGGCGACCTTTGGCCGGGATTTCTCGAGCGCGTGTTTTGCTTCCTGGCCAAGAAAGTGTAGCGATGATGGGTTTCCGAATCTTTTCGAGAAGTACGGCTGCATCGCTGTCAACGCCTCTGGCCGCACAGGCGTTGTTGCTGCATGGTCCATGTAGATTTTTTTCATGAATATCGCCTGAGTATCAGAGCAATGGTAGCAGGAAGAATGTTGCTGTGCAATCGATTTCTCAGAGCAAGCTTCCCACTTCCTCTCGCTTGGTTTTATTCCTCCTAAACTATAACGTTGTTATATTTAAAAAGGTTACTATCAATATTCTAATGTTAACTCATGAAGTCCTAGGGTATTTCGGCTTCAAACCAGAACTCATAGGTGTTTAAATGAAACCCGTGTGCGAGATTGTAGTAAAAATAATACCTGCGCTGCGCGCGAACATAGCAAGAGAGCTTATCGAAAACTACAACATGAGCCAGGCAGAGGTGGCTGAAAAACTGGGCGTCTCGCAGCCGGCCGTGTCCCAGTATCTCAGAAGCATACGCGGCACGCAGTCGAAGATGCTGAAAAACGCGTTCGTGGAAAGGGAGATGAAAAAATTCTGCCAGAACATTGCAGAAGGCAGGAAAGAGGATGTTTTTCAGTTCTGCGATTTCTGCAAGCTGATAAGGAGCAATAAAATAATCTGCCCGGCATGCAAGTCAAATTATCCTGCAATGAAGGACTGCAGCATATGTGTGAAATGCTTTTAAGCTTTTCTACGTAAGGATTGAAAGGTAATTCAAGATGGCCGAAGAAAAACCAGAGCAAAAAACCGCAAAAAAGGAAGATAAAGTAGAGAAAAAGAGCGGTGTGAATTTCTGGATGGTTTCGACATTAGTTCTCGTTGTCATAGTCCTGATAGTTGTTGGATTTTCACTGACAGGCGCTGTCACCAAGGCTAATAATGGCAGTAATGGCAATGTGAAAGTTTTGTCATCAGATGAAATCAGTAGTAAAGCAAAGGCGTATATTGAGCAAAATCTATTACCGCCTAATTCGACAATCACTATCATGAATGCAACCGAATCAAACGGCGTTTATCTCGTCACAACTTCTTATCAGGGACGTGAGATTCCGCTTTACGTGACAAAAGACGGCACCTACATGTTTCTGTCCGCAGTGGATATCACAAAGCCTCTGCCAACGTCAACAGACCAGACTCAGCCTACCCAGACACAAAAGACAGACAAGCCAGTCGTGGAACTGTTCGTGATGTCCTTCTGCCCATATGGGGTACAGGCTGAAGAGGTAATGAAACCCGTGTATGATCTGCTGAAGAATGCGGCAGATTTCAAGATAAGGTTCATAGTCAATATCGGTGGAAACACCACAGCCAGTGTGCAATCCCTGCACGGAAGCGTTGAGGCAGAAGAGGATCTTCGCCAGGTATGCATACAGAAGAACTACCCAGACAAATACTGGGATTATGTTGCGGAGTTCGACAGTACATGCTATCCAAAAGGCAGGGATCCAGCCACCATCGACGCATGCTGGAAGGCCACGGCAGCAAAGTTCGGAATTAATGCTACAAAGATAGCGACATGCTCGAACAGTACAGAAGGACTGAGCCTTCTGGCAGTAGATGAACAGATATCCAACCAATACGGTGTTTCGGGGTCGCCAACGCTGGTCATAAACGGCGGACAGTATAGCGGCGACAGGTCACCTGATGCATTCAAACAGGGCATCTGTGATGCTTTCAACACAGCACCATCAGCATGCAGCCAGGCAGTGGGCAGCGGCAACAGTAGCAGTGCGGCAAGCACTGGCGGATGCGCAACTTAAGTCTGGTTTTTTCTAAGTTCGTATAGTAAATTTATATTCTAAGAAATACTGAAATTTCATAGCATAAAAACAAAAAAGAAATCACCTTACTTCTATCTTGACACCGCCAATCCTCTTGGCGAATGCGTTATAGAGGGCGGCTCCGATAAGACCGCACACAATCCCGAGCAGTGCAAAGATAAACGCGTACAAAAACGGGAATGCTGCAGCAACCCAACCGAGTAGCAGTGTCTGTCCGGTGCCGAGCAGAAGGTCTGCTGCTATAACTGCAATGCCGAACAGAAATCCAAACACAAGGTATATCAATCCAAGGATTTGCGCAGTGCTGACCGGGTCTATCCTTCTGAGTTCCCTCTTTGTTTCTTTGGCATCTTTTTTAACATTTTTCTTGACTGGCATGTGAATATTTCAGCCAGACTCTTTATAAAGTTTTGTCATCTTTTTTCATTCATGAAAGAGGCAATGTTCTACAAAAAAATGAAAAATGCTGTGCAGTGCGAGCTCTGTCCCAGAAGATGTAAATTAATCAATGGCGCAACGGGTTTCTGCCACGCAAGGAAGAACATCGGCGGCAAATTATATTCAATCATGTTCGGCAAGCCATGTTCCATGGCAGTGGATCCGATAGAAAAGAAGCCGCTCTTCCACTTCGCGCCAGGCAGCCAGTGTCTCTCTGTTGCTACGGTTGGCTGCAACCTTGATTGCAAGTTCTGCCAGAACTGGCAGATTTCCAAGGCGAAAGCAGCGTCTGGCCAGGACGTACCGCCTGAAAAACTAATTTCAAGCAATAGCAGTCCGGGGTTTGCATGGACGTACACAGAACCCACAATACTATATGAATATTTTTATGAGACAGCGAGATTATGCGAAAAGCTGAACAAAGATTTCTACCACGTCTGGGTTTCAAATGGCTACACAAACCCGGAGCCGATAAAAAAAGCAGCAAAATTCCTGCACGCCGTCAACGTGGATTACAAAGGCGATGCAGAGTTTTACAGAAAGCTCTGCTCAGCAAAGCTCGAGCACGTGCAGGACTCGCTTTTGGCACATAAGAAAGCAGGCATCTGGATAGAAGTCACGAACCTGATTATACCCGGCTGGAATGACTCGCCAACGCAGATAAAGGAGATGTGCGAGTGGATATCTGAAAATATAGGCCAGGTCCCGCTTCATTTTTCAAGATACTTCCCTATGCATGAATTGAGGGAGCCTGCCACGCCACTGAAGGCATTGGAGCAAGCAGCGGAAATAGCCGATAAATTTTTTGATTTTGTGTACATAGGCAATGTTTCAAGCAGCCGCGAGCACACCTACTGCCCGAACTGCAAGAAGCTTCTAATAAAAAGAACCGGGTTTTCAATATCAGAATTCAATGCAAAGAAGAAAGGCAAGGAATATGCCTGCCCTGAGTGCTCAAGAAAGATTCCGCTGGCAGGCATGAAGTGGAGTGGCTTTGAAAAATAATAAAGAATATGGAGTGCCATAACTATTTAAATCTTACTAGTAAGATTATATTGGGTGATATTATGAGAGACAAATTCGAAACCACCACGCTCAGTACCAAGGGTCAGATAGTTATACCAGAGGATATACGTGAGAGTATGCATCTGATGCCAGGAACAAAATTTGTGGTGATAGGAATGAACGACACGCTGATGCTGAAAAAACTAGAGAAGCCGAGATTCGAAAGATTCGATGAAATGGTAGCCAAGGCTCAAGAAAATGCCATTTTCAGAAAGTTAGCTAAACTGCCTGAAGACGAGCGTGCAAAAGAAATACAAAAACTTATAGATAAATATAGTGCAGAAAAGAGGAAAAGCCGATGATAGTCGTTCTGGACACAAATATTCTTATATCTGGAATATTTTGGAAACATGGAAATCCCAGAAAAATAATAGACGGATGGAAAGATGGTGCCATCCAGATAGCAATCTCCGAAGATACGCTGAGCGAGTTAATTGGTGTACTCGAAAGAGAGTTGCATATGAACAACGAAGAAATCGCATATTGGAGAAAATTGATAGTTGAAAATTCCATTATTGTTGAACCAACCCAAAAGCATAACGATATAAAAGCTCACGAAGCAGATAATAAGTTCATAGATGTGGCTGTTGAATCCGGAGCAGGTTATATTGTTTCTGGAGACAAGCACCTATTAGAGCTTAAAAGTTTCGATAGGATAAAAATAGTGTCGGCAAGAGAATTGGTCGAAATTTTGAAATGATTGAAAACTTCACACAGAAGGTTAGTGTATGTCTGACGATAGCATTCGCGACGAAATCAAGAAAAAGCGCAAGGATGAATGGATAGAGGCATGGTTTGCCATCGAGGCGCTTGCAGTCGATGAGAAGGTAGTCAGGGAATCCCTGGCCGGACATATTGAAAAGATGTCTAAATTAAGGGAAATTTTTATATACGAGAAGGATTTCAAACCTACTCTGAAGACAAAGAACCCGCTAAAGAACGTGAAGGAAGCATTTTCTCAGGTCGTTGAGCTGAAATTGTTCGCGAAGAATCTCCCGATTCTGGTAAGCACGGTAATACTTTACGGACCTTCTGCCATAGAGATTCTGGGTCCGGACAACAAAAAAACAAGCATAGAAGAGATGCAAAACGTCACGAACATAATAGCAGGAATCGTCCATCAGTTCGCAGCGGCAGGAGTTGGCGGCATTGTGCTGACTCCGCCTAAATAGAGTTTTTGTGTTAAAAAGTAGACAATTGTCAATATTTAAAGTTTACGATTGTATTTATTATATGCAATTTAGAAATTTTGCCGAAAACCTGCTTGGCTCGAAGGTGAAGATAAAGCTGATAAGATATCTTCTTTCAGAAGAAGCCATAACAAGCGAGAGGGAGATAGCCAAGCTGATAGGAGTCTCCCACAGCGCTGTCAACAAGGCCTTGAACGAATTACATGAACAAAATCTCATCGCTCCTACAAGGGTTGGAAATGTTATGATTTGGCACATCAACAGAGAAAGCTATGCTTACCAGTTGCTTCAAAGTTTTACTTTGCTCTTGAAACAAATGCCGTTTGACAGATTGAAAACCGAAATCACGGCAGGTTTAAATTATCTCGCATATGTTAAAAAGGCTGTGATATATGGGTCTGTAGCACTTGGAACAGAACTTCCAAACAGCGATATTGATTTATTCATTCTAGTGAAAAGCGAAAAAGACAGAAAACATATTTTACCCCTTCTTTCACCATTAAATGGTAAATGCTTAAGAATGTTCGGCAACATACTTTCTCCCAACATCTCTACCCATAAAGAATTATCAGAGTCTAAGAACAAAAAATTCTTAGAAAGCGTAAAAAATGGTATCGTGGTGTTTGAGAAATGAAAACTAGAAGTGTAGAAAGATTCCGTACAAAAGATTATCTAAAAAGGGCAGAAGAATGTAGAAATGCTATGAACAGAGCTTTAGAAAACAGCGAATGGAATTCCTGTGTCATAAATGCAATTCATTGCGCCATTTCTGCAGCAGACGCATTCTGCATATTTAAGAAAGGTCTTAGAAATGCCAGTGAAAAGCATCAGGATGCAATAGCTTTGTTTCTGAGCATAGACCTTAACAGTGAAGAAATAAAACGAAATGTAAATCATTTATCTAGATTGTTGAATATAAAAACAGATGCTGAATATGGTGAAAAATTGTCTAGCCAAGATGATGCGAAGAATGCAAAAAAACACGCAGAAAGATTTTTTGTATTCGTGAAGGAAAAGATAACTTGATTTCTCTAATAGTTTTTAGTTCAAACCTCACTCACTTCGCCTTTCGGTTTTGCTGCGCGAATCATTTTCTTGCCTGATAGTTTTATTATATTAGTCCTCCCCTTCCGTATTCTTTCAACCAGCCCCCGGCCTTCAAGGTCTTTTATTATGCGCGATACCTTTGCCTTGGAGAAATCGGTATCCTTCACGACCTTTCTCTGGTCAACCTTCTTTTCTTTCAGAACGATTTTCATCACTCTTCTTTCGCTTTCGGTTAAAACAGGCATTATGCGACGGTAGTCCCTCCTCATGAAGAGAAAGACAAATACTAATGCAGCTATCACCACCAGCGCTATTGAAAAGACCACTATCGTTTCCTGGGCTGGTCCTATTTTTTCATACATAACAGAAATATCGAGCGATTCCCCAAGCTTCGGTTTTTCCAGTGTCCATTTTATGTAAATCTGTCTTCCGTCGCTGCCCTCTCCTCCGAATTCAGGTTCAAATGGCTTGAGGTCGCCAACAAGCTTGCTCTTCTCAGCGACCGCTGCGCCCAGCGGCAGTTTCAGTTTCAGCGAGAATTCGTCTGTCAACTGCGTGACAGAATATTTGTTCCTGAAAATCTGCATGTCCGCGATGTTTGCAGTGAGCCCGTATGCCTTGAATTCGTAAAGTATGCTGGTAGTGTTTACGCCATCGCAGATTATCAGCGTGCCAAGTTCCTGCTTCACATTGCATCTCACGCTCTGATTATTGACGCTCACACGGACATCGGATGCTATAGAAAAAACGAAATAATCGCTTTTTGTCACGGTTTCATTGTATTCGATGTAAATACTGTGGTCAGCTGTCCCGTCATCGTTCAATGATATTTCTGTGTCCCATCTTTTTACAGATGACGCATTCACCACCGGTAAAAGTAAGGATAAGGTGATTAGTAAAAACAACAATGTCTTGATGTTCATGGTTATAATTTAACGAAATAAGACTTAAAAACGCAACTCATAACAGGTGCTGTATGAAAAGGAAAAATAAGCTTTATTTATGTATAAAAAGACCAAATATTGACATATGAACAATTAAAACTACTGTTTATACGATATGAACGTTAATTTTGGGTTCAAACACTACGAATGACCATTCGTGGAACAGTTTCACGTCAGTCTTATATACAAAGTTTGGACAATGAATATGTATGAGTTACACGCATAGTTATGGTTATCTATTGCTATGCTGTACGAAATTTTATGCTTCAAACAAAGCTGTTTGACGCACACTGCGAATGACGCCTTCGGCGTCTATCAGTCTGTGCGTCATTCGGCTTTAGGTTTGATCAAACCATGTAGTGCAAAAATATTTTTGCATTACTGAACTGCCTGAATCATGAAAGATGGTGAAACTTTTTTGCGGACAGAACTTTTTTTGAAATCTGTCCGCGGAAAACAATTCATTTTCTCGATTAATGATTCTGGCTTGTAAATACAATATATGGAGGTTGCTAACAATGCAACTTAAAAAAATTCTAGCAGCAGGCGCCATGGGTGCTGTAATGATAGGATCAACAATAGCCATGGCAGCAACAGCAAGCGACCTCAGCAACTATCCAGCGCCATTCATATCGGGTGGAACAGCGAACACGTTAGTCGTGGTTGGTGCAACAGCTGCAACAGCTGACGTTGTCGGCGCAGTAGACCTGGCAGCACGTCTTGGTGGTCAAACCACTACAGACTACACATGCACAGGTTCATCTGGCGGCGCATCAGTCACAGGCGAAGGAAAGGCAGTTGCCACAACGAACACAAATCTGTATCTTGGAGACTACCTGAGAAAAACAGGTGTAAGAT
>Ga0315293_10002256_pt1 | contig 18612 bp, 15 predicted proteins | sample YL17G13_20_MG_FD_203071 | JGI IMG/M metagenome (GOLD analysis project Ga0315293, IMG submission 203071) | Sediment microbial communities from Yellowstone Lake, YNP, Wyoming, USA - YL17G13_20 | ecosystem: Environmental > Aquatic > Freshwater > Lake > Sediment | place: USA: Wyoming | collected... | reverse complement strand
CCCCCGAGCCCCTGTTCGTCCGCATCACCGTCTACCCGACGGCCAGCCTGTCGCGCTACGACTATAACAACGACCTCGACCTCTACGAATTCCGCGTTTACGTCGAACTCCGCCGCGGCTCCCAGGAAGGGCAAGCCGTGGCCGATGCCCGCGTCTCGGCCCTTGCCGAAAACTTGGAATACCAGACCGACCTTTACGAAAAGAGGATCATCCTCAGGAGGGACAGCCTCCCGGAGGATATGGAAGTCGAGATCGCCGTCAAGAACCGGCCCGTCATACGGGAGAAGTTCCCCCTCCCCTCCTGGCTCGTTCTCACAGACCCGCAGCCGGCCGTTCTCGAAGCGGGGAAGGACCTGCCGATCCACTGGCGATTCAGCCGCTTCGCCGCTCCGGTCGACATTCTCGCCTACGACTTCAAGACGGGCAAGGAGTTCTTTCGCCGGGAACATATCGGGGAGCCATCGACCGTCGTCCCCGCCGCGGACCTGCCGGCTTCGACTATCGTCAGGATCTACATCATTCAGTCCTGGCTCTACAAGCGGTTCCTCGCCGGCGACACGTATGCCCGCGGTTCGGAGGTCAACATCATCCCCTGGTCCCAGGTCTTCGTCCGCACGAAATAGCCGGCGCAAGGACAACGATCATGAAAGCTCCAATCCCACTTCTTACACCCTTGCCGCTGCTCGGCCTCCTCCTCGGCTTCGGCCTCCTCGCGCCCCGCTTCGCGGCGGCCCAGAACGGCAGCCCCCAATCCATCCCCTCCGACGAACTGAGGAGCGTCGCCCCGAACGTCTACCTCGACTGCGACAGGCGGACTTGCGATTTCAACTACATCAAGACCGAGATCACCTTCGTCAACTATGTTCTCGACCGCCAGAGCGCCGACGTTCAGATCATCGTCACCCGCGAGCAGACCGGCAGCGGCGGCAACGAATACACTCTCGCGTTCATCGGCCTGAGACGGCACAAGGGCAAGGACGCCACCTTGAGATACTATTCGAAGCCGACGGACACGGAAGACCAGTTCCGCAAGGGCCTCGTCAACGTCCTCAAGCAAGGGCTCATCCCCTATGTCTACGACACCCCATTGGCCGAATTTATCTCGATCAGTTACGCCCAGCGCAAGGGATTCCGGTCGACGCCCGATTCAGACCCCTGGCACTACTGGGTTTTCGGCCTGGGCATCAGGGGCAACGGCGAATTCGAGGACCAATCGGAAAAATACTCCTACCAGATCAATGTTTCGGCCAACCGGACGACCGAGGAGGTCAAATTCCGGCTCTACGGCGGCGTTAACTACAACCACAAGCGCTACGATATCCCCGACGAAGAGCCGATCATCAGCGACAGCAACCGGAAGAACCTCTCGGCTTCGCTCATCAAGAGCATCGACGGCCACTGGTCCTGGGGCGGCACGGTCAGCCTCTACTCCTCGACCTTCGACAACGCGCGGCTCTACGCCTCGGTCGGGCCGGCCGTCGAATACGACATCTTCCCATACTCGCAGTCGACGCGTCGGGAGCTGCGCCTTCAGTACCGCCTGAACTACACCCAGCGGGACTACTACGAGGTCACGATATTCGGCAAGGAAAAAGAGGGGATCTTCAGCCAGGCCCTCCAGGTTGTCATGGAAATCAAGGAGCCTTGGGGCTCGATCGGCGCCTCGGTCCAGGGCCAGACGTTCCTCCACGACCTAAGCAAGAACAACCTCAGGGCCGATCTCGGCGTGTACATCAACCTGTTCAAGGGCTTCTCCTTCAACGTCGGCGGACAGTACAGCCGCATCCGCGACCAGATCTCTCTTCCGGGCCGGGAGTACACGCCCGAGGAGATCCTCCTTGAGCTCAAACGTTTGGCCACGGGCTACAACCTCCGTTTCGAGGTCGGGCTCAACTACCGCTTCGGGTCGATCTACAGCAATGTCGTCAACCCGAGGTTCGGGAACATGTGACCTCGTCAGGAAAATGAGCGGAGGCCGATCATCGGGCCTCCGGTTTCCCGGATCCCGCGGCGGGAGTGGCCTTGGTGATCTTGACGACCACGGGCCAGTCCGGACCCCAGGTCAGCCGCTGCTTGTCGGAACTCTCGGCCTTGTCGCCGGGGGCCGGGGGAGCTTTGACCAGGCGGACGGTTTGTTTCCGGGTGAGCGCGATTTTCAGCCCTGCCGGCGTCTGCTCCCAGGGACAGTCCCCTTCCTGGCCGAGGAGCATGACCTTCGTTTCGGGCGAGGCCGCAACGGACTTGAGGACGAGACTCCGGGAATTTTTCTCGAGCCCGGCCAGGGCGTAGACGGTCCCCTCGGAGCGCTTCTGGGTGAACCAGACATCGCCTTCGTTCGTGACGACCCAGGGCCGGACGCCCCTGACCGCTTCGCCGTTGAGCATCATCCACAGACCCAGGTCGCGGAGCAGGTCCTCGTCGCCCGGGGCGATCCGCCCGTCGGGCCGGGGCCCGATGTTCAGGAGCATGTTGCCGCCGCGGGCCCGGATATGGATGAGGTTCTCGATGATCTCCGCCGCGGGCCGCACTTCGGCACCCGGGAGGAACGACCACTGATAGCTCGTGGTCAGGCAGCTTTCCCAGGCACGGTCGTCGGCCTGGCCCGGGATCTCCTGTTCGGGCGTCGGGATCTCGCCTCGGGCGATGAAGACATCCTGGCGGACGCGCCAGGAGTGCTTCTTGAGGGGCTCGCACTTGCCGTCGAACCAGAGCATAAAGATATCGCCGTAGCGGGTCATGAGTTCCTCGATCTGGCCTCGCTCGTAATCGACGAAGCTCTTCCGCTTCGGGCCGAACAGGGCCTGGCTCTCGAAGTCCGGCTCGTAGATGTGACCGGAGCGCTTGCCCGTCTCCCACTGGTACCGGAAATCGCCCGGCGAGTAATAGAAGCCGATGAGGAATCCCTCCTTGCGGAAGGCGTCGGCGACCATGCCCGCGATATCCCGCCCGTAGGGCGTCCGGGTGATCTTGAAGTCGCTGAGCTCCGTGTCGAACATGCAGAATCCGTCGTGGTGTTTGGCCGTGAAGACGACGTATTCCATGCCGGCGAGCTTGGCCAGTCGGGCCCACTCCGTTGGATCGAAGGCCGTGGGATTGAAGGTCTCGGCCAGGGCGTAATACTTTTTAATGAAATCTTCGGAGGCGTTGTACAGGGGCCAGGAGATCTCCGTCCCGACTTGGGAGTTCGGGCCCCAGTGGATGAAGAGCCCCATCCCGGCGTCGCGGAAGATCTCGGTCTTGCCGGGGTCGTTCGAAAGACGGACGGCGGCCTCGGATAGAAGAGTGACGGGCGGCTTCTCCGCCGCGGCCGGCTCCGGAGCCTTCCCGGAACAGCCGAAGTATCCGACGACGGCGGCGGCGAGCACGAAGATGAGGACGGACTTCTGAACACGGGGGGATTTCGTGAGCGGCATAGGAACCTCCTTGATCCTTTCCTTTTATCGGAACGGGGTGGAAAAATCAACCCGCTCGCCCCCCCCCCTCGTTGACCTCCCTGGACGGGCGTTCTATAATCCGGCCGTGAACTCCAAAGAGCGGATGCTCCGCGCCCTCGCTCGGGAGAAGCCCGACCGCCTTCCGGTGACCGTCCACCAGTGGCAGAAGTACCATCTCGACACCTTCTTGGGCGGGGTGTCTGACCTCGAGGCCTTTGGGATGTTCGGCCTGGACGCGTCGATCCAGTATTTCCAGGACATGGGCCAGTTCTGGCTGACGGACGCCGATTTCACCAAATTCTCGACGCCCGATTGGCGGGACGAAGCGGAAGTGCTCGACGCCGACCCTGGCCGCCGGATCTGCCGTCATACCATCACCACGCCTGGCGGGACCCTCACCTACCGGACCGAGGGCAACCGGATGACGACCTGGATCTCGGAATACCTGATCAAGCATGACGACGACATCCGCCTCATCGAAAAATATATGCCCGTCCCGAAGCTCGACCCGGCCCCGGTGAGTCGCGCATACGACGAGGTCGGCGACCGGGGCATCCTGCGCGGCTTCGTCTGGGGCGACCAGGCCGGATGCTGGCAACACGCGGCCTGCCTCATCGACACCCAGGCCCTGATATTGCGCACCTTCGACAGCCCCGGCTGGGTCCACGAGCTTCTCGCGATCCTCCTCGAAAAAAAGCTGCGTTTTATCGAGTCCATGAAGGGGGCCCGCTTCGACCTCATCGAGGCAGGCGGAGGGGCCGCATCATCGACGCTCATCTCCCCCGCCCTCCACCGTGACTTCTGCCTGCCCTATGACCTGAAGATGCACGACGCCCTCCACGAACTCGGCTTCACCGTCGTCTATCATACGTGCGGCGGGACGAAAGGCATCGAGGAGCTCATCATCGCCAACGGCTGCGACGCCTCGGAGACCCTGGCCCCGACCTCGATCGGCGGCAACCAGGAGCCGTGGGAGTTCAAGGCCAAGATCGGTCGGCGCCTGGCCCTCATCGGCGGCCTCGACCAGTTCAACGTTCTGACCGAGGGCTCGCCGGAAATTATCCGGGACATGGTGTTCAGGCTGTTCGAGAAGGTCGGTTTCGAGGGCGGGTACATCCTCTCCTGCTGCGACCACTTCTTCGAAACCCCGCCGCAGAACCTCCGGGTCTATGCCGAGGCCGCCCGCGCCTGCGTCTATTAGTACGCGCCGAATTCCCGGACCGTCTCGTAGAGCGCTAAGACGTTCAGAACTCGCGTGCGGGACGTTATGTCCCGGATTTTACCATAATGTTCATTTCAAGAAGTCGCCGTCGACGATCAGCAGCGTGGCACCGTTCTCCGTGCGGGAACGGTGGGAGCTGGCTCCATCGGAGACGACATAGGTCATCCCCTTGGTCATGACCGTTTTTTCTCCGTTCTGCTGTTCGTTGACGAATTCCCCTTCGAGGCAATGCACGATATGGCCTTTTTGGCACCAGTGGTCGGCCAGGTAGCCCGTGGAATACTCGACGATGCGGATCCTCAGCCCGGGCAGCTGCAATGTTCGCCAGAACGACGTCCCTGTCTCCCCCTTGTGTTCCGTTCTCGGGACCGTGCTCCAGTCGATCGCTTGGTACGGGATGCCGTCGTTTTTCATCTGTCTTCTTTCCAGGCCCAGTCGTCGTCCTTTTCCATAACCATCTGGGTGATCATGTAGGTCGACCGGCCTCCGTCGTCCTTCTCGTTCGAGCCGAGGCTATACACGATGAAGCCCTCGCCTTCTCTCCGATAAATGAAAGGCTTTCCGGTGAACGGATCGATGGGGACTTCGGCCAGGATGTCCGGCATCAGGGCCTCGAGGCTCTCCGGGTAGCTCCCGTTCCGGCTTTTATAAAGCCTGCAGGCCAGGCCGGTCCGGGCGGCGAGGAACGTCGCTTCGAGCTGGGCGTTCTTCAAGAACACCGTGCCGTAAGCTCCTCCCTCCAAAAAGCCGGTCAATTTGAAGTACCAAGGAACGCTTTCTGAGAACTCGGGATCTGTCTTCAGGAGTTCTCTCTGTTGAAAATACGGCTCTCTGGCGATCCGTTCCCAAGCGACCAGCTTTTTTTGCTGCCATCGAACCTCATCTTTCAGGATGGGTCTCAACAGCCAATAGAGCAAGCGGCTGGATGGCCTCTCACCGGCCATCACGCGAGAACCGCCCTTAATCACAGCCGAACCCCTTTCCAGGAGAAGGATCCTTTCGCCCGAGATCGAGCGCGCCAGCCGTTCGCGCCAGGGACCCGGCTCGAGATCGGCGATGAGCCACAGGAGGATTTCATCATCGACATTTCTTCCCCGGCAGACGGCCTCGAGGAAGCTCAAGAACATCCTCGTCTCGGCTGCGGAGATAAGCTGGCTGATCAGGGTCCCTTCCTGGGCGACCTTCGACGTATACCCCAGGCCCGACCTGATCCTCTCCGTCGCCGACCGAACATCCCCTTTCTCGGCCCGGAGCAGCGCATCAAAGCCCATGAGCCGGGTGGCCGAGATCATCTTCACCGCCTCGAGGATCATTGTCTCCGCCAACGGGGCTCGGGGATCCCTGTAAAGAAAACAGGGTTTATCGGCCATGGCGTGCAGAAGCCCAAGGGCTTCCTGGTTCTTAGCAGCTATCCCCTCAAGGGCACTCCGATCCGAGGGCTCCAGGGGCTTCAAAGCGACCAAGTCCGCGAATGCGCGACCGAGGAGCGCCTTATCCTCATTCTCGATGGCCAGGAGGTTCGCTGCGGCTCGCCAGAGGCGTGCCGCATTGTCCGCGTCGGAACAGGGAGCGGCGAGCTCCTTGACGGTCAGCGGGACACCTTGGGCCTTGAGGTCGGCCAGCGTGCGCGCCAGGAGCCTCCCCTCCGTATAGTTGAGAATGGCGCGGACGGCCACGACGGCCGTCACGGCGATCAGAAGAACGAGACCGATCTTAATTAATATTTTCCGAGGTTTCATATTCCGACCATCCTCTCAGCCCCTTCAGGGCCTCACCAAAACGACGTTGACGCTCCGCGCGAGCGGCTGACGTGATCCTGGCCTGGAGTCTGATCAACTTGGCCGCCTCTGTTCCTTGTATCCCCGCCAATTCCGCCAGATCGGACGCTTCCATCCTTGCCATCCCCCCCTCATCGGTCGCCGAACCGGCGTTGAGCAGAGCGGCCATCCTAATCGCCTCAAGCCTGTCGATAAGAGGCTCCGCGATGAGCACAAAGACGATCAGCACCGCGCAGGTGACCGCCGCCCACTTCATCCAGGGTGTCAACGGAGCGTTCTTTCGGGACTCGATGGAGGCTGTCAGGATCCGTTGCCTCAGTCCGGCCGGCACGCTTCCGGGGACAAGTCGCTTCAAGTCCCCTTCGACATCGTCGTGTTCTTCGATGTTCATGATCTCCCCTCCACGGCCTCACGGAGCTTTTCGATCCCGTAACGGTAGCGGCTGGCGGCGGTGTTGGAGGACACGCCGCAGACCGATCCGATCTCCTTGAAGGTCATGCCGTCGAAGACCTTCAGGAATACGACTTCCTTTTGTTCTGCCGGGAGGTTGTCTGCTAAGCGCAGAAGCGCGGCAAGCGACTGGTCCTCGGGAGCTATGAACGCCGCCGTGAATCCGCCTGCTGCCCCAGACAGGATCATTTTCTCCCCCTCGCGCCGGCCGAGCTTGCGCCTGAGGAACCGATTGGCCTCGTTCCGGGCGACCCTGAAGACGAAGGCTTGAGGATCTCGGACCAACCTCCAGCGCAGGACGTAGCGCGAGAACCGGCAGAAGGTCTCCTGGAGAACGTCCTCGGCGTCTTCGGCCGAGCCGAGCCTGAAGACGAGATACCGGTACAGGCTTTCTCCATGGCGTCCATACAGCTCTTCGAGGTTCAATGACCGCCTTGTTTCTTTACAGCTATTAAGACCCCTCCGGCCTTCCGGTTTGTCTATGTTTGTCTATTTTAATCTTTAAGGCCCTGAATCCCAAGCCCCTCTTTCCCCGCGAAACCGCCCCCGTCGAAAAGGAATTCCGACTTCGGAAGGCCGTCCGGGCACCTTGGAACAGCCCAGAACGAAAATCCTTGATTTCCCGGCGCCCGCCTCCATACAATAGGGCCTCGCGAATCGCTTCAAGGAGAAGGTCATGAAAAAAACCCTCGGCCTCGCCGCCGTCATTTTCTGTCTCCTCTGTTTCGCCCAAGCCGGTTTCGCCGCTGGCCGGAACGGCTACTACCGTTTTCCGGCTATCCACGGCGACATCGTCGTCTTCACTTCGGAGGGCGACCTGTGGACGGTCGACGTCCGGGGCGGGACGGCCCGCCGCCTGACCACGCACTCGGGGATGGAAACCTATCCCGCCATTTCGCCCGACGGCCTGACCCTGGCCTTCTCCGCCCAGTACGAGGGGCCGACCGAGGTCTACACCATGCCCCTCGCCGGGGGCCTGCCCGTCCGCCGCACCTTCGCCGGGCAGACGGCGACGGTCGCCGGCTGGACGCCCGACGGCAAGATCCTCTACGCGACGCAAAAATTTTCGACCCTGCCCAACACCCAGCTCGTCGTCCTCGACCCCGAGACGAACACCGAGGTCCTGCTTCCTCTCAACCAGGCGGCCGACGGGTCGTTCGACGCGGCGGGCAAGACGCTCTTCTTCACCCGGCTTCCGTTCCAAGGAAGTTACACGAAGCGCTACAAGGGCGGCACGGCCCAGAACTTGTGGACCTTCGTCCTCGGCGGCGAGGAAGCCGCGCCTCTGACGGCCGACTACGCCGGGACGAGCAAGAATCCGATGGTCTGGCAGGACCGGATCTATTTCCTGAGCGACCGCGACGGCACCATGAACATCTGGTCCATGGACCTCAAGGGCGGCGGGCTCAAGCAGCACTCCTTCCACAAAGGATACGACGCCAGTTCGCCGAGCCTCCACGGCGGCCGGATCGCCTACCAGCTCGTGGCCGACCTCCACGTCTTCGACATCGCCTCGGGGAAGGACGCCGGCCTCGCGGTCACCCTGTCCTCGGATTTCGACCAGATGCGCGAGAAGTGGGTGACGAAACCGCTCGACTACCTCACCTCGGCTCACGTCTCGGCCTCGGGTGACCGTGTCGTCCTCGTTTCCCGCGGTCACGTTTTCGTCGCCCCGGTGGGCGACGGACGTTGGGTCCGGGTCAGCCGAAAGGACGGCGTCCGGGCCCGGGCGGCCCGTTTCCTCGGCGACGGTAAGTCTCTGATGGTCCTGTCCGACGAGACGGGCGAGTGGGAATTCCACCGCTTCGCGGCCGACGGTCTGGGCCCGGCGGAGCAGCTGACGACAGGCGCCAAGGTCCTCCGCTTCGACGGCGTCCCCTCTCCCGACGGGAAGTGGATCGCCTTCTCCGACAAGGACTACCAGCTCTGGCTGTTCAACGTCGGTAAGAAGTCCCTGACCCGGATCGCCGTCTCCGGCACCGGGATGTTCGGCGACTTCGCCTGGTCGCCGGACAGCCGTTGGGTCGCCTACGTCCAGGGCGCCGATAACCAATTCAGCCAAATCATGCTTCTCGAAGCGGAGACGGGCCGGACGACGGAGCTGACCAACGACCGCGTCGATTCCTACAACCCGGCCTGGAGCCCGGACGGGAAATGGCTCTATTTTCTTTCGGACCGCTATTTCCGGAGCGTCGTGGGCAGCCCGTGGGGCGCCCGCCAGCCCGAGCCGTATTTCGACAAGACGACCAAGATCTACGCCATGGCCCTGACGGCCAAAGATACGTTCCCCTTCGCCCCGGCGACCGAACTCCAAGGCGCGGCGAAGGACAGCGGCGACGAGAAGGAAGCCAAGGAACCCGAGGCCAAGACCGGAGCAACGACCGGAAAACCAGCCAAGGAAGCGGTCAAGCCGCCACCCGTACCCAAGGTCGTCATCGACCTCGCCGGCATCGGGGACCGAGTGTTCGAGGTCCCGCTCCCCGCGAGCGTCTATAGCGGCCTCGTCGTTGGTGACAAGACCCTGTTCTTCATCGACGAGGAGTCGACGGCCGCCGGCAAGCCCAAGCTCCAGGCCGTCGAGATCAAGAACCGCAACGTCCAGGCCAAGACGGTCCTCGAGGATGTCCGAAACTTCGAGCTCTCGGCCGACGGCAAGAAGATCCTCGTCCGCAAGGGCAGCGACTTCTACGTCATCGACGCCGGGACCGCTCAGCCGACCGCGGCGACGCTCGCCGAACGGCGCGTCGACCTTTCCCGCTGGAGCTTCGCCATCGACCCGCGCGAGGAGTGGCGGCAGATGTTCGTCGACGCCTGGAGGATGGAGCGCGATTATTTTTACGACCGCAACCTCCACAACGTGGATTACGAGGGCCTGCTCGAACGGCACCGGCCCTTCGTCGACCGGCTCAGCGACCGGTCCGAGCTCAACGACCTCCTGGCCCATCTCGTCGGGGAGCTCTCGGCCCTGCACACGTTCGTCCGGGGCGGCGACCTGAGACAGTCGGCGGACAGTGTCGCCACCGGCTCGCTCGGGGCTCGTCTCATCCGGGAGGAGGCCAAGGGCGGCTATCGGATCGACCACATCTATAGGGCCGACCCCGAGTATCCGGAAGTCCTATCGCCCCTCGGGAAACCGATGTCGGCGATCCGCGAGGGCGACATCATCGCGATGGTCAACGGGATCGCGGCTCTCAGCGTCCCCGACCCGGCGCTTCTCCTGCGGAACACGCCCGGCCAACAGGTGCTCCTCGAAGTCAAGCCGGCGGCGGGCGGCGCGGCCCGGAAAGAGATCGTTATCCCCATTTCGAGAGGGGCCGAGTCCGATCTCCGCTACGGCGAGTGGGAGTACACCCGGCGCCTCGAAGTTGAGAAATCCGGGAAGGGCGAGATCGGCTACGTCCACCTCAGGGCCATGGGCGGCGACAACTACACGGAGTGGGTCAAGAATTTCTACCCGGTGTTCGACCGCAAGGGCCTCATCATTGACGTCCGCCACAACAACGGCGGGAACATTGATTCCTGGATCCTGGAGAAGCTCTTACGGCGGGCCTGGTTCTACTGGCAGGACCGGGTCGGCAACCCGACCTGGAACATGCAGTACGCCTTCCGCGGCCACCTCGTCGTCCTCTGCAACGAGCGCACGGCCTCCGACGGCGAGGCGTTCGCCGAGGGCTTCCGGAGGCTGGGCCTGGGCAAGGTCATCGGGACGAGGACCTGGGGCGGCGAGATCTGGCTGAGCTCGTCCAACGTCCTCGTCGACCGCGGAGTGGCTTCGGCGGCCGAGACCGGCGTTTACGGGCCCGAGGGAGAGTGGCTCATCGAGGGCCACGGCGTCGACCCGGACTTCGTCGTCGACAACCTGCCCCACGCCACTTTCAAGGGCAGGGACGCCCAGCTCGAGGCCGCCGTCAAGCACCTCCAGGAGCTCATCAAAAAGGACCCGGTCGAGGTGCCCAAGCACCCGCCGTATCCGGACAAGAAGAAATAGGTTACTTGTAGATCCCCTGGCGCGGGCCGAACGAGAAAAGGACAACCGCGTCCTTATCGAGCTTGTAGATCAGGCGGCAGGGCTGCCCGCGAACCGTAAAACGGAACGAGCGGAGATCCCGGAACTCGCCCTTGAGCTTTTTGCCGGCCTCAGGTTCCTCTGCGACCCGAAGAACGGCTTCCCTGAGAGGGTCACGCTCGTCTTCGTCCTTCAGCTTCTTCCGGAGCTTCTGGAACTTGGAGGTTTCGAAGAACCGCATCAGATGGCCCGGGGATCGAGCTCGGTCGTGCGGCCTTCTTCATACTCGGCCTTGGCCTCAAGAATGTCCTTGATCTCTTGGATGGTTAGCTCGGGGTTCTCGACGGCGAGAAGGCCGATTCTAGCCGTGTAGCGGAGAGCGCCCGAGAAATCCCGGGATTCCTTCCGGGCAAATAGGTCGATATCCTTGGCCAAATTGTCATCCATCACCACGGTTTTTCTTACCATTTCATACTCCATCATATTATATATGCTATTATCATATCAGTATCAAGCATTAATTGCTCGAACAGGCAACCCCTATCACACAGGACGCTCAGCCGCCGCAAAACTCTCAAAACCGGGATACAATGCCAATTCGTTAGGTTCAACTTAACCGGCTATTGCCGCCGTCTAGGTGACTTGAACAACTTCCGTTTTTGCCTCTTTAAGGAAACTCACTCCGAGTTCCCCGGTTGACGGCCGAAGCGCGGAGACATAGAATTAGCCCGAAAACACGGAGGCTTTCTATTTCCGATCGCCTCCCCCCGCAGGAGGGTACTCATGCTCAAGCTCGGACAAATCCCAGCGATAGTCGCAATCCTCACGCTATTGGGAGTCGCATTTGCGCCTCTTGCCGCGCGCTCGGAGGCGGCTGGGTACGGGTATCTTGTCCAGAACGGGCCGCCGTGCGCCGTCTGGTGGGCCGAAGGGGCCTACAAGGTCATGAAAGACGATCCTGTCCCGGTGGCTAAGGACGGGGTCATTAAGCTGGCCGCGGCCAGAAATGAGTACGAGCCATTTCTTCTCGTGCTTAGACCTGAGGTACAGCTGGATGACATGAGGGCCTCGGCCGGCCCGCTAACGAATGAAAAAGGCGCGTCGATCGGAGAGGCGAACATTTCCATCTGCCACGTCGGATACGTCAAGATCACGACGCCGACGGACGGGCTTGGGACGGCGGGATGGTGGCCCGACCCCCTCCCGCCCTATGACGGGCCGTTCAGCTCGCTCGCCGGCGAAAACCACCCCCTCTGGATCAACGTTCGCGTCCCGAAGGGCGCCTCTCCGGGACTTTACAAAGGAGCTGTTACCCTCACTGCCGAGGCCTGGTCCTGCCAGATTCCTGTCGAGATCAGGGTCAGAAGCTTCTCCTTGCCGGATAAAACGTCCGTGCGGTCTTCGTTCGGGCTTCCGGCCGGCGATATCGAGGCCTACCACAACCTCAAGACGCGTGAGGAGCTCGAAAAAGTCGTTGACCTATATTATCAAAACATGCGTGAGCACCGTGTCTACCCAACCTCGCCCTTTGAACTCTATCCGATGAAGGTCGCGACGAGCGGCGTTTTCTGGAAGGGCGGCGAATTCGTTGCCGACGGAGTCCATGGTGGACGCCGTGCGCTTAAAGTCACGGATGACACCGTGGAGCGGAACGTCGCCGCCGAGTACGACGAGACGGTTCCGATCGATCGGCATGCGCCCCTAAAGTTGGCGTTCTGGGCAAAGACGGCGGAACCCGGCCAGAAGTACACGGTTCTCTGTGAATTTTTCGCTCCGGAAAACGTTTGGATCGCGGGCGCGAACCTGCTCAGGGTATTCGAGGGTGTCACGGAGTGGAAGCAGGAAACGATTGAATTTCCCCGGATCCCGGTCGAAGCCACCGGCCTGCGCCTCAGCTTCTTTCCCACGTTCCGCGACAACGTCGGCACGGCGAAGGGAGCCGCCTGGTTTGACGACATCGTTCTCCAAGCCGCGCCGAAGGGTCCTGAGGCCCGGATCGACAGTCTCCTCGCCGGCGGCGATTTCGAGATGCCGGTCGAGGACATGAAGGTCGTCGTCGACTTCACCGATTTCGACCGGGGGGCCCGCCGCTATCTCGACGAATTCGGATTCAATGCCTATAACCTCCATCTCGACGGCCTTGGAACCGGATCGTTCTACGACCGCACGGAAGGGATATTCGCCGGCTTCCGCCAAGGCACGCCCGAATACGACAGCCTCCTGAGCCAGTACCTCAAGCAGGTCGAGGACCACCTGGCCCGTAACGGCTGGCTCGGCCGCGAATACATCTACTGGTTCGACGAGCCCGACCCCAAGGATTATCCCTTCGTCCGCGAGGGCATGCTCAACATCCGCAAGAACGCGCCGCGTCTCACCCGCTTCATCACCGAGCACCGGCCGGGCCCCGAGATCATGGACGTCTCGGAAATCGGCTGCACGATCTTCGACCGCATCGATCCCAAGGCCGTGGCCGAGCTCGCGCCGAAGGGCCGTGAGTTCTGGTCCTACCTCTGCACCGGTCCGAAGAGCCCCTGGGTGACGCTGTTCATCGACCATCCCGCGGTCAATATGAGGATGTGGCTGTGGATGACCTATAAATGGGGTCTCAAGGGCATCCTGGTCTGGAGAGCCGATTATTGGTCGAGCCCGACACTTTTCCCGCCTGACATCCTCCAGAATCCGTGGGCCGACCCGATGTCCTACACGGTCGGTTACGGCGTGCCGTTCGGCCAGGTCAACCACTGGGGCAACGGCGACGGCCGCTTCCTCTATCCGCCCAACCGCGACCCGGCGAAAGACAAGACGAAATACCTCGAGGGGCCGGTTAACTCGGTCCGCTGGGAGATCCTGCGCGAAGGGATCGAGGACTACGAGTACTTCGTCCTGCTCGAACGGGCGGTAAAAGAGGCCGGGGCTCGGGCGAAGGATAAGAAGCTCGCCGGCGAGGCGGCCAAGCTCCTCGACTTCCCGCCGGCCCTCTTCACGAGCGGCCAGGAATATACCAAAGACCCGCTGGATCTACTGCGATACCGGGCCAAGGTCGCGGAGATGATCGAAAAACTCATGCGTTAGACAATTCCTCCATCGAACGGGGTCTTTACTATAAAGAGGACTCGACATGAGGAAGCTTCCGCCGGAGAGAACATTCCCGGTCTTCTTTCTGTCCGCGCTCCTTTTTCTCTCCTGCGGCCCCCGGCCAAAAGAATACACGCTCGCCGTTGAAGAAGGCAAAATATTCGGCGGCGTGCGCATGGAGAAAGTTTGGGAGAAGGAGCTTTACGGCCGGCTGGTGATGGCCCTGCCCCAGGGCGTTTTTTGCGACGAGATCCAGGATATGATGGGCCGGGAACACAAGTTCCAACTCTTCGACTATGCCGGGCACCTCGTCAAGGAGCGGAGCATGGTGAGCGGCCAAGGACCCGACGAGGTCACGGTCGTCACCAAGGACAACACCTGGCTCTCTTCCACGGGGCAGATCATGGTCGAGGACGACAACTACCTGAAGACGATCGATCCCGAGTCCCTCAAGGTCCGGACATTGGCGAAATTCGCCAACATGATCAAGGGCTTCGGCGGCAAATTCATCTTCGGGCAGCACACGGGCACGACGTTCGAGGAGAAGGGGAACCGCACCGTCACTACACTCGAGTCCACCGGGTTTTACGAAAACCTGACCTATTATATCGGCACTTATAGAAACCTGCTGGAGGATTTCTCGCTCATCCAGAAGGTCAAAATGCCGAAACCTCTGACGCGGGTGAAGCTCGAAGAGAGGAAGCGCGAATCGTATACCGATTATTATGGTCTTCTCCGGATCCACCGGATATTCACCGTTGATTGGGCGAGGAACACGGTCTATTTCATTCCCGACATCGAAAAGCCCGCAGTGGGCTTCGTCAACATTGATACGCGTGCCGGGGGACGCTATCTGATCGATATGGATCCGGGCACGTTCAGCGTGGACAGGGGGGAGCTCAAGTTCTACGGCGAATACGCCAACGGCCAGACCGACGCTCAGATCAAAGCTTATTTCAAGAACATCCTCTACGTTCCTCCCCATGCGCCCGCCCTGATGGGCATCAAGGTCGTCGGCGACCGCCTGATCATCATAACCGGCAAGAGGGATTGGGAGAAGCAGGAAAACGAAGCGCTGGTCTACCGCCTCCCCTCGCTGGAGTATGAGGGAAGCTTCGCCATTCCTTACCCGAATCTGGTGACGACCCGCTGGTACGATGATTTTTACGTCACCGAGAAGCTCGTCAAACGGGATGGCGATTTTTTTTATTACTGGGAGATATATAGAATCCGGATCACCTAAGCCATCGCTTCCTGAGGATACTGGTCCCACGTTTTGCCATCCAGAATCCTGTTATGCCCAGATTTCTTTGTCCCGCCCCATTGTTTGAAAAAAAAGGGAATGGACTGTTCAAGGCATGCATCTCGTATCATTCTTGCCCAATCGGGGTCCATCTTCCTTGAATGTGGCCCGGATTCGCCGCCGACTATGGCCCAATCAACGGAGCTAAGATCGAGATATTTAATGGGACCTAATAACGGTTCAAACGAAACAAATCTTACAGTTGAAGGAACTGAGCTTAATTTATTGATCCGATGCACATATTCTTGGGACTCGACGGTCACGCCGACCCACAGATTCGCCGGCCATCTCAGCTCCCCCACTACCTCTGCAAGTCTATCCGCACGTTTTGTTAAGATCTGAAATACATGGCATGAAGCTAAGCTGATCGTAGAAAATACTCGGGCAATAAAATCGAAAGGAACGTCCTCATGGAATAAATCACTCATGGAATTAACGAAAATGAGTCGCGGCTTTCTCCAATTTAGCGGCGCGTCCAAGAGATCAGGATGGACGGTTACGCGGAATCCATTACGATATCGAACAAGCCCCATCGCCTCCAGACGTTTGGCCATTCTCCTTGCATAGCAATTTGCGCAGCCTTCACTTATGGAGGAACAGCCGGTTACCGGATTCCAAGTGGCGTTTGTCCATTCTATCGTCGAAATTGCGCCCATGGGCCCCCTAAAACAAGCTCATTTGAGGATCACTATACTTCTTAGCTTCTTTCCAGAATCTCTCTCCAAGTCGGTTTCTACTATAGAAACCCAGTCGATACAAGGGCAGATTCTTCTCTGTGGACCTGATCATCAGAGTTTCTGATAAGCCTCCATAAACATAGCCTAATGCCTTCATTTGTGAATCAAGACATTTCGCAATAAATAAATCGAATGAACTAACAGGGTCATCGCGACGTCTGATTTCTCTCCAAGCCGATATGCCAAGATATTCGGAAACTACACAGGAATCCTCTGATAAATATATGGCTTCATTTCTAATCGGATCCATTGCCGGGATATGGATCAAGAAATCCACGAATCTAGCTGACAGCCTTTGAATTGTCGAAAACTTTATATCGCTCAATTTGCACGGATCTACGAAACAAAAAGACAATACTCGTCGTCGCCGACCGTAGGCGGGAAGTTCAGAAATAACCTCTTGATACGAAGAATTCACATCACAATTCTTGAAGAAACACCTCGCAGCAGTCTTGGTTCTTCTCGCTCTTTCATTAAGTGAAGAGATACATTCTGGGTCTGCGTCACAAAAAATATAGAAATCAAACGGGTCTGTTACTTGAAGCGCCAATAATGAAGAGGATTGAACAATGCGATTTGCTCCGCGGATACGGGCGTATCCAGCCCCAGCAAACAAATCTATATAGCCTCGTTCATCCCACCTATTCTTCATTGAAGTGGAGAAAAGATCAGCATAGTTCCAGAGCAAACGGTATTTCTGTTCGGCCCAATCACCAACGTCGGGAATATAGAGGCCGTCGTCCACTACATTGATTTGTGGCGGACTGATCCTCTTTCTCTGCATTACCCTTCCTTCATAAGCGACATGCCACTATCCCCGATTCTGGAAAAGAATATCACCCGAGATTACTTCGATTTTGAGGCCGCCCTTTCGATTCATTCGAACACATCATAAAGAGGACCTGGCTCTATTTCAAGTCGCGATTTGGATATCTTCATTTCTGCTGGCCCATAGGATACTACAGGGACAATGTCGTAAACGATAATCCTTCATTTTGCGGCGGCGGCTCGTCGTCGCCAAGGCCGTCCTCGACGAAGATGCGGATGACGTCGCGGATGTTAGCCAGGGCATCCTCGTAGGTCGCGCCCCGGGCCCGGCAGTCCGCGAATTCCGGGCAGTGGGCCGTCCAGTCCTCCCCATCCCTGATGACGTAAACCGAAAAACGATAGCCGTTCATATCAGCCTCCGTTCCATCCGAAATTTACTGCGAAAAATGTAAAGAAAGAATAAAGACCATCAGAACGACCTCAAAAAGGCGCAATTATAGATCTTGGCGATCCCCTCGCCGTCCTTGCGGACCTCGCCGCGAAGGAAACAGACGGGCGGCGTTCCGTACGTGACGCAGCGCGTCTCGCCGATGCCCTCGAGAAGCCCCGTTTCATCCTCAAAAAGATAGAAATACTTAGCGCCGCCGCGGCCCACGCCGCCATCCCCGTTGCCCGGACCAGGCCCCTCGTCATTGCTCCCATCGCTTTGGCCCGGACCGAACCCTCCCCCGCCGTGGCCGGTGGCGCTCCACATCATGCCGTAGGTCTCCCTCTGCCGGGCATCGACGACCCGAACGACGAGCTCGACCATCGTCCCGGCGCAGTCCCGGAGGTCCTTGACCCGAAGCGCCGGCCTTTTCCCCTCGTAGAGATCGAGATCATCCCCCTCCGGCAGGAAGCCGAGCGACTCGTAGAGCATGCGCCGTTTCTCGTCCGAGGCGATGTCGGCAACCTCCTCCATGTGCTCGAGCCCCTGGAAGTAGCGGAGGACCTGGCGCGTCCGCCGCGGCTCGAGGGAATCGAAGACGCCGCCCCGGATGAGCGCGAGGAGCTCGGCCTTGCCCGGCTTCGTCCGGGCCAGGAAGTCCTCGACCGAGGCGTACTCGCCGCCCGCCTTCCGCTCCTCGAGGACGCGCTCGATCGTCTTGAGGCCCAGCCCCTTGATCGACGTGAAGCCGACGCGGATGATGCCGGACCCGCCGCCCGAGCCGTTCTCGACCTCGAAGCCGGGCCCGCTGCGGTTGGCGTCGGGTCCCAGGATGCGGATGCCGTTCCTCTTGGCCTCGGCGATGTACTCGGCGAGGTCGTAATAGCCGCCGCCGGCGTTGAGTACGGCCGCGAAGTAGGGCACGGGGTGACGGACCTTGAGGTAGACGGCCTGGTAGGCCATGTGGGCGTACGAGGCGCTGTGGGCCTTGTTGAAGGAATAGGACGAGAACTTCTCCATGGTCTTCCACAGCCGCTCGACCTCGGCCGCCGCGTAGCCGCGCTCGCCGGCCTCGCGGACGAACTTGGTCCGAAGCGCCGGGTCGCCGCCCCTGCCCTTGCGCAGGCTCCGCCGCAGGAAGTCGCCCTCCTCCGGCGGCATCCCGGCCACCCGCTCGGCGATCTGCATGACCTGTTCCTCGTAGAGGAGGATGCCGCCGGTCTCGGGCAGGATGCGGGCCAGGAAATCGTCCTCCGCCGGCGCGCCCGTCCTGCCGCTCCGCCGCCGCAGGAGCGCCTCCTTCATGCCGCTCTCGGTCGGGCCCGGCCGGACGAGGGCCAGGGCCTGGGTGATCTCGTGGATGTCCGTCGGCTTCATCCGCCGCAGGAGGTTCATCATGGCCGGGCTCTCGA
>Ga0315293_10002254_pt1 | contig 18618 bp, 17 predicted proteins | sample YL17G13_20_MG_FD_203071 | JGI IMG/M metagenome (GOLD analysis project Ga0315293, IMG submission 203071) | Sediment microbial communities from Yellowstone Lake, YNP, Wyoming, USA - YL17G13_20 | ecosystem: Environmental > Aquatic > Freshwater > Lake > Sediment | place: USA: Wyoming | collected... | reverse complement strand
TGACATCAGAATACAGTTGGACAGTAGTGGCCATATTTATAGTTTAATTCCTATACGTTCCTGCATCTTCTTATTGCATCAGGCCATACCCTTATTTTAAGCAATCACCTCTTCACTTGTGCCAAAATTATCATCATTCCTCATGAACTAACTGCTTTGAGGTCCCCCAGTTCCGTGCCATTTCCATCAACTCTGAGAGAGTTCTTTCAACAACCCAAATCGCCTCTTTCATCTCTTCTATTCCGATCCTTTCTTTTCCTTTTTCAATAGCAAAGGCGTTTGCCTTCAATTCTAAAGCATCAGCAACCAGGAACATTAAATAAACTTCCGAATTAATCGGCAAATCCGCAGTTTTAGTTCCAAACCGACCCTCTCTTCTTTGCAGCTCATTTAAATAATTCTCTTCTACCAGCGATACCTCGGGGCTCATTGTAAGCATATGCATGAGCTTAGCGATTTCACCATTTATCTTCCTACCGTCAAAACCATGTACAATGATGCTGCTTTGCTGCGAGTATCGAATAGTTCCCCCGTCTTCTGCCCCATAAAGAATATTTCCCTTTTTTTCCAAATCCTTCAAATGCATTTTTTCTCTTGCTGCAGATTCGAAGGATAAAAAAGGAAAAACAAACTGATATTGCATTTTTCCTGCGGATAGCATTCGTTGGTCGATATAGGATCCTCTTCTTCCCGGCAGCTGCACTGCCATATTCACCAGGATCTCTTTTAGCGGAGGAAGGAGATCATGCAGAACGCATTCCAAACGTCCCCGCGGTGTCAGGCCCTTTAAGGCTTTTGCTTGAAACATCTTCCAAACGATTTTCTTCATTTTAGTCTTTGTAACCCAGTCGGAGTAGACCCTCGTTGATGTGGTTTTGAATAGTATAGTCAAAAAATATTTTGTATTCAGCATATACTCCCGTAGAGTTCCCAAAAAGGTTTCGCTTTCTATTTCCAATATTTCAAGGAGAAGGCTTTCAAGATAGGCCTCCTCTAACGCTATTCCCTTTTCAACACCTACACCGGGACAATGTTCGAGGCACCACAGCAATTTCCCATCCCATTGAATATGCAGCTGCAAGGGATACAAGCGACAGAGGATTGGCCGAATTGAATAAATGCTGCATTGGCCCTGCTTATTAAGAAAAAGACATGCCCCTTCCCGGGCTTTCAACTGGTATGGAAATAAGGGGTGGTCTCTTTTTTCCGCAACATTATATTGAGATGCCTGCCGGGATATTCTTTGATAGTCTTTCTCCGTCAATCCAGGCCCGATGGACCTTCGGCAACAGGCATCACACTTGACAGGGCATCGAAAAGTGGCGTTCGAAAATGACTGAGCCCACTTGAATGGCTTTTTGAGTTTGCTCCCCTTTCCATCGGGTCTTGCCTTAACCAACATACCAAGAGTCTCCATCCTCAGACAAGGCCAATCTTGCGAAGGATCCCATCGGCCGAAACCATATTTCTTTTCAGCATCAATTCATCTTTCCCCATTCCCATGGCCAGGCCAAGAAGCTGAGGAAGATGAAAAACAGGCAGTTTGACTTGGAAGCTTAACTTTTGATTTACTTCTCTCTGATACCCATCTAACATGGTAAAACAAAGAGGACAGGGGGTAACCATACAATTGGCACCTGCATCACTCGCCTCTTGAAGATATTTCCCCGTCAATGTCACCGCCAGCATCGGGTCATAAGGGAGATTGTGAAATCCACAGCATTTTATCTTTCCCGGAAAGTCAACGGGCTCGCCGCCGCAGATTCGAATAAAATCTTCCAGAGATTTTGGATCATCAGGATCATCAAATCCCAAAGCTTCTTTTGGCCTTAGAATGTGGCAACCGTAGAATGGCGCAACCTTCAATCCAGTCAGGGGGAATTTTAATTTTCTTTTGATCCTTTCAGGGCCTACGTCCGTCAGCAATATCCATAATAAATGCTTGACCTCCACGCCGCCGGAATATTTTACATGAATCTCGGACAAGGCCTGATTGATCTTATCCAGCAGTTCACCGTCCTTTTTCAAAGACTGATTCGCCTGCGCCAGAACCAGCTGGCAGGTATTGCAAATGGTTAAGAGATCTAAGCCTTGACTCTCAGCCATCGCCAAGGTTCTAGCATTAATGGCATAAAATAGGTCCGGATCGTTTACTCTCATCTCGACAGATCCGCAACAGGCCGGTCCATTCAGGTTTACAAGCTCAATTTCCAAAGCCTTGGCCATCTTTCTGGTTACCACATCAAGTTCACGTGTCGTGCTTTGAGGCGAGCAGCCCGGGTAGTATGCAAATTTCATCTTTTTTCTCCGATTACTTTTTGAATGGTTCTTATTTCATCAATGTTGGGAATTTCTTTGCTTTTTAAACTGATTTTCCCTTTGAGGAAGAACTTAATCCCGATAAGCATGTTGCTCAGCAATTTGTCGAACGTAGAGATTTTCCGCATCAGGGTAAATGGATTGACAACGCCATTCTTAACGATAAGGTCACCCCATGTTTTGTTGTATTTGCCATAAACCGATGCCTCTTTTTCTATGTATTTTTTCTTAATTTTATCAATAACTTCTTCCAATATTCCGATTTCAACTGGGCAGGCATTGACACACGCATAGCAGGCAACACAATGCTCAAAGCCGGACTGTCCTGCATCGGGGATCCGATCCATATCGTCTCTGGGGTCAAGCATTCGTCTCGCCAACTGGATCAACGTGGCGGGACCCGAAAAACCTTCCCACTTGAGGCCGTTGACCGGACACGCACTCATGCATGAAAAGCACTCGATACATTGGTTCAGCGGCTTTACTGCAGTAAAGTTGTTCGGAAAAAGTTTCTCCGGCTCTCGCTCGGGCCGATTTTTCCTGACCAGATAGGGGCTAATGCTTTGAATACGTTCTTCATATTCAGTTGTCTCAACTACGAGATCTCTGACGATTGGCAAATTCGGCAAGGGTTCGATCACCATCTCTTCTTTCGCCTCATCCATGCAAGCCAACCTTGGTTTTCCGTTAACATGAACCCCACAAGATCCGCACCGTTTCCGTCTGCAAGAATACCGAAAAGCCAGGCTAGTATCGATATTTTCCTGGATGTACAATAGAACCCCCAGGACTCTCATCCCTTTTTCATATGGAACTTCATAGGTCTCATATCGATGGGTGTTGTCGGTAGAGGGATCATATCTGAAAACCTTCGCAGTAACTTTTTCCATGATTAATTTTCCTTCCCCGGCTTTACGTAAAGCAGCTTGACAGGAACTGCCTCTAAGGTCATTCCAACGGTTTGTTTTTTGACAACGATGTGTTTAAGCCAGTTTTTGTCGTCCCGATCCGGATAATCCTCCCGTGCATACATGGTTCGGGTCTCTTTTCTCATCAAGGCAGCCTCAAACATGATTTCCGCCATGTCGATCAAATTTTCCACTTCTAAGGCTTTTACCCATTCCAGGTTGAACCGCTTTGTGTGCGACGATAAACTGATCTGCGGCAACTGCTCTTTCCGGATACGCAAGATCTCTTTCAATCCCAAGTTCAGATCTTTCTCATTTTTTGCCCAACGAAAATATTTCCCCACGAAATGCTGCAATTTTTTCAAGACCGTAATCGGGCGGATATCACTCCTCCTTTCCATGGGCTTAAACACTCTCATCTTCTCATCATCCAATTGATCCATCACTTTTTCGATGGAAACACGATCTCTTTTTCGAGCCCCTTGCGCGGCAAATTGGCCGGCCCTCCTTCCAAAAACAATTGCATGGCCGGTACCGCGCCCCGGGATGCCATCGTTTCCATAGATCGCCCCAACCGCACTCCCGGCAGCGTACAATCCCGGCAGGGAAGATTCGCAACTTTTGTTTATTCTGATTCCTCCGAGAGTTTCATGCGCTGCCGGACGAATCGGGATAAGCTCTTTTTTAATATCGATGCCGGCTTTGTTTGCGAAAAAAACAAGTTCGGAAAGTTTTTGCCTTGCCGCTTCATACGGAAGATGCCTTAAATCAGCATACAGGGTATCTCCTTCTTCCCCGTCACCTCTTCCCTCCTTGATTTCAGTCTGAAGGGCACGTGCAATGACATCTTTGCTAGCCATTTCAAGATGTTCAGGATCATACCGCTGCATGATTCTTTCACCCTCAGAATTGAGTAGATGCAAAGTCTCATCCCCGACTTTAAATAAGGTCGGCACAAGTATTCCTCTAAAGGTACTCGGGTAAGCGAGCGTGGATATGAACACGCCAAATTCCATATTCATCAATTCCGCTCCCGCACGATAGGCCATGGCGACGCCGTCGCCGGTTCCTTCCGGGGGCGAGGTGGTAACAGGAAAAACTTGATGATGGGATCCTGTCGCGATAATAACCGATTTTGCCTGAATGCCCATCAGAATCCCGTTTAAATAATCCAGAGCGGTTGCTCCCACGACTTTGCCATCCTTGACCAGCAGCCGGGTCGCCATAACGTCTTCGATCAAAGGAATTTTTCTACGCCTCATTTCAGCCCTGAGCCCATGAATCATATCCACACCCGCTTGGCGCATCCAGGTTGACAAAGTTCTCGGTTTTGAATGCCCAGCGCCAAGGTAAGGGTCCATTTCCCCATCGCTCTTTCTGTCCCACATCAGCCCATATCTCTCAAATTCAAAGACCCGATCTTTGAGTTCTTCAATCATAATTTTACAGAGTTCCTGGTCTGCCAGATATCCACCCGAATGAATGACATCTTCTAAATGGAGTTCATTTTTATCATCAGGGTCCCCCCATGGCCCGACGGCAGCGTAATGATAGGAACAGATTCCTGCATTCATTTTGCCTAATTTTCCCTTGAGCATGAGCAGCACGGCTGCTCCATGGTCATGGGCTTCGATGGCCGCACGCATTCCGGCCAATCCTCCTCCGATTACAAGAACATCGGTTTCTTTATAGGCTGCGTCTGTCATCATTACCCCCATTGCTTCAGTATAGTACTGCTTCTTGACTTCCAAGTTTAATTCGACTTTCAAACGGCAGCCGGCAAAGGGTAATTCCACTCGCCAGCTTGAATCGATCGAATATGTGGCAGATCATGTTGCAGTGCCCCACCTCCGGTATGCACTCTCGCGGCTTATAGACCTCCTCAAAGAATGCGAGTAACATTGGACCTTCTACAGCATACGATTATTATCCAGAGCTTTTGAGTCTTTTTTAGTGGGCTCGTGGGGTTGGTAAAGTTTTTGGATCTCGTGAATTTTATGGGGATCTGTTGGCATTCACTCTCACCTTGATTTTTTCACCTTTCAGCACTACCCTGACCTTGGTTTTTCACCATCGGGGTTACCTCCTGTCTTTACCGTTAAGGTCTAAGCCACACTGACCAAAGGCCAGGGGGATTAAAAAGCACCCGCACCAGCCCCTGGAGCTAGTGGCCTAAAATATCAGCCATGAGTATCGCATCCAACACTTTTCTTTCGTCAATAGGGACATTCATGTTAAATATGTAACTTCCTTTACGGCAAGCATGTTTTGCGATAGTGTTCAATTTCCCCTCATCAACTTCCTTAAGACCGATAGCCGCGAGAGTACATGGCAGACCTATTTCTTTGTAAAACATTATCATTTCATCCATAAAATCCCTATCGCGATTTTCCAAAACAAATTGGGCCAATAAGCCGAAAGCCACATTTTCCCCATGAAGGGTATGGTGCGTTTCTTCTATCAAAGTAAACCCTTGGTTAAGCGCGTGGGCTGCAGCTAATCCGCCACTTTCAAAACCTATACCGCTCAATAGAATATTAGCCTCGACAACTTGTTCCACAGCCTCGGTAACCAAACCCGCCTCTATCGCTTTTTTGGCCAGGACACCATTTCTTCGTATAATTTGATAACATGTATCGGCCATGGTTAAGGCTGCCTGGCAAGGCCGCGCTTTGAAGAAATTCAGTCCGCCTGACTGGTAACACTGCTCGGCTTCAAACTTCGTAGCTAGGGCATCGCCAATGCCAGCCACCAGAAATCTCAATGGCGCCTGAGCAATGATTGCGGTATCTACTAAAACCACCTCTGGGTTGAAAGGCAAAAATAACCCCTCGCTAAACACCCCTTCATCCGAATATACTACAATGATACGACTCGTGGGTGAGTCATTTGAGGCTATCGTTGGAACAATAATTAAGGGAATTCCCAGTTCAAGCTTTAGAGCCTTGGTTGTATCTATAGTCTTTCCTCCACCCAACCCAATCGCTATATCGCAATTAGCATCTTGGCATTTTCTCGCCAGTCTGCCAATCTCTGAACGGCAGCATTGACCTTGGAACTCCTCGAAGAAAGCGTCTAACCCCTGATCTTTGAGAATCTTTTCAAGACGAGGTCTAACGATCTTCATTACGGTTGCGTCAGCAACAAAAAAGGGAGCTTTACCCAAATCCTTTATGATTGTTCCTATTTGTTCCAACGCGCCTATTCCCTGAATATACCTCTGTGGTGTACCAATAATATTCATAGAATAAATATCTCCTTTCTCCGCCGTAATAACCTGCGGGAAAAATAGAGGCCCATTCTTTAGAACCACCCCTTACCCCAGTAGAAGTCCTGCCTACCCCCATCCATGGAAATGATAGCACCGTTGATGAATGCAGCCTGCTTTGAGCAAAGGAAAGCTACAAGAGCACCAACTTCTTCAAGGGCGCAAAAACGGCCCACAGGATTCTGCTCCACAATGATCTTCTTTCGATCCTCGGGATAGCTTCCGATCAATTCCGTTTGAACATAACCAGGGGCGATGGCATTTACCGTAACCCCAAAAGGCCCCATTTCCTTCGCCATATTGCGGGTAAATCCCACTATTCCGGCCTTAGCGGCTGTATAATTAGATCCCCCTGGCGGACCGCCTCCTAGAGCATTCATTGAGGACGTATTAATAATCCGACCGAATTTCTGTTTCTTCATGAACGGCGTTACATATTTACTGCAAAGAAAAGTGCTTCTCAAATGTGTATTAATTATCATATCCCAGCTTTCCGCCGGGAGGTCCTCAACCAGCTTGCCCCAATATTTGCCTCCCGCTCCTGCATTATTAACAAGAATATCGATTTCCCCAAAATAAGCATTCACCTTTTCGAGCATTTCTTTTACTGCACGTTCATCAGAAACATCTGCCACAAATTCCTTCGCTTCCCCTCCGATGCCGATAATCTCAGCAACAGCTTTCTCGGCTAACTCCGCATCGAGATCGTTGATGGCCACCTTAGCGCCTTCTTTGATAAGAGCGATCGCCTCCGCTTTTCCGATACCCCTCCCTCCTCCTGTTATAAATGCCACCTTATCTTTAAGATGCAAATCCATATTCCCTCTCCTTTGCCCGGCTTTATAAGCCCTTTGAAATGTATTGGCAATGATTTATTATCGCTTCGCTGAGAGATAATTGTGGCTCGTAGCCAAGTTCTTCTTTTGCCAGCGAAGAATCTATAGCCGATGCCGTTTGTCTCTCATTCTGACTTTCTTCGATGGTAATATGAGCTTCCGGAAAATCGCTTTGAACCGCGGCCACAAGTTCTCTCGCGCTGAGGATATATCCTCCGATATTATATACAGGATGCCTGGGATCATCAGCTGTACAGGCACAAACGAAGCCGTGAACTGCATCAGACACATAAATGAGATTCACCTTTTGCTCGCCGTAAGAACTGATGGAGACTTTTTTCTTTCGGACTGGCGCTTCGATTATATCGTTAAATTCACTTGTTCTACTCCCAGGTGTCTTACCTGGCCCGATTACTATGGCAAGGCGAAGCCCGATTGTTTTTAAACCGTAGATCTCCATATACCGCGCCGCCATCAATTCGTCATAGAGTTTGGTGGCACCGTATACGTTGAATGGATTCGTCGGCATCCATTCTTTTATGCAAAAGGGATCTAAATTCAAAGACCTGTAATATGCTGGTGAGCAATAGACCGCCACCGAAGAAGCGTATACAATGCGTTTTACATTCGTAAGCCGCGCAGCCTCAAGCACATTGATCATCCCTGTGCTATTTACTAAATGGGCTTGAAAAGGCTTTTCTTGGGATTCGCGATTGCGCAAAGCCGGGAGATGAACGACAACCTCAATTGCTGTTTTCTGAAACATTCCTACTAATTCTTTATAGTCCAGCACATTCCCTTGCACCAATGTCATATTCGCGTGTTCATTCCCTAGCCGGGAATGATTCAGTTGGCTGTCAAAGATAATGACTCTGTGCCCTCGGCTCAAAACATTTATGGCTAGATTGGAGCCGATGAACCCTGAACCACCTGTTATAAGTATGTTCATATTCCTGGTTTCCTCCTTTTTTGTAATACCACGGCAGTTTAAATCTATAGAGTCTTCTTTCTAACCTAATATATACCTTCTGATATCCCTCACACCCGCATTTTAGCTGATAAAATGACCCCTAGATCGCGTCACCGCATCTAGCCATCCATTATACAGCCCGCGTGCTTCGCTTGCATGTTTCTGCGGATAAAACACTTCGCCAGGGCTCCACATGGTCGCTATTTCATCAAGATCATGCCAAATTCCTGCGTGAAGTCCGGCCAAAAAAGCTGCACCTAATGCCGATCTATACTCAAATGAACTTGAACGTTCCACTTCACATTGCAATTGGTCGGCAACTATTTGCATTAGAGTGTTGTTCATTGATACGTTGCCGTCGAATCGAATTCTAAGTCTTTGCATAGATACGCTCTTTTTCATGGCCTCTACTATATCTTGTATTCGGAAAGCAATCGCCTCCAAACCCGCACGTATTAATTCAGCAGGGCCAGTGTCCAAGGATGCACCTACCAATATAGCCTTGGCACTCGAATCCCAGAAAGGTGATCCCAAACCACTGAAGGCAGGCACTATATACAAACCCCGACTTTCTGCTCCCGCAGCCATTTTAGAACTTTGTTCTACGCTTTCAGCCAACCTTAGTTTGTTGCATAACCATTCCAAAAGCGTCCCCACATGAAATATCGCACCTTCAAGCCCATAGATTGGTCGATCACCTAAATGCCAGCATATGCGGGTAATTATTTCATCAATGTTTTGAACAGGCCTGGTTCCAATATTTACAATAAAGAACCCACCTGTCCCTAGAGTGCATTTTGCCATGCCAGGGTGGACGCATCCCTGACCAAAAAGTGAAGCGTATTGATCTCCAGAGACACAAAATATAGGAATAGGATGGCCCAGTACTTCTTTTGCGGTCTCACCAAAATTGCTGGTTGTGGGCCGAACTTCCGGCATGGCAATACCAGGTAAATCGAGGAACTCCATTAATTCTTCAGACCAGGCATTATTCAGCAGGTCGAATATGCCGCTGCACCCAGCGTTTGAGTAGTCTGTAGCCCAGATCCCAGCAGAAGAAAGTTTCCACAGGAGCCAGGTGTCAAGCGTACCCCATAAAGCCGTCTTTGATAGGAACTTTTCTTTTAGCTTGACATCATTTTCCACTGCCCACAGTAATCTCAGGCCTATGTTGCTCGGTAATAGCCTTCGCCCTGAGCGTTTCAAGAAGCGATTTGTCTTGTCCCTTTCACTGTAAATTTGGCAAAGGTCCTTGGCACGATTGTCGGACCAAGAAATTGCAGGGAGAAATGGCTTCCCACTAAATCGGTCCCAGATTGCAAGAGTATTTCTCTGAGTGGTCAGGCCTATCCCTTTGATAGAATGTGTCTCGCAACAACCGGATTTTAGAACATCGCAGCAAACTGCTAAACATTGGGCCCAGATATCATCCAAATCGTGCTCACTCCATCCAATTCGCGGATAAAACTGTCCAATCCTTCGATAAGCATAGGCTATAATTTTACCTTCATGGTTCACCACAATAGAACGGATGCCTGTGCTTCCTAAATCAATAGCCAAAATCATAGTCGTCTTTGGGATACCTTCTAAAGACTAACCATCTCTTTGCTTGACGCTTTAGCCTTTCAATGCCCCAGTGGTGAGCCCATGAATAAAGTAGCGACTGAAAAAGCTAAATAGAATTAGAAGGGGGAGAGCAATCAGTGTTGCCCCGGCCATTATCTCCCCCCACCTCAATTCATAAGCTCCCACCATTCCGGCCAATCCCACGGGAAGTGTTTTGTGAGCGTCACTCATTATCATGATCAACGAATAGGTGTAATCTGTCCAGGACAGGAGAAAAGAAAAGATTGCAACAGTAATTAAACCAGGCAATGAAAGCGGAAGGACAATCCTTAAAAAGGCCCCAAGGCGAGTATAACCATCCACCATAGCCGCTTCTTCTAACTCGAAGGGCATCGCCTTGAAAAAGCCCCACAATAGCCAAACCCCCAAAGGTAAGGTAATCGTTGTGTGGGCGATGACTAAACTAAACAGGGTATCGGCCAAACCAAACTTTGCAAAGATTGAGAAAAGCGGAATGGCTAGAAGAAGGGGGGGGAACATATATGCATAAAGCATGACCCCAATAATCAATGTCTTCCCCTTAATGCGATACCTGCTTACCGCATAGGCGATCATGACCGAGGTAACCATCGTAATCCCGACGGTCCCCAGGGCAACGATAATACTATTCATAAATTGAATAGGGAAGTAGGTAACTTGGAAAAGCATGGTGTAATATTCCCAGGTGAAAGGACCGGGAACCAATGATGGGCTACTGAACAAGTGCGTGGGGGCTTTCGTTCCACTGATGATCATCCAGTATATTGGAAAGAAAGAATAGACCGAGATCAGAATCACCAATAGATATAGGCCTATTCGCCAAAGTGATGAGTTCTTAAACCAAAAAGAAAATTTCATTTATCTATTTCTCCTCGATTGGACTCAGTTTGAAATAAATAAAGACAGCGATTGAAAGGATCATAAAGGAAATTGTGGCCACTGCGGCCCCCCCGCCCACGTTAAACATTAAGAACGCCTTCCGATATGCGAGAATGGGCAGATGCTCGGTTGCTCCAACAGGACCCCCACTGGTGAGAAGCCATATGACTTCAAACTTATTGAACATCCAAATCGCCCGCAGCAGTACAATAATGGTTAAGATCGGTTTAAGAACCGGGATCGTCACCTGCCAAAAGGTTCGCCATGATCCAAGGCCGTCCACTTTCGCAGCATCATAAAGTGCTTTCGGAACCGTTTGCAGTCCAGCAAGGAAACAGGTGGTAACAAATGGCGTCCACAACCACACACTCACGAAAATGACCATCGCCATTGCGGTAAAGGGTGTCTCAAACCACGGCACGTCCCGAATGCCAATTTTAGCCAGTCCTAGGGTGATTATGCCAAGACTCCCGTCCATCATCCATAAGAAGGTCAGCGTCACAATAACGGTTGGAAGTAGATAAGGCAAAAGTGATAGGCCACGGACAATTTGTTGTCCCTTAAAGGATTTGCTCAGAACGAGGGCGATTGCTATCCCTAGTGAAACTTGGAAAAAGATAGAAAATCCTGCATAAATGCAGCCATGGAGAAGGGCCCGCCAAAACACAGGGTCTGCAAGTGTCTCACTATAATTTTTCAAACCAACCCACTTAGGTTCAGAAACGAATGACTCCAAGTGAAAAAAGCTTAGCTGAATCGCATGGATGAGTGGGAATACAATACACAGAGCGGTTACCAATAGACCAATTACTAGGAATAGGTAGATTACCCAATCGCTTTTCAAAAATTATCCTCCTGGTGGGAGAAGGGCAAAAACCCTTCTCCCTCTTGAAGATTAGGCAAGAGATTTCCTTAGGGTATCAGCTGCAATCTTTAGACATTCATTAGAAGACATTTTTTTCAATAGCTTGTTCTGGAGCATCTCTGGCAATGCAAAGGAATTGAAAATCATCCCACCTCGAACATCATAATTTGGGCCTTGCGTATCAATCGAATCGATCACTAATTTTGGATCTTTTAGATAATCCCACATCGCTTGCATTGCCCACCAATATTTTTCGATCAATGGATTGGCGCGCCAGCGTGGATCATCATACATGTCCATACGGGGCGGCTGGAAGCCAAGCGGTGAACTGTGCAGGAAATCGATGTAGTGATTCTCCGTGAACCAATCCATAAATATCATGCTTTCCTCACTATGTTTGGTCTTCACTACTACCCAACCGTCATAGCCAAAACTGACCGCTTTACCAACGCCCTTACTATCCATATACGGGGTCATTCCATACTTATCAGCCAATTTGGGCGCAAACTTGTCGATGTGCGTACAGATTTTGCCAGTAAATACGGTATGAGTTATCTTTTCGCTGGCAAACAAGGTCAACGGGGGGGCAAAGCCGATCTGGGTCATTCCTGAGGGCATCGTTTTATAAAGCTCTGCAAAAAAATCAAGAAACTTTACCACTTTCGGCCCCATTTCTGGCGAGTCAAAAACAACTTTCCAATTATTGTCAAGAATCTTTACTCCCTCGGCCCACAAAAAAGCGAAAGACATATAACTGGAAGGCCCCCCCGTTCCAATGGGTAAGGCTATCCCGTGCCGTTCGGTTACACCCTCTTTGTTCTTAAGCATCAATGCCTTACAGTTCTCAACGAGCTGGTCCCAGGTTTCCGGCACTTTAAGGCCTTTTTCCTGGTAGAGGTCCTTACGGTAGAACATCGTACAAAGGTTGTAATCATATGGGTACCAATACTGTTCATTCTTATATGGAACTAAAATCCTAGGACCCCATTTGTATTTTTTGGTCAACGAGGTAACCGGTACCAAATGGCCATCGCGAGCCAGGAGCAACACATCCCCCATAAATATTAAACAGCCCATGTCATAGGGCATACCGCCCTTAATGGATGCCGTAAGTTTGGAAAATGCGTCCTGGGCAGGAAGCGTATCTACAAGAACTTTCACCCCTGTCTTTTTCTCATATTCCGCAGCCGTCATTGCCATCACTTTAACGCAATCGGCATCGGTTTCCGAGTTGAGAAATCGTAAGGTGACCTTCTCCTTAGCATGAATAAAGGGAATGCCAGGTCCGGCTAAAGTTAATGCTCCCACAGCCCCTGCTGTTCCAGCCACTTTAATAAAATCTCTCCGCGTCATCCCATCCTTTTTCTGACCTTTTGAGTTCATGATCCTCCTCCTCCTTTTGTTAACAGATTTAAAGCCGAGAACTAACATCCATCCTTCTTCCTTAACACCTCCTTCCCTGCATGCATAATATGGCTTCGCACCTCCTTTTTTAACGCTTTCGCCGCAAGGACTGACCTGTTTCCTTATCAAATAGATGGAATTTCTTGAGGTCGAACAGTAGCCCTATCCTATCCCCATCTTTAAGGCTGTCATCTCTATCAAAGAGGGCGCTGATCTGTGCGGCGCAATTGAGTTTCCCCGATGCAAATGTTTGTGCTCCCATTTGTTCAACCACCTCTATATCCATGGAATATTCTGAATCCGCGTTTTCCATTTTGAGTATGTGCTCCGGGCGTATCCCCAAAATCACCCCCTTAGTAAGAACATTATTCAAAGGAGTACCCATGTCCCACCCTTGAATATTCAGGATAACATCTTTATTTTTAAATACTAATTTCGTATTTTCACTTGCCAAGACCCCTTCAAAACAGTTCATCTCCGGTGATCCAATAAAACCTGCCACAAATTGATTTTCAGGGCAGTCATATGCATCGAGAGGTGTCCCAATCTGTTGTACAAGACCGTCCCTCATTATCACAATACGGTCGCCCAACGTCATCGCTTCCACCTGATCATGGGTCACATAAACCGTGGTTACGTTTAACTGTTTGTGCAATTTGGAAATTTCTCCCCTCATTTTGACCCTGAGTTTGGCATCAAGATTGCTCAAAGGCTCGTCCAATAGAAATACATCTGGCTCCCGTACAAGGGCCCTTCCCAACGCTACACGCTGCATTTGCCCCCCGGAGAGCTGTTTAGGTTTTCTAGTGAGGAGCCCTTCAAGGCCAAGCATATTTGCTGTCAGATGGACCCTCTGATTTATTACATCTTTAGGAAGTTTTTTCGCTTTAAGGCCAAAAGCCAAATTATCAAAGACATTCTTATGCGGGTAAAGGGCGTAATTCTGGAAAACCATAGCCACATTTCGATCTTTTGGTTCCAATTGGTTCACCATCTTCTCGCCGATGTAAATCTCTCCCTCAGTAACTTCCTCCAGTCCAGCTATCATGCGCAGAGTAGTAGATTTTCCGCAGCCTGAGGGTCCTACAAGTACCACGAACTCTCCATCCTCAATTTCAAGGTTTATATTCGAGGCAGCAACAGTTTTTCCAAAAATTTTGGTGACATTACTAAGCTTTATTTTCGCCATCTCGTAAAAACCTCCATGGTTAGTCCCTTTTTTGACCATTCCCCATTGCAGCTGTTGCCCATTTATACAGGGCTAAGCAGCGCCCGTGAGCGCCTCTTCATTGATTTTGATGATTTTGTTCATCTTATTGAGATCGACAACAATACCATCATCAAGGGGCATGGTACCTACCTGGAATTCGATGCCGCAACTACAGTTTTCGGTGGCGCCTCCCCCGTTAAACAAAATTATCTTTTGATGCAGGTTCATATTTAAAAACACCCTCGTCTTCATGAGGGCAGAGTAGAAATCCTGGTCATTAATCGGCCATAGTGTTCGGATGTTTTTGATATTGCCTGTTGGAATGGAGAGCGCATTTGCAGCGTTTTTCCCCCGCATCATTGTGGTCGGAAAGTCAATAGGTGAGTCGCACGCATTTTGGGGCGCTAGTGAGAGATGATTCCAGATTTGATGGTGCAGATGATTGAAGCTATGTTTGAGTTGGTTGATTTGGTTTCTAATCACATTGAGTAGTGGTCGAGTGATAATGCATCCACCAATACGGCTCACGAGACGCAAGCTATTGGCCCGCGTATGGGTTTGGTAGCCCGTTTGGCTCCTGTGCGGCGTCCGGAGTCGAATGGCATTGCTGTGCCATTTATCAAGACCTTTGGGCGGCATTATGTTTCTTTCTTGGGATGATTCAGGAGAAACATCATAATGTGCTTAATACGGGTTAAATCCCCTATTAAACCGTATCAGCGGGACCACATAGTTCCCCATCATACTACTAGCGGATTTGCGATCGATTCCGCCTTCCAGACTTAAAAATCCTTGTAGCCGGAAATGCCAATAAATTCTTTTGGAATTACATTAAAGGGGAATCATCATAGATATCACTTTACTACTCCTTCTAAAAATATAAGATATTAGGGTTTTGTAACACAACCTAACAATTCATCTTGTCACTAAATCGCCCTTGCTGACCATACCGCTCTTCAACTCCGAAGCCAATGCCCGCAGGTGGCCAGGAATATCATAATTATAGAGGCAAGCTATTTTACACGCATCGCAAGCTTCCAATTTAGTAAGAACAGTAGCAACTTCTTCATTATATATTACTAGGTCATTTAGAACGGCATATCCAAGATAAGATAACGCTGAAGGTGTCATATATTCTCTCTGAGGAACGCCGCTTCTGGGATATTGGGTACGGCACAAATTTGGACAAAAAGCACAAAAACGAATTTGATCAACCGCGGTTTGATTCATCTATGAGTCCTCCTCATTCTCATTATTTAAAGCCCAGTTTGCCCGGATTCATAATGTTCTTAGGGTCGATACTGTCTTTCAACGTTTGGAGAAGATCGTGTCCTGTGTTAAGTTCCTCGACCAGCCATTTGCCGCGGAAATAACCAATGCCATGATGGTGACTTATGGAGCCTCCCGCCTTCAGACAAACTTGCATTACACCCTCCCAAATCTCGCCGTGTTTAGCAGCAGTCGGGGAGTCTTCTGGCGCGGAAAACTTAAAGGTCATATACATGCATCCCCCATCTGGATACATATGTGACCAGTGAGCACCGGCATCAGCCTCAGGATCGACCGTATGTACGACCTCCATCATGCCCTCATATATTTCTGGGAGCGCCGTCCACGGTGCCGAAATTTCAACTGTATCCATCATACGTCTCTCAAAAATAGGTTTATGGGAAAGCGCTTCATATCGCCGTTCCATCCATTTGTAGACAGGTTCCGGGTTTCCCTCTACGCCACCCAATTCCTTACAAATAGTAAGGGCCAATCGTTCCTCTACTTCGACCAGGTCCTTAAGACCCATGAAGGTCAACATACACAGGCATGGGTGGTTGGCGTATTCAGGGAAATTCGCAATTTTTGCCCTAGATTCATGTTCATCATATAGGCGAACAACTGCCGGGCGCAATTCCGACTGCATTATTTTGCGCAATGCTTCAAGGGCAGTCAGATAATCCTTAAAGCCTACAGCATGTATTGATTCGCGTTCAGGATAGGGTAAGACCCTGAACGTTCCTTCGAGAATGATCCCCATTGTACCTTCCGACCCCACGAATATATCTTTTACGCTTGGGCCTGCAGAGCGTCTGGGAACAGGGCGCACTTCTAAAAATCTTCCGTCAGGAAGTACCGCCTTTAGCCCTACGACCATATCCTCAATCTTACCGTATCGGCTTGAAGCCTGTCCGGCTGAGCGGCAAGCCAACCATCCACCGACTGAAGAAATAGTCAGAGACTGTGGAAAGTGGCCCAAAGTAAGTCTCCGCTTATTTAATTCTGCCTCAAAATATTCACCGTTCATACCCGCTTGGGCTGTAGCAAGACCACTGATCTTGTCGATTTCCAAAAGCTTGTTGAGGCGTTTGAGATCAATTGTAATTCCGTTGGGAGCCGGGAGTGCGCCCCCCGCCCCACCTGAACCCAAACCGTACGGTACTAACGGAATAATGTATTTATTTGCAAGTTTTACCACTTCGGCAACTTCTTCGTAGGTTCCTGGCACAGTGACAAGAAATGGTTCAGGTCCCGGGAATTTGCCAAACCGATATTTCAAGTTGGCGCAAGGCCAGCGGTCCCGACCGTATGCCATTCTTTCCGCAAATTTTGTCACTATATTTTCGTTTCCAACGATTTCGCATAAAGGGTGAAACCAAGGTTCCGCATTCCAATCATGGGTTCGACCTTGACAATCTATCATGCTGGTTTCTTTCATGTTGCTCTCCTTCAATACGGTTTTCAATCTGTTATCTCACTTTTTTTCGGACTAAGGTATATTTTAAAATATCACTTCTTACTACTGCGTCAATAATTTGGATTGGTCTGCCACCTATCAAATGTGTAACCTGATATAAGTGAAGGACGGGTGCTCCATTTTTAATTTTCAATAATTTGCTTTGGTGATCTTGACATGAAATCGCTTCAATGGTTAAGTTTGCAAAACCTAAATTCAATCCCAATTTATGCTCTAATAAAGGATAAATTGATGATTGACAAAAATCTTCTCGTAATAAGGGGTGACATAAATCGTGGGGAAAAATATTTACATCACAATAAAAAGGTGTATTATCATTAATCGTTAATCTTTCTACCCTCATAACATCCGCATTTTTGTTGATCTCAAGTTTCGCAGCAACATAACTTGATGCAGGAACTGTTCTTAAATCTAATATTTTCCTCTTTATATTAAGCCCACTCTTGATAAGCTTTTCAGTAAAACTTGTCAGTTCAGATAAATCTCTTTCAAGTTTTGGTTTTGAAACAAAGACCCCGTTACCCCTAATTATATAAAGAAGTCCTTCAGCACGAAGTTCGTTAATTGCTTGTCTCACCGTCATTATGCTTATTTTATTGTAATCACTTAAATATGATTCCGATGGTATTTTGTCAGAGGGTTTCCATTCATTCTTCTCAATCTTTTCCCGAATAATCCCTTTGAGCTGATAATATATTGGAATCGGAATATTCTTATCGACTTTGTTAAGGTTCATTTCTTTATGGTTTCCCAAAAAAGTATAGGTAATTATAAGAAGCACCTTTTTGTTTTGAAGTCCTTCGTTTTATAGACCCAGCGACACTGCATCGGAGATAAGCTAAGATATTCACTGATCATCGAGGGCATCTAATTTCTCTTTCAGGTCCTCCGAGTCCCCTCTAATGGCCAATAGACATTCCTATAAAATATAGTCGGCTAGTTGACTATATGGAAAATTTAAAAACATGTCAAGCTTTTTTTAGGTAAAGGAAACTCTTTTTGTGAAATTAGGGAAAGGGATAAAAAGCAGAGGGGTATCCCTAAAAATTGGTTTTGTTTTTCATCTATAAAAACGAAGGGTTAGAAACGGGAGAATAGCAATATGTTCTGGGAGTTTGCCGCCTTATGAAATATTGTTGCAGTTAGAACACACCTTAGGATTTTCCCATGAATCCTAAATGGTTGCCGCTATTTATTTTGGCCTATTCGGTCTTTGTCCTCGCCCCTGTTGTGTCGCCGCCGATATTAAATGAACCCATCTTGCTTTTTTCGGTGGACCCAGTGAAAGTTGATGGTTTTGGGATTTGTGGAGTGAACATCGCCGATATTGGGGCTATCAAAGGTGGGGCAATGGGTGGGCAGAAGGGGTATCGGAGGGGGGCTCCCGAAGGGACACGGCCCTCCGAAACACATTCTGCGTGGGGTCTGAGGATGGAGATTATTTTCTGGCATTGAGTTGTTGTGATTCGTGCAGTCGCCAGGATGGACCTTCGATGGTAAGGATGATGGAATGATGGATCATGCGGTCTACGGTGGCTGCGGTAATGACCGGATCGCCAAGATAATCGCCGAGCTCTTTGAAGTCTATGTTTTATGTAAAGCGAAATT
>Ga0315293_10002252_pt1 | contig 18626 bp, 16 predicted proteins | sample YL17G13_20_MG_FD_203071 | JGI IMG/M metagenome (GOLD analysis project Ga0315293, IMG submission 203071) | Sediment microbial communities from Yellowstone Lake, YNP, Wyoming, USA - YL17G13_20 | ecosystem: Environmental > Aquatic > Freshwater > Lake > Sediment | place: USA: Wyoming | collected... | reverse complement strand
CTCGCGCTCCCGGTCGGTGAGCTCGGCCAGCGGCGAGTCGGCCAACGCGCTCTTGCGGGCGACCAGCGCCTCCACGACCTTGGGGTCCAGGAACGAGCCGCCTTCGTTGACGGCCTCCAGAGCGCGCACCAATTCGTCGAGGTCGGCGATGCGTTCCTTGAGGATGTACCCGAGCTTCTCGGCGCCGTCTTTCAGGAGGTCATACGCATAGGCCTCATCCACGAACTGCGAGAGGACCACCACGCCGATCGCGGGGTGCTCGGCGCGGATCTGCCTGGCCGCGCGGATGCCCTCGTCGGTATGGGTGGGGGGCATGCGGATGTCGGTCAGCACCACATCCGGCGCGAGGTCCACCACGGCGGCAAGCAGCTGCTCCGCGTCCTCCACGGATGCCACGAGCTCCACCCCGTCGACGGTCTCCAGGAGTGCCGCGGTGCCTTCGCGCACGAGGTAGTTGTCTTCAGCGAATACGATGCGCATCGGCCAATGCTACAGCTCAAGCCCCTGAGGTCAATGGAAGCGATGGAGGAAGTGGCGTGAGTATCCGGGTGGTGCTGGCGGACGACAATGTCATCGTGCGGGAGGGGGTGCGCGCTCTCCTACGCGCCACCGACGGGATCGAGGTCGTCGGCATCGCCGAAGATGCCCCGACTCTGCTGGCCGCGGCCGCCGAGCACAGCCCTGACGTCGTGGTCACGGATATCAAGATGCCGCCCAACTTCCAGCTCGAGGGCATCGACTGCGCGCACCAGATCCGCGCGGAGCACCCCGGCACGGGCGTCGTGGTGTTGTCCGCTCACGACGACGAGGCGTACGCCTTGGCGCTGCTCGGTGGCGGGCAGAGCGGCCTGGCATATCTCTTGAAGGATCGCGTGGCACAAGGCGACGAGCTTGCCCGTGCGATCACGCAAGTGCACGAGGGTGGGTCGCTGGTCGACCCCACGATCGCGGAGCGCCTCGCCGGCCGCAAAGACGCTGGGGAAGAGGACCGCGTGATCCTGGACTTCATGGCTCGGGGCGCCGGCTACGCCGAGATGGCGGAGGCGCTCGGTACCACCCAGGAGGCCATCGACCGGCAGGTCACCGATCTTTTCGTGCGCTTGGGATCGGGCGCTGACCAAGGAGACGCGGGCGCGGTCGATGAGCTCAAGCGACTGCACTCGGCCGTCGTGGAGAGTGAGACCTGCGCGCGCACGCTTCGCGCGTATGTGCCCCAAGGGCTCGCCGAGAAGATCGCCTCGGGTGAGGCCGGCGAAGAGATGCAGGAGGAGCTTGTCGTGACCGTCTTGTTCTCCGACCTGCGCGGCTTCTCCACCGTGGCGGAGCGCATGAGTCCGCGCGCCGTGGCTGACCTGGTCGGCCGTCACCTTTCTGCTATGGCGGCAGTCGTGGAGGAGCACGGCGGCATGGTGGACAAGTTCGCAGGGGATGCGGTGATGGCCGTGTTCGGCGCACCGCAAGCTCAACCCGACCACGCCGAACGGGCGCTCAGATGCGCCTTGGCGATGCAAGCGCGTCAGCTCGAGTTGAACGAGGACGCCGCGTCACGCTACGAGCCACCGCTGTTCATGGGCATCGGCGTGAACACCGGCACCGTGATCGCCGGCACGATCGGCGGCGGCGGCCGCTTGGAATACACGGTGGTCGGCGATGCCGTCAACGTTGCCTCCCGGCTCCAGGGAGAGGCGGAGGGTGGCGAGATCCTGGCGACGACCAGCACGATCCGCGCTGTGGGCACCGCGATCGACTCGGAGCCCGCAGGCCCCCGGCAGGTCAAGGGGCGCGATCGCCCGGTCGACACGCATCGGATCCTTGCGGATACCGCGCCCACCGCGCCCCCATCGTGAACTCAGAGAGGACGACATGAATCAGACCCCGGTGCGCGGACGCAGGTTCGAGCGGTTCCTCTTGGGGATGGGGATGAGCGTCATGTTGTTCGTCCTCGAACGCCGCGTGATGAAGATGCAGCGAGCCGGCGATCCTCGCGCCGGTCGCGAGCCCCATCGCCGGTGAGCGACGCCAACGGCGGCGCTATCTGTATCGTCGACCTGCGGCGAGGTCCCGTAGCAGGAGCCCGACGAACGCCACCCCCAGCACGCCCAGGCTGATCGGTACCCAGGCGGCCACTCGGCCCAGCGATGCGACCATCGCCGCGCCTAGCAGCGCCGCCCCCGCAATGATCGCGAAGGCCAGCAGGCGACCGGTCCGCGCCACGGTGGCTTCGAGTCGCTCCGCGCGGAAGTTGACCTGCAGCTTCGGCCCGGCCCGTGCGCCGGTGAGCCTTTCGAAGGACTCGATGAGCCGCGTCACGCGCACCTTGAACTTCTGTGAGTCATAAAACAGCCTCTGCACGTTCAGCCGGCCGCGCACATTGGCGGTGACCTGGTTGAAGAGATACGAGCTCGCGACCTCGAAGGGATCGAGATCTGGATCGAGCTCGGCGGTCGCGAGCTGCATCTGCGCCATCGCCTTGCCGGTCAATGTGAGCGAAGCGGGAAGTGGCACTTCGTACCGCAGCGAGATCTCGGTCATCTCCTGGAGGATCGGGCCCATCTGCATGTCCTTCATCGGGAGGCCCTGATAGCGCGCCATGAGCAGGCCGAGCGCTTCGCGGAATCCCTCGACGTCGACGTCGGGACGATTGCCCGCACCGGCCAGTGAGAGCGACACGTCGGTGAGGAATGCCACATCTTGTTGCGAGAAGGCGAGCAGGAGCATCATGAGGTTCTCGCGCACGTCGGGACTGATCTCGCCGACCATGCCGAAGTCCAGGTAGTAGAGCGTGTCGTTCCACCACTTGAGGTTGCCGGGGTGAGGGTCTGCGTGGAAGAAGCCCTCGGTCAAGAGCTGCTTGTAGTAAGACTCCAGGAACTGCCGCGCGGCATGCTTGGTGGTCTCGTCGTGCGGCGCGTCGCGCAGGGACACGCCGCCGATCTCCTGCATGACCAGCACCGTCTGGCTCGAGAGCTCGTGATAGACCTCGGGCACGCCGAGCGCGGGGTAGTCCGCCAGGATCCCGCGCATCCGGTCGATGTTGGAAGCCTCCACGTGGAAGTCCAGCTCGCGCTCGAGTGAAGTCGAGAGATACTCAGTCACGGCGGGCAGGTCCACCACCTGACGCAGACCGGGCCGTCGCTCGCTCTTCTCCGCGAAGAGTTGTAGCAACCCGAGGTCGCGCGTGATGTCGTTCCTGGCGCCGGGGCGCTGCACCTTCACGATGACCTTGGCTCCGTCGGCCAGGGTGGCCTTGTGGACCTGCGCGATGGTGCCCGCCGCCAGCGGCTCCGGATCGATCGTCGCGAACACGTCTTCCCACGGCACTCCCAAGGCCTGCTCCATGACCTGGACGACCTCTGCCTCGGTGATCGGCGGGACATGATCCTGGAGCTGCGAGAGCTCCTCGATGAACGCCGGGGGCAAGAGGTCCGCGCGCGTCGAGAGCATCTGCCCTAGCTTGGAGAACGTGGGTCCCAGCTCTTCGAGTGCTTCGCGCAAGCGCTTGGCCTGTTGGCGTTGGGTGGCTTCCGGGTCGGTCTTGTCGCGAGCGAACAGGTGCTTGATGCCGTGACGGGCCATCACCGCACCGATCTCGGTCGCCCGCCCCAGCAGCCTGGGTGCGGGCTCCTCCGTCACGGCGACGCCGGCGCCGGGCGCGGCAGGGACTGGTTTCGCGTCATCGTCCAGCAGGGTCGTGTTCACGATGATGACCGTGCAGCGCGCGTTGTGCGAGATGCGGTTCGGTACGTTCCCCAGGAGGAACCCGGCGCGTTCCTGCATCCCGGAGTTGCCGACGATCAAGGTGTCGACCTGCTCTTCTTCCGTCACGCGCAGGATCCCATGGGCAGGATCGTCGTCGACCACCACACGCGCTTCCCCGCGGGGTCCGGCGAGCTCGTGCGCCTGCTGCCGAAGCTCGTCCACGAGCGCCGCGGAGCGGGTGGCTTCGGCTTGGCCCGCCTGGGTGGCCGCGGGGTTGAGAGGGAGCACGATTTGAATGAGCAGGAAGGGGGCGCCGTTCTGGTTGGCGAGCGCGGCCGCCCAGCGAACCGCTCGCTCAGCCGCGGGTGATCGGTCGGTGGCTACGGCGACGCGTCCTACGTGCGTCTGCTCATTTGGGTTTCCACTCATATTCATGCCTTCCTCCTCGAACCCAAGACTCGCACCGGGCTCGATGGGTCTCAAGGGTGCAGGCACGACTTCTCGGCACGACTTCTCGGGGGCAGGCACCCCTCCAGGCGGTGGTGCCTCCACCGGAGCCGCCTGACGCCCTGGCGCCTCGGACCGAAGCACCTCCTCCCGCTCCTGGCTAGATGCGCAGGCCGGGGTGTGCGACGAGGATCGTGCCGTCGAAGACCTCGCGAGCTTGGGCCAGCGACACCGCGGGATCTACCCCCGGCTCGATGTGGGTCAGGACGAGGCACCCGACGCCGGCCACGGAGGCGTAGCGAGCGGTTTGGCGAGCGGTGAGGTGGAAGTCCCGCTCGCCGCCATCGATGTGCGTTGCCTCCGCGAGGAAGATGTCGGCGCCGGCCGCAAGGTCGGACACGACGTCAGAAGGGCCGGTGTCACCGGTGTAGGCCAGCACGGTGCCGTCCGCCGAGACCCTGAATCCCAGCGAGGCGCCCACATGGGCCATGTCGAAGGTCTGGATGGAGAACGGTCCGACGGCATGCTCATCGCCTCCCGACAGGGTGCGCATATCAAAGGTGCTCGACCACGCCTCTGCGGTTCCCGGCATCAGCGCGTGGGATACGCGCTCAAAGAACCCGCGGGGAACGAGAAGTGGAAGAGCAGTCGCGCCCAGCCCACCCCAGTACCGTGCGATCGACAGGGGGAACAGGTCCGCGTAGTGGTCGGGATGCGCGTGGGAAACGCACACCGCGCCGATGTCGGCGATCCCGGTCTGCTCCTGTAGCCGCCCGAGGGCGCCTCCCCCAAGATCAAGGACCAGATGGAAGCCGTCGCAGGTCAAAAGGTAGGAACTGCCCGTTCCGCCGGGCCCCGGCCATGATCCATCACATCCCAAAACGGTCAGCTCCACCAGGGTCCTTTCGCGCGTTCCGCACATCATACGCCTGGCGCCCTGCCGGGTGATGGCGGCTTGGCGGCACGCGCCGCCGCTGCGCGGCGACCCACAGGGAGCTCCCAGCTGGCTCTCAGGGAATCCTCAGACGCCTCAGGTACCTTTGTTGCAAGCAGACCCGCGGTGGCCCCATCCGCTGCCCGTGCGGTCGTTCCCGTGGGCCTCGCCGTGGTGGCGGGAGCCTCTCTATCCGCCGCGCCGCGCGACCGGCCCTCAGCCGTTCCCGGCGCCGGCGCAGAAAGGTAGTGCACCAATGAGAACAAGACGATTCCTCGCGATGATGGCCGCCGGTTTCCTGGGCGCGGCCGTGCTGCTGGTCGTGGCCAATGTGCTCGGCTTCGTGGGCGGCGGCCAGACGACCAGCGGCGCCGTGAAAGGCGCCTACACCGCCTACAAGAGCGCGGGGCTGACCCCGCAGCAGATCTACGAGAAGCACGCCGGTGGCGCCGTCGAGATCCAGACGACCTTCCCGGGCACCTACGACATCTTCGGGCAGCAGACGGGCGGCGGGCAGGCTCTGGGCACGGGCTTCGTAGTCTCCAAGGACGGCTACATCCTGACCAACGCCCACGTGGTCAGCGAGAGCGGCCAGGCCGTGAGCACGGTCACCGTGATCTTCAAGGGTGCTGGTTCGCAAGGCACGCAAGTCCAGGGCACGGTGCTGGGCGCCGACGAGTCCACCGACGTGGCCCTGATCAAGGTCGACCCCAGCCAGACGCCTGAGCTTCAGCCCATCCCCCTCGGCGATTCATCCCAGGCCACCGTGGGTGAGGCGGTCGTGGCCATCGGCAACCCGCTGGGTCTCGACTTCTCGCTGTCCTCAGGCGTGGTCTCGGCGACAAATCGCGAGCTGCAGTCCCCGAACGGCGCCACGATCAGCGGCGGCATCCAGACCGACGCCGCCATCAACCCCGGCAACTCTGGCGGTCCCCTCATCGACGCCAACGGGCGGGTCATCGGTATCAACGAGCAGATCGACTCACAGTCCGGCGGCAACGAGGGCATCGGGTTCGCCGTGCCGATCAACACGGCCGTCCGGGTCATGGAGCAGATCAAGGCCGGTACGCTGCCGCAGCCGGCCCCGGCCGCGGACCCCTACGGCGACGGGTCGACGATCAGCCCGTACTAGATGGCCGAGATCCGCTGTTGCTCGCGTATCGCAGAACTGGTATCATCACCTGTCAGCTTGGCGTCCGCTCTTCACTGCCCCAGCCCTCAAAGGCACGCGCGCATCTACGTCTGCACGGGGCCCATGTGCTCGGCGCGCCGCCTCCGCGATCGCCTTGGCCACGCCGATGGTCGAAGCACGCCACGAAGAGCAGGAGTCGCCGAGTGATCGAACCCTCTGAAGACCGCACCGCTGCGTCCGCCGACCTCGCTGTGCTGTGCACCGACGAGGTGCGCGGGCTGCTCGAAGAAGGTCGTGAGCAAGGCTACCTCGACGCCGCTCACATCGCCGCCACGCTGCGCGACGTCGACCTCACGCCCGAACAACTCGAGGAGATCCACGGCGTCTTCGCCGACCTCGGCATCGACGTCATCGAGAGCGAGGGCGTCGCGGCCGATCCCGAGCCCGTCGTCGAAGAGGAGGCGCCCCCCAAGCTCGACCTCTCGGTGAAGTCGACCACCAACGATCCGGTGCGCATGTACTTCCGGGAGATGGGCAGGGTGCCGCTCCTCACCGCCGAGGAAGAGGTGTCGCTGGCCAAGCGCATCGAGCGCCGCGACATGGACGCCAAACGCAAGCTCACCGAGGCCAACCTGCGCCTCGTCGTCTCGATCGCGCGGCGGCACATGGGCAGAGGGATGCCCCTCCTCGACCTCATCCAGGAGGGCAACCTCGGCCTCATGCGCGCCGTCGAGAAGTTCGACTACCGCCGCGGCTTCAAGTTCTCGACGTACGCGACCTGGTGGATCAGGCAGGCCGTCACGCGCGCCCTTGCCGACCAGGCGCGCACGATCCGCATCCCGGTGCACATGGTCGAGAACATCAACAAGCTCGTGCGCGTCCAGCGTCAGCTGCTGCAGGACAGCGGCCGCGAGCCCACCCCCGAGGAGATCGCCGAGGAGATGGGTACCACGCCCGAGCGCGTCCGCGAGATCCTCAAGATCAGCCAGGAGCCGGCGAGCCTCCACACGCCCATCGGCGACGAGGGCGACGCGCTCCTGGTCGACTTCATCGAAGACAAGGATGCCACCTCGCCGGTGGAGGAAGTCGACGACATCGTGCAGCGCGAGGAGCTCGTGCGCGTGCTGCAGCTGCTCACGCAGCGCGAGCGCCGCATCGTCGAGCTGCGCTTCGGCCTCGCGGGCGGTAACCCGCGCACCCTCGAAGAGGTCGGGCAGAAGTTCGGCGTCACGCGCGAGCGCATACGTCAGATCGAGGCCAAGACGCTGGCCAAGCTCAAGGCGTACCGCGACGCGCAGTGCTTGCGCGAGTTCCTGGACTGACGTCTGAGGCCGCCGGCGCGCTCTTGGCTCACCAGTCGATGCGCCGGCCCCCGTCCGGCTCAACCTTCTCGCGGCACAGCCGCGTGATGGCGGCGCGCACCGTGCGGGCCACCAGCCAGCCCACGGTGGCCGAGGGGCCGGCGTAGCTCAGCCCCGCTCCGCGTGATGCCCGCGTTCGAGGTGTTGCTGAGGCCCACGAACGCGCCGCCGACGACCGCTGAGCCCAGCACCGCCAGCGGCAGCTCGCTGGTCACCCGCACCGCCTTCTCGTCGATGACGACCGCGATGCCGGGGATGGTCGTGTCGTGCGTGCCGGTCATCGGCCACCTCTCCAGTCCCGTCGCCGGCGACTGCCTCGCCGGGCGCCCGTCGCGGGCACGCCCGCGATCCGGGCTGAGACGCCCGTGGCTGGGTATATACAGGGTAGAAATGCTCCTGATTATGGTGGGACGAGGTAGACCATGTCGGCAGTCAGCAGTGCAGTCCATGTGCAGTCGTCCGCGCTGGCCCGGCTCCTGGAGGCGCCGCGCTACGAAGTGATCCCCGTGAACGGGATCGAGGAGAAGGTGGCGGCGCTCCCCCGGGGAGCGAGCGTCACCGTGACCGCCTCGCCGCGGCACGGCATCGAGAGGACGGTCGACGTGAGCGTGCGCTTGGCCGGGCGCGGCTACCGGGTCGTGCCGCACCTGGCCGCGCGCATGATCGCGGACCGCGGCCAGCTCGAGCGCATCGTGGCGCATCTCGAGGACGCCGGCATTCACGAGGCCTTGGTGGTCGGCGGCGACGCGTCGCAGCCCGCGGGCGGCTACGCCGACGCGGGCGACCTCCTCGACGAGCTCGGCACCCTCTCGCACTCCCTGGCGCGGATCGGCGTCGGCGGCTACCCGGAGGGCCACCCGCTGATCCCCGAGGCCAGGTTGCTCGAGGCCCTGCGGCGCAAACAGCGGCATGCCGACTACATCGCCACGCAGCTCTGCTTCGACGCGGAGGCGCTCGTGCGCTGGGTCCGAGCTATGCGGGAAGCGGGCATCGGATTGCCCGTCGTCGTCGGTCTGCCCGGCGTCGTCGAGCGGCGTAAGCTCGCGGAGATCTCGCTGAGGACCGGCGTCGGCGCCTCCCTGCGCTACCTTTCCAAGCACGGACGGCAGATCGCCACGCTGGCGCGCTCGCGGCGCTTCGATCCGACGCCGCTCGCACGGGCGCTCGCGGCGCGGGCTGAGGAGGCGGACCTCGGCATCGGCGGCGTGCACCTGTTCACGTTCAACCAGGTCGAGGCTACGGAGGCTTGGGTCCGGCGCGCCTCGTCCGGATGACGGGCCGGGACGGCGCCGCCCGCCGGCCGCCTACGGCGTCGGCGGGCTCGCCGACTGGTCGGTCGCCGAGCCCACTGTGCGCTCGCCCGACGGCGCGCGCGCCTTCCTCAGCGAGGGCGCCGTCCCCAGCACCGAGCCCAGAAGGATGAGCGGCATGCCGACGGCGATGCCCAGCGTGAGCGGCTCACTGAGGATGATGACGCCCAGGAGTACGGCGACGAGCGGGTTCACGTAGGTGATCACTGTGGAGCGCGAGGGCCCCACTTCGCGGATCAGCGCGAAGAACACGAGGAAGGCGATCACGGTGCAGACGAGCGCCAGGGCGGCGACAGCGCCCACGGTCTGCGCCGAGACCGACGCCGGCATGGAGAGCAGGCCCGCCGGCGCGTAGCCGACGGCGGTCAGCGCCAGCGAGGCGGTGATGACGCCCAGGGTGGGGAGGCCGGCCAGGCGCCGGCTGATGATGAGCGGGCCGGTGGCGTAGCAGAGCGCCACGACCAGCATCTCCGCCACGGCCAGCGGGTCGGTGCCGGCCACGTCGATGCCGACCAGTGCCGCCACGCCGGCGAAGCCGATGAACAGGCCTGTCAGGCGGCGCGCGTCGAAGTGCTCGCCCGCGCCCACGGCGCGGTAGAGCACGGCCGCGATGAGCGGCACCGTGGCCACCAGGAGCCCAGCCAGGGAGCTCGAGAGGCGCTGTTCGGCATGAGACAGCAACAGCCACGGTACGGCGAGCTCGATTACCGTGTAGACGACCACCCAGCGCCAGCGTGCGAGCAGTGGCCGCAGCTCGCCGCGGTGTAGCGCCAGGGGCACGAGCAGGAGGGCCGCCGGCGCCGTGCGCAGAAAGACCAGCGCCGGCGGCGGGAGCTCGCGCACCGCCACCCGGATCAGGAGGTACGGGATGCCCCAGATCACGCACAAGGCGACGAACAGCAGCCAGCCTTTGCGCGACACGGGCCTCACCTCCACGGGGTGCATCCGACGGCGGATGCGCGAGGAGTCTACGCGCCCGCCTCTGCGTTGGCATCCGCCGCGGCTCTCGGCGGCCTCGCAGGCGCGGGCGGCCGGCGCGCTGAGCCGCATCGCCGGCCGGGGCCCGGTTAGAATGTCGTCCAGCGATGGCGTCGCATCCGCGCGCCGCGGGCGAAGGAGGCCCGGGATGACCGCAGAGCTGAGAAACGGGTACGGGCAGAAGCCTTCGTGGGAGCCCGCGCGCCCGCGTCCGCGGCTGCGGCGTCTGCTCGTGGCGTGGGTGACGGCGGCGCTGGCCGTCTACGTGGCGACGTGGCTCTTGCCCGGCGTGCATGTCGAGGGGCCGCTCGGGGCGCTCTTCGCGGCGGCCCTCATCGCGTTGCTCAACGCGCTCCTGCCGCCGCTCATCGCGGCGTTGCGCTTGCCCTTCATGCTCGTCGCCGGCTTCTTACTCGTCCTGCTTCTCGACGCCTGGATCTTCAAGCTCGCGTCGGACGTCTCCGACAGTTCGTTCGAGGTGGACTCGTTCTGGTCGGCGCTGGCCGCCGCCCTCGTCGTCGCCGCAGTGACCGTGATCCTCGAGGTCCTCCTGGGCACCAACGACGACGACACCTACACGTTGCGCGTGATCCAGCGCATCGCCCGCCGGGCCGGCGACCGCGTGGTGACCGACGTGCCCGGCATCCTCTACCTGGAGGTCGACGGCCTGGCGCTGCCGGTGCTCCGGCGCGCCATGCGCGACGGCCACGCCCCCGAGATGGCGCGCTGGCTGGCCGAGGGCACTCATCGCCTGGCGGAGTGGGAGACCGACCTTTCGTCGCAGACCGGGGCCTCACAGGCGGGCCTCCTGCTGGGCTCCAACGACGATATCCCGGCCTTCCGCTGGGTCGAGAAGGAGTCGGGAACGCTGATGACCTGCTCGGCGCCGCCCGACTGCGAGGAGATCGAGCGGCGGCACGCCTCCGGCCGCGGGCTCCTCGTCGACGGCGGCGCCAGCCGCAGCAACCTGCTCTCGGGCGAAGCCGACCACGTCATCCTTACCATCAGTCGCATGGAGGCCGAGAAGAAGGCCAACCCGGGCTACCGGGCCTTCTTCGCCAACGGCTTCAACGTCACGCGCACGCTCGTCCTGTTCTTCTACGAGGTCGGCCTGGAGTGGACCGCGGCCGCGCGCGGCATCCGCCGCGACATCCGGCCGCGCGGGCAGCGCGGCGGCAAGTACCCGTTCTTGCGCGCCGCGCTCGCCGTGGCGGTGCGCGACATCACCGTCTACAGCCTGCTCGGCGATATGATGAAAGGCCGGCCGGCGGTGTATGCCTGCTTCGCGGGCTACGACGAGGTCGCGCACCACTCCGGCCTCGAGCGCGCCGACACGCTCGAGGTGCTGCGCAAGCTCGACCAGCAGTTCGGGCGCATCGCGCGCGCTCGTCGGTACGCGGCGCGCCCCTACGAGATCGTCGTGCTCTCCGACCACGGGCAGACGCAAGGCGCGACCTTCACGCAACGCAACGGCTACGGCCTCGACGACCTCGTGCGGCGCTCGCTCGAGGGCCGCACGGTCAGCGGCCTGCGTGCTGGCGACGAGAACGATTCGGCGCTCGCCCACGCCTTCAAGGAGGCCACCGGCGGCAAGAAGAGCAAGCGCGCGAAGAACGACGTCTCCGGCGAGCAGACAGTGGTGCTCGGCTCGGGCAACCTGGGGCTCGTCTACCTCATGGAGGAGACAGGCCGGCTCACCCTCGAAGAGATCCACGACCGACATCCCCGGCTGATCCCCGCCCTGCGCGAGCATCCCCACGTGGGCTGGCTCCTGCTGCGCTCCTCGGAGCGCGGCCCGGTGGTCCTCGGCGCCCACGGCGTGCGCTACCTGGCCGACGACCGCGTCGAGGGCGAGGACCCGCTCGCCGGGTTTTCCCCCAACGCCGCGCAGCATTTGCGCCGCACCGATGGCTTCGCCCACGTCGCCGACATCATGGTCAACAGCTTCTACGACCCGCAGCTCGACGAAGGCTGCGCCTTTGAGGAGCTGATCTCGTTCCACGGCGGCATGGGCGGTTCGCAGACGCGGGCCACGCTGCTGTACCCGGCGCGGCTGCCGCTGCCGCCGGAGCCCATCGTAGGGGCCGAGGCGGCTCACCGCGTGCTGGTGAGGTGGCGCCGCCTGCTGCAAGGGGATGGTGACAAACCCGCGACAACGGCTAAGCTAGAGGCATGAAGCAGTGCGGCGAGCTTTGGGGCGAGCCGCCGACGAAAGGGGTGGCAATGAGATCTTCCAGCAGATGGGGACTGTTTCTTGGGGCGGCCGCGCTGATCGCGGTGATGGCCGTGGGGCTTGCCGTCGCAGGCTGCGGCAGCAGCAGTTCGTCGACCAGCGCGAGTCCCACGCCGAGCAGCAGCAGCAGCGGCGCCGTCGCCGCCACGTGGACCGCCGCGGATCTCACGGCGATCCAGACGGACTCCGCGCTCACGGCGATGCTGCCGAGCAACATCCAGAGCGCCGGCGAGATCAAGTGCCTGAGCGATATCCCGTATCCACCGTGGGAGTACTTCGACCCACCGACGAGCACCAACCCGGCGGGCTTCGACTACGACCTGTCGCAGGCGCTCGGCAAGAAGATCGGCATCACGGTGAAGTTCATCGACATGCCCTTCGACTCCATCCTGCTCGCGCTCAAGGGTGGCAAGGCCGACATGACCATGTCGGGCATGTACGACAGCGCCGAGCGGCAGAAGGCCGGCTTCAGCTTCGTCGACTACACCACGGACGGCACCGGCATCCTGGTCATCAAGGGCAATCCGCAAGGGATCACGGGCCTCGACAGCTTGGCCGGCAAGACCGTTTCCTGCGAGAACGGCACGACACAGCAGGCGTTCCTGACGGACCTGAACAAGCAGTTCACGGCGGCCGGCAAGACGAAGATGCAGATCCTCTCCCTTCCGGGCCAGCCCGAGGCACTCCTCTCCGTCAAGAGCAACCGGGCGGTCGCCGACCTGACCGACTTCTCGACAGCTCTGAACATCGCGGCGACGACGAACAACGGCAACACCTTCGAGGTGGTCCGCGACCCGGCGGCGCCCTACGCTCCGCAAATGGACGGCATCGGTATGTTGACCACGAACACACAACTCGTCGACACGATGCAGAAGGCCCTGCAGGCCCTGATGGACGACGGCACGTACCAGAAGATCGTCGCCGCCTGGGGCTTCGTCCCGCTCGCGACGGCGGAGGTCAACGCGGGCCCGGCCTACGCCGCGAGCCACGCGACTCCCGCGCCGTAAGGTAGTGACCCACGTGGACGCCTCCGATTCGCCCGGCGGACAGGTGGCTGCTGCCGGGCCGGGTCTTCCCGGCCCGGCAGCCGGGCGACCCGACGCCATCAAGGCCATCCCGATCCGCCGCTGGGGCCGCTGGGTCAGCGCGGCCATCATCGTCTACCTGTTCGCCGCCGTGCTGTACTCGTTCATCACGAACGTCAACGTAGACTGGCCGACCGTCTGGGACTACATGTTCAAGCCGTTGACCCTGCACGGGCTGCTGCTCACGATCGAGCTCACCTTCATCTCGATGGCCGTCGGCGCCGCCGGCGGGGTCCTTCTGGCCGTCATGCGGCTCGCCGACAACCCCGTGTTGTCGGGCATCGCCTGGGTGTATATCTGGTTCTTCCGCGGCACCCCGGTCTACGTCCAGATCATCCTGTGGGCCAACCTCGGCGTGTTCTATCCCAGGCTCATCGCTGGGCTGCCCTTTACCGGCATCGTGTTCGGCTCGACCGACAGCGGCACGCTCGTGGCGCGTATCATCGTGCCGGCCATCCTCGCTCTGGGCCTGAACGAGGCGGCCTACGCCGCGGAGCTGGTGCGCGCCGGCATCATCTCGGTGGAGGCGGGCCAGAACGAAGCGGCCCTGTCGCTCGGCATGTCACCTACACTGACCATGCGTCGGGTCGTGCTGCCGCAGGCGATGCGTGTGATCATCCCGACCTTCGGCAACGAGACCATCAGCATGCTGAAGACCACCTCACTGATCGCCGCCATCGGTGGTCTCGAGATGTTCGGTCGCCTGCAGCAGGTGTACGCGCAGACGTTCCAGATCATCCCGCTGCTCGTCGTGGCCTGCATCTGGTATCTCTTCCTGACGTCGATCCTGACGGTCGGTCAGGCCCGTCTGGAGGCCTATTTCGGGAAGGGCTTCGGACAGAAAGAAGCCGAGGCGGCGGAGAAGCGGACCGCGAGAAGGGCGGCGAGGGCTCATGCCTGACGCCGGCGCACATATCGTCACGCCGATCGCCTCTGAGGTGTCGGCCGGACAGCCCATGGTCAAGGCCGAACAGGTCTGGAAGTCGTTCGGCAAGCTCGACGTGCTCAAGGGCGTCGACCTCGAGGTCATGCCGCAGCAGACTTACGTGCTGCTGGGACCATCGGGCGGCGGCAAGTCGACCTTGCTCCGCTGTATCAACCACCTCGAAAAGATCAACGCCGGCAGGCTGTGGGTCGGCGGCGAGCTCATGGGCTACCGGCAGAAGGGCGCCGTCCTGCACGAAATGAAGGCCAGAGACGTGGCCAGGCAGCGCTCGCACGTCGGCATGGTCTTCCAGCGTTTCAACCTGTTCCCGCACATGACCGCGATCGAGAACGTCATGGAGGCGCCCATCAGGGTGCAGCACGTGCCCCGGAAGCAGGCGGACGCCGAGGCGGAGGAGCTTCTCCGCCGCGTTGGCCTCGGCGAGAAGCTGGACGTCTATCCGGCCCAGCTCTCCGGCGGCCAGCAGCAGCGCGTCGCGATCGCCCGGGCGCTGGCCATGAAGCCGAAGCTCATGCTCTTCGACGAGCCGACGTCGGCGCTCGACCCCGAGCTCGTGGGCCAGGTGCTGGACGTGATGAAGCAGCTCGCCGGCGACGGCATGACGATGGTCGTCGTGACGCACGAGATCGGCTTCGCCAAAGAGGTCGCCGACGGCGTCGCTCTCATGGACGGCGGCGTGATCGTCGAGGACGGGCCGCCGTTAGAGGTGCTCGTCAACCCCAAGGAGGAGCGCACCAAGCTCTTCCTGTCGAAAGTGCTCGCATAGCAGGAGCCGTCGTCTTCGGCCGGCCCGGCGACGCGCCGCGGGCGCGCTGAGGCGCCCGCGGCGCGTCGCCACGTACGGCGCCCCGGAACAGCGGCCGTCCCCGCCGACGGTCGGCCCGGGCGCGTGCCGCTGTGTATGCTTGCCGGCATGAGCATCCAGCCTGAGGACGAGGTCCCAGAGTATCCGCCGGAGTCGCCCGCCGCGCACGACGATCGTGCTGCGACAGGTCCCGACGCCGCGCGCTGGGCCGCGGCTGCGGCGGTCGGCACGCGCGTTCTGCTCGCGGTAGTGGCCGTGGTCACGACCTACACAGTCGGCGTGCGCGTCCGGGCCGGTTTTCTTCGTGATCCGCGGCACGCCGAGGTCCTTCACGGCTTCTTGAAGCGCGCGCTCGAGCCGTGGGCGCACTGGGACGGCGTGTGGTTCATCCGCATCGCCGCCGACAGCTACCGCGCCCACGCCGAGAGCCAGGCGTTCTTCCCGCTCTACCCGCTCCTCGTGCGTGGCGTCGCGGTGGCGACGGGCCACGACTACGTCGTCGCCGGCCTCGTCGTGTCGCTGGCCTGCTACGCGGGCGCCATGGTGGTGCTGTTCAAGCTGGCGCAGGCGCTCCTCGGCCCGCGCGTGGCCCTCTGGAGCGTGGTCCTCATCTCGGTCTTCCCGACGGCGCTCTTCTTCCAGGCCGTGTACAGCGAGTCGCTCTTCCTGCTGCTCACCCTGCTGAGCTTCTGGTGGGCGCGGCGCAGCCGCTGGGCGCTCGCCGGTCTGGCGGGACTGTTGGCGGCGCTAACGCGCAGCGGCGGCGTGGTGCTCCTGCTGCCGCTCGCCGTCATCTGGTGGGAGCAGCGGCGGGGGAGCGCGGTGAAGCTGCCGGGCGGCCCTGCCGCCGGCCCGGCCGTCAGCCCGGCCGCGCCCGGGCGTCGCCCGCCCGCCGCGTCCTTCGCTGGGCTGCTGCTCGTGCCCGCCGGCCTCGCCCTGTACATGACCTACCTGTGGTGGGCGTTCGGCGATCCGCAGCTGTTCAGCAGCGTGCAGGCATACTGGGGTCGCGAGCTCACGCTTCCCACCGCGGCGATCTGGCGAGGCGCCGTGGCCGCGGTGAGCGGGGTGTGCTGGCTGGCCGACCACGGCGTCGGCCCGATCCTGGGCATGCGCCTGCCGTCCGGCGGCCCGGACAGCAACGTGATCGCCAACCTGCTCGAGTTCTCCAGCTTTGCCGCGGCGCTGGCGATGCTCGTCGCCTGCTGGCGCAAGCTGCCGGCGGCCTACACGCTGTACGCCCTGGCCGCCCTGCTCTTCCCACTGCTGTACTCGACGACGGCGCGGCCGCTGTACACCCTGCCGCGCTTCATCGTCGTCGTCTTCCCGCTGTTCATCGGGGCGGCCGCGGTGCTCGCCCCATACCGCGTCTGGCGCTGGGTGGTGGTGGGCGTCCTGGGAGTGCTCCTGGTGGCGTCCACCGTGCTCTTCGCCAGCTTCACCTAGCAGGCGCGCCGCGGGCGCGCCGCCGCGCCGCCCGTTACTCCTCGCGCCCGGGGTGCAGGTCGTCGAGGCTCTCGCCGAGCACCTTCTCGAAGTCGGTCGCGTCACGCTGCGGTTCCGGCGGCGTGTCCTGCGACTCCGTCACGGGCTGCCCCTGGTCGTCCACGGCGACCACGCGGTCGGTCTTGGCTGAGCGCTCGTCCGAGACGTCGGGCACGACCGTCTGGCTGCCCTTCATCAACCGGAACACGATGAGGTAGCCGAGCCCGATGACGAGCACGAGGGCGACGATCACGAGGACCACGACAGTCATGCTGGGCCAGCCTTTCCGGTGGGATATGACGCTGTGACGGTATCAGCTGCGGCGATCCTTTTCCCGTTGCCGGCCGCCGCGGCGTCGTCCGCGCCTGGCCGCCCAGCGGTCGTGCCGCGCTCCTCGACGTGCAGGAAGCCCCGGGCCGGCGACGAAGACGGTCGCGGGGTCGCCGCAACGACACCACGCCCGGCCTTGTTTGCAGCTCCTTCCCGGCGTGCGGCGGCCCTTTGTGCGACGGACGCGAGTGGCGCTGACGCCGGCCCGCCCGGCCGTCCACAAGGCGCCATCGAGGTGGACGACGAAGAGGTGGGTCGGGTTGAGCTGGTCTGCGCGGCCCCCCATAATCAGGGCTTGGCCTCAGACGACTGACAAGGGAGAGCGCGTCCCATGATCGTCTTCGAAGACGTCATCAAGGTCTACGACCCCGACGTGGTCGGCCTCCAGGACTTCACCTGCCACATCGGCAAGGGCGAATTCGTGTTCCTGGTCGGGCCTTCCGGTTCGGGCAAGTCGACCCTCATCAGGCTGGTCCTCAAGGAGCTCGTGCCCGACTCGGGGCGCATCCTGGTGGCGGGCCGCAACCTCGGCACCCTGCGACGGAGCAAGGTGCCGCTCTTGCGGCGCAACATCGGCTGCGTGTTCCAGGACTTCAAGCTGCTACCCAACAAGACCGTCCACGACAACGTCGCCTATGCGCTCGAGGTCGTCGGCGAGCCGCGGCGCTCCATCCGCCGCAAGGTCCCCGAGATCCTCAGCCTGGTCGGCCTCGCCGAGAAGACCGACAGCTACCCGCACGAGATCTCCGGCGGAGAGCAGCAGCGTGTCAGCGTGGCGCGCGCCTTCGTCAACCACCCGCCGCTGCTCCTCGCCGACGAGCCCACGGGCAACATCGACCCCGAGACGGCCGTAGGCATCATGCAGCTCCTGGTACGCATCAACCGCACGGGCACCACCGTGGTGGTCGCCACTCACCACCGCGACATGGTCAACCGCATGCGCCGGCGCGTCCTGCAGCTCGAGGCCGGACGCCTGGTGCGCGACGAGCGCCGCGGCAGCTACGACCAAGTCGTTGAAGAGGTGGGCGATGCGCTTTAGTTTCTTCCTTGCCGAAGCGCTCGGCTCCATGCGGCGCAACTGGGTCATGGCCATGGCGGCCGTGATCACGGTGTTCATCTCCACGGCCATCCTCGGCGCTGTCCTGGTCACGCGGGACAACTTGAACCAGGGCGCCACGAGCCTCAAGAACCGCGTCATGATCGAGGTCTTCATCAAGGACGAGGCCACGCCCGCGCAGACACAGGCGCTGGAGCGCAAGATCCAGGGCATGAACGAAGTCAAGAGCTACAAGTACATCAGCAAGGAAGAGGCGCTGAGCCGCTTCCGCGAGCGCTTCGGCGAACGCATCGTCGCCAACCTGCCCATCAACCCGCTGCCGGCGTCCTATGAGGTCCAGGTCAAAGACGCCGACCGCGTGGACAGCGTCGCGCAGCAGTTCTTCAACGATCCCACGGTGGACAACGACCCGGGCACGCACAACGGCGTGAAGTACGCCAGGGAGACGGTGCGCAAGATGCTCGGCACCATCAGTCTCATCGAGAAGGGCATGTGGGTGACCACCGGCATCTTCGCCGCCGCGGCGGTGCTGCTCATCAGCACCACCGTGCGGCTGTCCATCTTCGCGCGGCGGCGCGAGGTCGAGATCATGCGTCTCGTGGGGGCCACCAACTGGTTCATCCGCTGGCCGTTCGTCCTTGAGGGCTTCATCACCGGTCTGGTGGGCGCCGTGCTCGCGGCGGCCTTCGTGTGGGTGGGTAACTGGGGCATCGCCGGCTGGATCGAGAGCTCGCAGATCGACTTCTTCAGCCTCCGGGTCTTCCGCATGTGGTGGCAGGGAGGCACGTGGCCGCTTGGCCTCATGCCCAGCCTGGCGATCCTCG
>Ga0315293_10002250_pt1 | contig 18632 bp, 18 predicted proteins | sample YL17G13_20_MG_FD_203071 | JGI IMG/M metagenome (GOLD analysis project Ga0315293, IMG submission 203071) | Sediment microbial communities from Yellowstone Lake, YNP, Wyoming, USA - YL17G13_20 | ecosystem: Environmental > Aquatic > Freshwater > Lake > Sediment | place: USA: Wyoming | collected... | reverse complement strand
GGTCTTGGTATCGAGATCCTTGCCAGTTTCAGCCAAGTTCCTGACGTTCATCTGAGCGGGAGTGCCGTGGAACACATCCTCTGGTCGAATATCTCGACGGTCAGGATTGAGAGTATCGGTTCTATGAATCACTCCACGGGCATGCTCCTGGACGATGCTCTTCTCAATCCCACGGGGGTTGTTGATGGGCTTGGTCAGGGTTTGATCACGCTTCCGCTCTCCCGGAGGCTGATCCGCCAGGATGCTGCGTTGGTGCCGAGCGGCTACCCGGAGAGCGAGGGGGGAGGTCATAGGTCGATGTTGGTTCCACCGAACTCGATGCTCACAGGAGCCTTGGAATCCGAAGAGAACACGATGTCCTGAGGATCCTGATGCTGGAGCTGGTACTCAGCCATCATGGAAAGGCCATTGTTCATAAGGCTCTCGTAGGAGACCTCAGTGGACCGCCCGGAAGCCAACACAGCCCTCTGCTCAGCCAGCTTGTCCACGTAGGGAGGCTCGGTCACGAGAGGCTTGTTCAGGACAGAGCAAGCCCCGGTCGGCCCACGAAGGTTGCAAGAACCACACTTGGAACCCAGCTTAACGTATGGGACCAGCCTGGACCGGTGGAGCCGTCCGGCTTCCTTGCAGCCCTTGCCGTAGTCGTCATAGATGGTCGGGTCAATGTACTTGATGCCCTGGAGACCCTGCTCGGCAAAGACCTTGCGGAGTTCTTCCTTGGAGGCAAACAGGTCCCGTGGATCGAACCTGGACTTCATCACGTTGGCCAGGTCTTCTCCGTACAAGCCCTCGTTCATGTACTTCGAGGCCGACTTGACGATATCCCTGATGGCCAGAGGGTTAGCTCGGTGCTCCTGATGACCAGCACCAGCGAACTGCGTCTGGATGGCCAGACGGGTACCCAACGAACCTGGAGCCACCTGGGGGCCACTGGCTGCCTTGTGGAGAGCCTTGAGTGCCGCTACCGGGGTCGTGCCCCATTCCATCCGGTCGGCGTTCCAGGGGAGGCGGCCAGCCGTCTTGTGTTCATCCACCACGGCCTTGACGACCTCGGGGGTGAACACCTCGTTCTGGTTGGCTACCAGCTTCTTACCGTACATCATGCAACGGCCAACCTGGGAGAAGATGCAGGAAGCGCACTTCTTGCCGGACACGATGGCCTTGATCGAAGACCCGTGCCTTGCCAGAAGGTCGGCACCCTCACGGCAATCATCGAAGCTGTCCTGGGTCGAGTAGACCACCCCGTAGAGTCCTAGCTGGTCCACCAAGGGCTTCCACTGTGGGGCCGTTGCCTTGAGGTCTGTCAGGTCGAAGGACAACCGAAGATTCTGGACTACTTCCTCCATACTCCGTCCCTTGATCATCTCCCGACGAAGGAATGCCACGATGGGGCGAGCCTTCAACTCGGCTGTCTTCACCAGTTCGGCCTCCCGGTTCTTCTTGACCAGAGCTGAGGCTGCGATGAGATCCGACTTGGCTATCTCTGGGGTGACAGTAGACGGCGGGACGTACTGGGTCTGCCCGCTGAAATGCTGGGCATCCGAAGTTGCCTTGGGAGCCAGGAAGGCTGCCTTGATCCGGTCCCTGGGGGCAGCTTGGGATGCCTGGACAACCTTGCCCTTGGCAAGCTGGAGAGTATCCACCTGATCCGCCAACGCTGGTGTGTAAGGAACCTGGAGCTGAATCTGCTTGTGGAACACCCCACAGTGCTCAGACCCATCAGGCTGGGCCTGGTGGTGCATGCAGTTCCCACATGCCGTCTTGGCGATGATGAATCGAGCTGATGAAGCCGTCTTTTGGGCAAAGTCTACCGACTTGCCTCCCTGCTCACACCCGGGGAAGTCAGATGCCTCGATGTAGAACCGGCCGAGTAAGCCCCGCTCGGCAAAGACCTGCTCAAGAGCCGTCTTGACCGATGTCAGTGACTCAGAATCGTACCTTGAAGTGAGGGCTTCCATGATTCGAGCAGGGTCATCGTACTGCATCACCGCAAGGCGAGCGGTACGGATGATGATCTCCGGAGCCGTCCGGAGCGGACCGTGAGCCTTGGACAGATCCCCCATCGTCTTGGGGTCCGTGTTGGGTACCAGCCGTAGGGCTGAACCTTCCCCGTTGTGGTCCCAGAGCCGGGCCAGGTCCGGAGCAAAATCCAAGTTCTGCTTGGGCAGGATGTCCTTGCCTCGATACTCATTCTCGTCTACGGCCAGCCACTCGATATCGGGAACTCCGACGCCGGAGCCTTCCTTCATGAAGTTTGTGAGGTCACCTAGTTCCGACATTGGTCTACCTTATCTCTCGGGGCGGCTGAAAACGGGATCAGGCCGATAGTTGTGGGTCGTGTAGTCATACCGAGCGTAGGGAGTGTCTTGCTGATCCAGCATCTCACTCTTGTTCGGCAGATCACGGTCGTAGTTGTACTGAATAGAGGGTGCCGAGGGCATCTCTGACGTGGCGATCATCTCGTCACTCAGACCCTCATTGAAGTAGTCCGAACGGGCTACTGGAGCTTCCACATCCGTGGGCATGAGGCTCTTTGAGCTACTGGTAGCTCCCTCGACCGCAGGCGTAGTATCAACCTTGACAGTCCCGCCACCGGGGTCGCTGGGTAGTCCACTGGTAGGCCCAAGAACACCCTTGTTCCCGTTCCCCTCACCGGAGGGGTTCTCGTAACCACCTGCACCTTGACCACGGGCTCCGTACCCAAGGCCGAAGTCCCAGCCTTCAGTCTCCGTGTCGAAGTCATCCGGGAGGGACGAGTTCGCCAGGTCGATGTGCCCCTTGCCCAGCTTCAAACGCTTAGCCATCGGAGAAGACAAGATGCGCTCCTCCGACCAGCCCTTTTCGACCAAAGCCTTGAGAGTCCGATGGGTGTCAGTGGACATCTTCACGGAAGCACCGTCACCCAGCCCGTAGGCATCCTGCACACGAGGCTCATCCTCGTTGTAGCTGTCGAGCGGACCACGGCCACCCTCTGCCCTGTCCAAATGGTTTACCCGTGGGCCAGGGAGGGAGTCCACTGGCAAAGAGGAGTTTCCACGGTAGTGCATGGAAGCCTGCCTCAGTTCAGGGGCAAACTTCTGGTCCTGGACTGTCTCGGTAGACGGAGGCGAAGGCGAGAACTTGACCTTCTTTTTCTTCTTCTTGGGCTTCGGGTTGCCTAGGGGCTTAGCTGGAGGCTCGCCTGCACCTGGGAGACCAGACCCGGCCAAGGCCGCATCTGCCGCTGCCTCGTCTTCCTCGGTGATGTCATCCGGGGAGGATTGATCCTCTTCCTCGTCATCCTGTGAGGCGTCCTCATCGTCAGACGGGGTTTCTTCCTCGTCCGGCTGATCCTGCTGGTCATCGAAGGGATTGTCGGAGTCCTTTTCCTGGAGGTCCGACTCTTCCTCGCCCGCATCAGGCGGCTCATCAGCCTCACCAGCCTCAGGGTCTTCCGGAACTTCCTCGTCCTCGGAGGGCTCGTCCGGCTGGTCATCGAAGGGATTGTCAGAACCCTCGTCCTCGGCAGGAGCTTCCTCGTCAGCGGGGACCTCTGCCCCGTCCTCGGTGGGAACCTCTTCCTCGTCCTCGTCTGTTGTGGGCTCTCCCTCGTCATCCGTGGGAACCTCGTCCTCGGCAGGAGCTTCCTCAGCGGGGACCTCGTCTGCGGGAGCTTCCTGGTCCGGCTGGTCGTCAAAGGGATTCTCGGATTCCTCCTCGTCCCCTTCGCCCTCATCCACAGCGGTGTCCTCGGAGGTATCCTCGGACTCGTCCAGATTGGTTTCGTCCTCACCCTCGGCCGCTGCACCCTCTTCGGGCAGGGCTTCTTCCTCTGTGGCCTCAGCGGGGACTTCATCCCCCTCGGCTACAGCCTCGTCCTCGGAGGTGTCCTCAGACGATTCATTACCATCCCCTGTACTATCCGAGATGGCCTCCATATCGTCCTCAGCATCCTCCTCGGGGTTGTTGAGGATCTGCTTGGATTCGTCCAGGAACTTCCTCACATCCACGGCCTCCTCAGGGGGAAGCTTGGCCATTTGGGGCTCCCAATGGGGAGCATTGATCTCATCGTGGATCGTGTCCGAAATTGTTGAAAGGGACTCACAAGCATCGTGGAGCTTGGTCCGGATCTCCTTCACTTGCATGACGTAGCCTCGACCACCAAGCATCCCGTCTGGGGAGATGGTCGCACTCTTCAGCCGAGTGAACTGGCGATAGGCAGCCAGAGAATGCCCAAGGGACACGCTCATGGCCCACAACATCCGAGACAGCGGCTTCAGAGCCTTAGGGTCGTAGGGGTGGTTCTTGGGGATGTTTCGCTTCCCTGGACCACCTCCACTACCATCAGGAATGCCCGAAGCCCCAGTGACCGTGGCCCCAGACCCGTCATCGATGAACCCTGGGGGAGGCGGTGGGGGTGCCTTCGCTGCTGTCCTGTCCTGAGCGTAGTACCTCGCCATCAGCCGACGCTGGAGGCGTTCCTCAGGCGTTAGAGCCAGGTCCGAGGGGGGTACTGTCGTCTCGAAGTCCACCATGATCAACCCTTCAGAGGACTTCCGGTATCGTTGAACAGACGCTCGATGTAGTAGCTCTGCCCCTCTTGCTTCAATGCCCAGAGGTCATTGGTGCTCTTGTGGACCAGGGTGTCCGAGCTAGCCCGAGCAAACCCACTCAGGTCTGCAATGGATCCGACCTTCATACGAACCGGCTTTGCAGCGGCGACCTTGGCCCCGTAGGGAGAAACTACTGCTGGCTCGCTTGCGAAGAACGCATCGAGGCCAGAGGCGGACTGTTCGAAGTCTAGCTTGAAGTCGGGCATTGGTTCTCTCAGGTGATATTCAGGATGACCGAAACGTCCACGAAGGAGTTGTTGCTGTACCCACTGACCCGCAGGGTATCTTGATAGACCCCCGTCTGGAGAGTGATGAGGGGGGCTACCTGGACTGTCACGTTCTGTGTCTGCCCAGAGGTCAATTCCCCCGATGTGGGCGTGAATCCGGTCAACCAGCTCTCAGACGCACAGTTGAGTCGCTGAACCAGGAAGTCCAGTACAGACCCCGCCGGACCCGTGTTGGTGATGACAAATACCTGGTTCGGGAGCACCGGGAATGCCCCCGTCAGAGGCTTCACCACATTGAACGTCAACGTGATCACGTTGGTGGAGATGGTAGCCTTCGGCCTCACCGTGATGGTGACGGGGAAAGACTGCGGACTGTTGGTTGCCGTGTCATCCTGGGCCAGGATCGTGGCGTTGTACGTCCCCACCGTCAGGAGTGTCGAGTCCACTGACACCAGGAACGTCCCTGACTCCTGAAAGCCAAGGTTCCCCAGAGCGGCCGGGGAGACGGTCACGTAGGGGGCTGAGGGGGTCAGCGTGGCATCCAGGAGGGAGCCGTAGGTGCCCGAGTTGGTCAGGAGCCCGTCCTGCTGGGCCGAGAAGCCACGGCCTTCATCCACGTTGAAGACGAGGGAGCTGGGTGGGCCAAACAGGATGATCGGCCTGAACTGGGCCTGAAGCTCGTCAATGCTCTCCGACATCGCCTGGACCACCGGCCCTGGAATGGGGATGGAATCCCTGAGGATGCCGTAAGGGGACACGATGTTGTAAACCACGAAGGACGGACTGGCCCCCGAAATGTCCATTCTGGTAGTCCACCGCCACACTCCCTGGCTTACCTGAAAGGTAAAGGAGTAGTCGTGAGACTGGAGATTCGCGGCTAAGGGCACAGATCAGTCCTCATACAGAAGGGCCGATAAAAAGAAACCAGGCTTCCCCAAATCCCTGCCTGGGAGTCCCGCCGCTACTTCTTTGATGGCTTCTTTCTACCATGAGAGCAGACCAGCTTGCCGAGGGCATGGTGTTCAGGCAGAACGGTGTGAATGCACCGGAACCGCCAGGTCGAGGAGGTCCCCGGCCCTCGATGAGTCGGTCCCTCGCCCATCGTGTTGCTTATCGCTACAGCACCCAGCAAGACGAGAGGGATGAGCCGCACGACCCATCCAATGGAGTCCTGGACAAGGGGCAGCTAGACTCTCTCCAGGACAAACACGCTTGGAGGGGCTACCAGTTCAGCGTTGCCCAGCAAATTTGGAACGATGCAGCGAGCTTTGAGGAAGGCAACGAGCCTGATGACTGGGGGGATGGTGACACCGGCCGAGTCCAGTGGAAAGGTCCCCTCCTGACTCTCGATGAAGTGCTTGAAGAGATAGCCAAGACTCCGTTCAAGTGGTCCGCCTGGATTACTAAAGGGTACTCGTTCGACAGCAAACCCAAGAAGCTGAAGAAAACCGTGGTTCAGGGCCAGGGTCACATTGAACGCATTGACGGCAAATCGCTTTCGGATGAGGAGCGTGAGCACATCACCTATACGCTCAGACTCAAAACCTAGGTGCAGGCGTCCCCACCCCTGTTGGACCACTGGGGCAAAATAACTGCGCGGAGTACGTTGAAATTTTTGTTGGCAATGGAACTGAAAATCCGTTGGTAGGGCCGATACTTCTCGTCCTTCTCGGCCGCATCCTCGGTCAGCTTGACCGCCTTAAAGAACCGGTGCCGGACCCTGCCCTGGGTCAACTTCAGCTTGGCCGCCACCTCAGATTGGCAGGTCGTCTGCCACATCCCCACCATGATATCGACATCGATTTGCTGGGGGAGGACTTCTGGTAAGTCCCGCCGTAATTCTTCTTCGGTGACCTCTGGGATGCTGAGCAGGAACTTGATCCGCTGGAGTCCACGGTCAAGACGATAACTGATCGCCGCCTGTGTCACCTCGAAGATGGCGGCAATGTCTGCCTGCCGCTTCTTCAGGATGTAGTACAGATAAATGAGGTCTGCTTCACGCTCGGGGATACGATCTAACAGGGCTTCCACCCTGGCTTCGTATCCCTCGGGTAAGCCTTTGGATTCGGCTTCGGACTCCTCGTAGGCATCTACTGCCAGCTCATCGAGCCTGAATTCCAGGTCCGACTCGTCATACGAGAAGCGGTTAGCTAATTCTGAAGGGTCAACTGGGATAACATAGCCAACACTCATAGTGTCAATCCCGTCGCATGTTCTGAAGAACGCTGAAAGAACGTCTCCAGGATCGAATTGGGGTTCATTTCGACCGCCAACAAAAGGGCAGCTACCTCATCTGGATTTGGATTTGGATCTACCTTGGTGAAGGGTACATCCTTTAGAGCCATCAGGTCCACATTGATGCGGGCCTGAGGTTCTGCGGACCTCAAACGGTCATACTGTACCTTGGATACCCCAGCAAGTCCAGACCGGTAGACTGCGTCCACCGACCCGTGAGCTTGAATGAGTTGCTTGAGCACCTTCTTGGGGACCCTCGGTACGCCGGGCAGATTGTCGGACGTATCTCCGAGCAAGGCACGGAGCTGTACCATAGTCTCAGGTGCAACGCCATAGTGCTCGGAGACCCCATCAGGGTCAAACATCACTTCCTTGCGGGCTCCAAGGGCAGGAATCAGGACAGACACGTTGGTAGAAACGAGCTGGAGGAAGTCCCTGTCGGTGCCGAAAATCACGGTCTTTTGGCTGGAAAGCTTCTTCCTGACCAGGGTGGCTATCACGTCGTCCGCCTCCTCATTGGGGTTCCACACCTGGTACACCCCGAGGGCAGGAAGAATCTTCCGCAGGTACCCAATCTGGTCAAATATAGGTGAGCCCACATGTGAGGGCCGATGTGCTTTGTAGTCTGGGTACTTGGCCTTCCTTCTTTGTGATGACCCATCCCAGGAGACATACATGGCTGAGGCCCACCTCTTTCGGAGGGCTCCCAGGCTCCGTAGGAAGCCGAGGATGATCCCTGTGGGCCTCCCCTGGCTATCAGCGAGGTCGGCCATCCCCGGGGCATAGAGGCAGCGGAACGCGAGGTTGTGGCCGTCTATGATGATGTTCTGAGGCACTTTTCCGACTCCAGTTCTGCGACGACGGGTGGCTTGTTGCTTCAGCAACTCGTTCATATCGTTGCGGATCCATCTACCCCGGTCCAGGACATCCTCGAACCAGGCCAGTTCCAGAACCTTCTCCTCCAGCTTCGGGAACGTCAGGGTATCCCCCAGCTCTCGGACCACCCCATGCTCATCGGGTAGGGGTCCGTTGAGGGCGTCCACCCCGTTCACCCTCTGGTCCGCCAGCATGAACCTCAGATGGGGAACCATCCCACGGTACCAGTCCGATAAGGTCTGTATCTCGTGGACTCTATTGACGAAGTTGCGCTTCTCCAGCGGTTTCCAGTCGAAGAAACACCGCCAGCTATATGGGCTCTGCTTCCTGGCCACCCATCCATCCAGGCGTTCGCTGGCCCCGTAGTCTTGTAGCACGGTGTCAAACAGGTCAGTCCAGTTGAACACGGGCTCGGATCTCTCGACCCACGACTTCAGGAGGTTCAGACGCCCGATCAGGGGTGAGAGGGGGCTTCTGGTGCCCACCTGGAGGCCAGACCTGGGGAGGGTGAGGATAGTCTGCTTCGACCTGAGCTGGACGTAGACCTGGACGGCATCCTGCTCGGGGATCTCCTCGATGACGGTGGCCGTGATGTTCTTGAACGGGCCGCTCGTGATGACCACCTGGTCGCCAACGCTGATGCCCTGGTTGATCTCGACCTCGATTTGGTGACGGATCCGCTCGATGTGGGCCTGACCGACCGTGGCTAGAACCCTGACATGCCGTGACCCAGTGGGCTGGGTGAGCACCGATTGCACCCAGCGAGTCCCCTCCAGCCGGAGATAGTCCTTGTCCGGGAGGGTTCTCCTCACAAAGGCATAGCCTTCCATGAGGTAGTGGACGACCTTCTCTCCCGAAATCTTGGTCACGGCTGCCGGGATGAACACCTCCCCGGGCTGCTTGAGGGAGTGAAGAATACCGTCCCTGAGAGTGTCGGGGTCTTCCCCCTCACTCTTCGGACTGAGTTCTAAAACCACCCACTCGGTTGCTTCCATGTTTCAGCCGCGCCAGGATCGCTCAAACGTTCTTGTCCAATCAGCCGGGGTCAGTGCCTTGTCCTTCTCGACCGCAGACACAACCTTCTGAGTTACTTCGGCATGCCCTCTGGGGTGTTTATCAGGGACTCCCCGATGGTCTAGACCCGTGAGAGCCAGGGAGTCTTGCCCCGCATTAGGCTTCACCGGCACCGGCATGGTAGGAACAGGAACCGGGGCTGAATGTACTGTCAGGGGTGGTGGGTTGGCAACCGAAATCTTCGGTAAGTCCGCTTGGGTGGTCAACGACACCACCTCAAAAATTAGTCCCACCTTCGTCCTATCCTGTGTCCCCAGGAACTTCCGGGCATACCCCACGACCCCGTTGCCGTACTTCTGGTGCAGCAAAGCGGCCTTCGTCCTATCCACATAGGTAAATTCGGCGAACATGTTGTGGGCTAACCGAAAGGAGTTCATGGCTGCCTCAGCCAACCCTGTAGCCACCTCATCAGCCCCCACACGGTCACAGGCTTCGTCCAGAAGGGGTACGGCCACCCCAGGGTTGTCCAGGGACAGCAGGATATCGTAGTAGGTCGTGGTGAGGCTCAGCCCAAGGTAGTCCCTGACAGCCTCCAAGCTGATCGTCCCGTTCTTCTGGGCAATCATCTCAAGGCGGTTGAGAGTGTCCCTGACATGACCCCCTGAGCAATCGATGACCGTGAGGATGGCATCCTCCTCGAACTCCACCTGTTCCGCAGCCAGGATCTTGTGGATACGCCCAGCGATGTCCTCCCGAGTGATCTTGCGAATCCGGTGCTCCTCACACCGGGACCGGATGGCCCCTCGGATCTTCTCCGGCTCGGTCGTGCAGAAGATCCCCACCATGACCTTCTCCTCCAAGGGCTTGAGCAGCACGTCCTGACCGGCTGGGGTCATACGGTGCGCCTCGTCAAAGAGGTGGATCTGCTTTTCCGCACCCTCCACAGCAAACGGTAGGTCATCCACGATGGCCCGCACGTCCTCGACCTTGCCGTTGCTGGCAGCATCCCGCTCATGAAAGGCTAGTGAGGAATCCCCCAGGATGGCCACGCAGTTGTCGCACTCGTTGCACGGCTCCTGATCCTCAGTCAGCCTCTCGCACAGCATTGCTCGGGCTAGAATGCGTGCGAGAGTCGTTTTCCCGGACCCGTGGGCTCCAGAGAAGATGTAGCTCGAATCGAGGGCGTTGCGTTTCTTCAGTCTTGCTTTCAAGACCTCGACAGCACCCTCTTGTCCGAGAACGTCACTGAACTTCAGAGGCCGGTACAAAAGATCCCACACGGTTCACAGCTCACTCAGGAGGTCTTCGACGGTCTCCTCCGAGGACTCCTCAGTGGTTGTGTCCACGCCAGTTTCTTCCCTAGCAATGGTGTCCACTTGGATCTCGTGAGCAACAGAGACGAACCCGGTGAGCTGGTCATTCCAGGCTCCATGCCGACGAAGGATGCTGGAGAACTCCTGGACGTCGGGCTCCCGGATCTTCCACTGCATCTCCCCCGTCTTCTCGTTCTCCTCGCCTGTGCAACGCTCCAGTAAATGGTCCACGAGGGCTAGACGTTGCTCGTTGGACAACTCGACCCACTTGTCCCCAGCGATCTCGATGAGGAAATCCAGCTCCAGCAGGTACTCCAGGGGTCCAGAGACCTTCCGTGTCTTGCCCAGCACGTCGATGCCACCCTTGGCCGACGCCTTGTCCACGAAGATGTACTCGACCCGAGCCGTGGCTAATTCGGGGTGGTAATTGGCAACCAGTCCGCCAGCGATGGCTTTGACAGACTCGGCGTCACTGAAAATCTTAGGCATGTGATGATTTCTCCAGATTCAGGTAGGGGTCAACCTGCCGTAGCAGGTACTCTCGAAGTCGGGCGTCACCCCAAACTTCCCATAGCTCGTTTGGGTCTTTGACCCACCTATCTACACCGACCCTGACCCTGGGGAAGGTTGGGATGTGAACGTCGAGAAAATCCCCGTAGGACTCCTTGAAGTCCCCACAGGCCCGACGGCCATCCTTGTCATTATCATACGCCAGCCAAACCTGCCTAGCAAAACGACCCAGGAGTCTGGCTAAAGCCTCATTTGTACCCAGAGTTAGGGCGGCGAAGGTATTGGGAAACACCCTCTGGATAGGGAACACGTCGAACGCACCCTCTACAACCCAGACTGCCTCAGTCTCCCAAATCTTGGGGATGGCCTCACCAAGCCCAAAGTAGACCGACTCATCCCGGTCATGAAAGTACGTCAAGTACCCCTTGACCTCTGGGGTCACATGCCTGAACTGAAGCCCTTTGATCTGCCCCAGGATGTTCGTCAGAGGGAGCACGAACACGTCATCTAGCCTCTGACCACCCCTGGAGAACCGCACGAAATCATCGGGAAGTCTGGAGGGAAGAGGATTGTTCCAGTACCCTAGTTTGTACTGGATGATCTGAGCTTCAGAGACACCTCTCGCCCAGAGAGCTTCTTGCTCCCTCGTGCCCAAGTGAGTCTGGGCAATACCCACGAAGTCATCGAGCCAGCTCATTGATCAACACCACAGACTGATTCACCTTGCGGAGAAGAAGCCCCACGTGGTCATCTATCCTCGTGTAGAGCCCAACCATCGGAGGGGCGGTCCCAAGAATCATCTGACCCTCGGGCAACTCGGAGAACAGCACCCTGATCCCGTCCACTTCGGTCACACAACCTTGAGCCAGTGTCAGCTTCCGTGCCTCGTCAATGGTCATCCCCTGCCCGCACATCTCCCTGAGCTTCGGGAACGAGACAATCAACGACCTAGGTAGTAGCCCGTAGTCCTCCAAGATTTGCTTGGCTGCCGTGATGTTGGTACACCGGTTAAGCCAGCCAGACCGCTCTGAGGTGGCCCACAGGCTCCGAAAAAACACCGCTAGCAGGTCGGACTCCTCCTCCAAGGGACACTTGGAGAAGCCATACCGAACCATCCCGTCCCCGAGCCGTAACCCTGGGTGGACAAACCCTCTCCGGGCGTTGGTCGCCAGGAATGGTTGGTCACTAGGAGCCATGACCCGCTCCAAGAAAGCGGGGATAGCAAAGCCCCCATCTCTAGCAGCTTTCCGTCTGGACCTCTCGGGGACCAGGAAGCTCTCAAAGGCCGACGTTACCGTCATCGTCATCGTTCTTTTCTAGCAAACTGGGCACTCTTTTCATGGGTTCGGTACGGATGCGTAACGCCCAGAACCAGAGCCGCTTCCACCAAGGAAGCTTCACGGGCTCGGAGAGAGACCACATGAGGCCATACACCTCGGGGAGATTCTCTGCCAGCCAGCCCGAGTCTTCGACTTGCTCTTGAAACTCCCTGCTCAGAGATTCCTTCGTGATGTTGTTCTGGAAGTAGGGGCACCTCTGGGCATCGATAGGATCCTCACAAATGGTCCCGTTCCATTCCCCAGGGTTCTCTTTTCCGAGAGTACAGAGACCCATGGACTGGTCCTGAACGACCGTGAGGGCTATACGGTTGTAGTTCGGATTGGGCTCACCATCGACCCGCTTCCGCACATCAACGGGGTGACGGTAGTTGTGGGTGCATTGGTGAGGCAAGCGTTGAGAGGCTTGCCTCACCCGGCGGTCTAACTCCAGGGAGAGTAGGTGGCGAGTTCGCCCCTTGAGTTCCTCGTCTGTACGCATCAGGCACTCCTCAGTTCTAGGTGCCTTGAGCCATCCTCAGTAGTCACCTCTGAACAGCGGTATGACTTGTCAGCATGGTCGAGGAATGTGTGCTTGTGGGTGACGAGCAGGACATCGAGTCCCATGGACTCCGAAAGCTGCTTGAGGAAGTGGCCAGTGGCATCCACGTACTCATCTGACACGGAGGCTAGCGTCTCGTCCAGTAGCAGGAGGGGCTTCTTCTTCAACCGGAGCACGGCCAGCATCCTTAGGATCAGGTCTGCAACGGCCGAGGGTCCACCTCCAAAGGCATCCAGAGGCTTGCCTCGGATGGCCAAGGGGTCGTCCTTGGATCCTTGGCGGAACAGGAAATCCACCGAAACCTTGTTGTACTTGGTGCTCAGGTCTGCCTCGAATCCAAGATCCAGGTCGTGGAAGATGGTGCTGAGACCTTCAGTCACAACGGCCTCGACTGTCCGTACCTGCTTGGTGACCAACTGGTCCATGAGGGCACGGAACAGCTCCCCGACCTTGACCAGCTTGGCCATACGGTCTGTCAGGTCTGCGGCCTCGGCCTCCTTCGTGGCCAGCTCTGAGTTGAGCCGGTCACGAAGGGTGGTTAGCCGAGTCGCAGAAGCCTCTACAGACCGTAGCCGCTGGGTCAGTCCACTGAGGGGATGAACTTGGTCAACTGACATTCGAAACTACCCTCCCCTGGGCCGGGAAGGACCTTGCCTGAACCATCAAGCCAGAACTTCTCAGCCACCCGGAAGTGGTAGTAGTCACGCTTCCTCTTCTCGTTTGCGGGGGAGATGATCACCTTCAGGAGAACCTCGTGGGACTCCAGCCCGACCAGTAGATCAGCCATCTGGGCAATCTTAACCATGGCAGCAAAGCTTGTGGTCTTGGCCAGTTCGGTCTCGGGGGTGGCCGTCACGTTGGGGCTCTTGACGCTGGACTTCTCAGCCAGGACAACCTGAATGGTGCCCTTCTCGGCTGTGTAGACGACACGAACCTGATCCACCTTGCTCTTGCTGGCCTTGGCCGTGGAGGACACCGCCTCCTGCATGTAGCTCAAGGCCCTGGCAAGGTCCTCCCGATTTATCCGAAGTTGGATGGGCTCATCCGGGTAGTACCCGAACTTCGGGTGCGTCAAGGCTTGATGCGTCCAGCCGAGGGTCTGCCCATCCGCGTTGATGAGGAACGACCAGTTGGGGGTCTTGCGGAGGGTCACCACCCCTGTGCAACGCCCAAGAAACCCTGTCACCGCAGGGATGTTGGTGCTGTGGATGGAGAGGCCCTTGCCCTTGAACTCGGCACAGTAGAAATAGGAGCCTCTCTTGCCCTCGGACCCGAACAGGTAACCATCCCCCTTCTCCCAGTCCTTCTGGCTGGTATCGAAGAGCTGCATCGAATTGTAGAAGTCCTTGACCTTGCTGCTCTCGTCAGAGTTTGGCATGCCACTCTTCACAGAGTCGATAGCCCGACGGAGAATGGTCGAGGGGAACTTCAGGTCACTTTCCTGTGAGGTGTCAGTAATGAGGACCGGCTTGAAGCCTTTGGGGTCGAAGGTCGGGTGCTCTGCCTCAGCACCGGAACTGGACTCGTACTTGACGTAGAAGTGGTTGTCCCGTTCCCCAGCCTCGATACTCAGGGTGTCCGATTTGGGAAGGTGCTTGAATCCTCCAGCGAACTCGACGGGGTAGATGAATGGCCCCTCGCCCTCGACCTCCTCCAAGGATACCTTTGAGGAAGCCTGGTGGTTCGGCTCCTGGGAGTAGAGCGTGCAGTCACCCCCAGCCCGCACGACAAACAGGTAGCCGCCCTTTTTGTCACCGGCAACAGGGGTCACAACCGAAACCACATCGAGGGCCTTGCACAGGTCTCCTGCCTTGACTTTGAACTTGATCATAAAGTGCCTTTCTTCTCGAACTTCGCCAGGGCCGTCTCGACCTCGGCCAGATCCTTCTCGTAGGAAGCGATGGCCTCCTCGACTTCCACTCTCTTCTTGTCCCGCTCCTCGGTGAGCTTCTTGGGGTCGTAGCCAGCGGCTCGGATCTCCTTGACAAGACGATCCAGCTCCTCCCGCTTGGCTTCTAGTTGGCCCTTTAAGCCTGCCTTCTTGGAACGGACTACCTGAGTCCGTTTGGCTAACTCGTCCACCTTCTTCTTCATTTGCTCTGGAGTCATATGCGTTTCACCTCTATACACCACCGCTAGGAGCGGGGGGACATCAAATTTCGACCTTGTGGGCACATGCTGATAAAGTTGCAGAACCGGCAAGCCTGGTCATTAGGCTTGGCGGGGAACGCTTCTTTCGACTGACCTCCCCGCACGATCTTGTTCAGGGAAGTTAACACCTCGTCCTTCAAATCAATCAGGTCCTCTGGAGAGAAGTCTACCCAATCAAGGCTCTCAGGGGGGTCGAAGCGCCAGTACACGAAGCCCAGCTTGTCAGGCAAGGTGTTCTTGTTCCGGAAACTGTACAGCATCGCGTACCATTTGAGCTGCTTAGGGTCCACGAACGACCCCCGGTGCTTGGAACCCTTACCGTCCAGGATCACCAGGTCGTGGTGCGGGCTAGTCCTCTGGATGATGAAGTCCGCCCGCCCGCCCAGCCGATGCTCGCCTACGTCAGAGTCCAGCTTGCTTTCGGCTTCCATGCGAGGCCCAGCTAACCTGTAATGCCGCACAATCCGTATGGCCCTCGCTATCGAGTCCCGCACCTCAGCCAGAAGTTCGTCTTGGCTCTCATAGTTCGGCTTCTTGTCCTGTGCGGACTTCCACCGGAGCACTCGTCCCCTACGGAGTTCGTCCGAGACGATTCTCTTGTAGGTGGGCTCGATGCGGTCCTCCAGGACTTTCTGAACGTTCTTCTCACGCCAAAGGCCCTTCATGTAGAAGTCCTCCATCAGGGTTCCGATCACGGAGCCGTAGAGGGAGTTCACCGTGTTGTCCGGTTCCGGGGGTACTGTCTTGTCCACGTAGCTGTGCCAGTAGGCCCGGGGGCATGACGAGTAGGTCTTGAAACCAGAGTAGGAAATGTACATGGTCAGATAGCCTTATTCAACCGAGCGTTTTCCAGGTAATGCAGGGCCAACTCCCTAATATCTCCAGCGAACGTCATACTCTGGAGGGTGGACTCGATGGACGCCTCGGGGTCAATTAGAAGATCAGTCTGGATCTTCTGAACGAACTGGTCGATGTGCCGGGTCTGCTCGTCTTGACGCTCCTTGCGTTCAATATCGAACACCTCTGAGGCGGGGAGAACATCCAGGAGCAGGGCCTTGGTGGAGATCCCGTCGGGGGTGATCTCAATGAGACCCACCTTGGGTTTTCTCTCAAGGTTCTCCTTGATCAGGGCACCCCGGCTGACCGCACCCTGGTTCATGAAGATGCGGCCATCCAAGGTCACAATCCCTTGGTCCCGATGCCAGTGCCCGAAAGCGAAGAGATCAGGACCGTTCGGAAAGATGAGGTCGGAGTACCGGAACACAGGCTCACCGAAGAAGTCTTCCACAGCGGGGGGAGGATTCTCGGAAGCCAACGCATGCACCACAGCGATGAGGAAGGTGTCCCCTGGCTTCTTGCGGAGCAATCGTAACTCGTTCAGGGTCCGGGTCGGGCTGTAAGGGACACCCACAACTCGGACTCGTAAGTCCCCATCCTCGAATACTTGCTCTCGTAAGTGCTGGAACACTCCAGCGGCGTAGAGCACTCCAAGGGGCTGCCTCTCGATGGTGTCCAGGTTGTTGTACTGGACGTCGTGGTTCCCCTCGACACAGTACGTTGGGCAAGGATAGCCCTTCTGGATCTCTGCCGACTGGAACACGAGGGAATGGGAGTTCCGGCTTGCAGCCTTGACGTGGAAGTAGTCTCCACCGTCCAGGACAGCCGTAGCCTCGTACTTCTTGGCTAGTTCCCCGATCTGACGCAAGTTCGACCAAATCTCGGCGGGGTAGTCCCCCTTCCACGAAGCGGGGGACTTGTCCGAGACATGGACATCCGTGCGATAGATGAAGGCTAGTCTAGGCATAGGTTAGCCACCCATCAGATCGTCAAACAGGTCAGACTGTTCCTGGCTGATCACCTCTCGTTCCACAGCCTTGTCAAGTCGGCCCTTCGCGATCTTGATGTACTCGTCATCCCGTTCAATCCCGATGAACCGGAAGCCGTTGTTGACAGCAGCCACGAGTGTCGAGCCAGAGCCAGCGAAGGGATCAAGAACCGTTCCACCAGGGGGAGTGATCAGCTTGACCAGAAAGGTCATGAGCTTGACTGACTTCACCGTAGGATGCTTGTTGATCAATCCTTCTTCTTCAAGGTCTTGCTTCCGTTCGCCCGAGGTGATCTTCCCTGTATAGAAGAAAGGGACATCATATTCGGGCTCGAAGTTGTGAAAGAACCGTGAGGCCCCTCCTGTATCCGAGTAGCCACCCTCTGCCCGCTTGAACCGCCAGTTCTGGTCAGGATCTAACGGTTCACCCTCACCTCCTATTCTGACCGCAGACCTAGAAGCACCACTCTGCTCATTCAGAGCCCCCACAGGACAACCTGGAGCACACTCCCAGTCCTCGATGGTCTCCTCTCCGGAATCATCGGAGTACCCTCGCTTGGTGGCCTCGGTTGGACGAAATCTCCAGCTCTCCTTGTCCTCTCGGCCCCCGTCTCCTTCGGGCCGAGTGTCCGTCCGATTGCCTGGGATCTTCTTCGTCCCGAGCTTCTTGCACTCTGGAGAGTGAGACAAGACTACGTTGGCTGGCCAGCGGCCCTTGGTGTTATCCATTTTGAACTCTTTGGGGGGGTTGTCATTCTGAACGCCACCGGCCAAGGCACCACTCTTCCCCATGGCTTTGCCTTGAGGAATGGCCCCCGCTTGGTCTGTCTCGCTCTGGTACCCAACCCGACTCCCACCGACATTGATCCCGCCCGTGCCGGTCTTGAGAGCCTGCTCGGCTACGGTCCTCTCACGAAGGGGCTTCCTGACGAGCCACCATATCTCGACAGCGGGCTTGAGTGACGTACCCCAGCCCTCCCACTGGGCTGCCTCGGGGGTAGCTGGTGTGTAGGTGGAGTCGTACTCAGAGGTCAGCCCAGTCACGGCCTTCCCCGTCCCACCACCCATTTTGAGCGTGGTTCGATCAGGTATCTCCCCCTTGCCACTCTTGAGAGGGTCAGGCCCCCCTTGGGGTGCCCCCCGAGCTATCTTGTCTAGCGTCTTTGAGATGTTCAAGCTCTTCGGAAATCCTTGTCCGAAGCAATGTCCCAGAACATTATCTGTGGGGGCCGCACGCTCCAGGAGTTCCCTCTGTTCAGGCGTGAGAGTCGCAAGAAACTTCTGCACCTCCAAAGAGCGATCCTTGAAGTGGGTGATCCCGTCCCTGACCTCAAACCCAGCCTCCTCAAGGGCCGTAGCAGTCCAGTGGGAAGTCCTCGGGATAGACCACACCAAGGCGTGACCTCCTGGCTTGAGCACTCGCAAGCACTCCCGCATCACCTCGGTGAGCCAGCCCACGAAGATGTCCCGAGACTCCAGATGCTTGTCCAGTCCGTCGAAATCTGGTTCGGCACACTCACAGCCAGGGATGTCTTTCCAGCCCCGCTTGTGTCGTTTGCACTTGCGACAATTTGGATTGCGAGCCGTGCTTATCGCTGGGGCAGCCACACGGTCACCACCGTCTGTGAAACCATGCTTGGAAATAGGGTATTGCCATGCGTTCGGGTCATCCCAGCCCTTCCCCATAAAAGCGATGCCTGCCGGTGGATCAGAAACGACGCTGTCCAATGAATCCGCTGGAAGCTCTCGTAAGACCTCCAGGCAGTCCCCGTGATAGAGCGTTCCGAGGTCGTAATCGTGTTTCTCAGACATGTAGGGTATTAGCTATTCATCAGTTCGTCAAACACGTCTTGTTGGTCTTGGTCGAGTACCTCTCGCTCCACGGCCTTGTCAAGTCGGCCCTTCGCGATCTTGATGTACTCGTCATCCCGTTCAATCCCGATGAACCGGAAGCCGTTGTTGACAGCAGCCACGAGTGTCGAGCCAGAGCCAGCGAAGGGATCAAGAACCG
>Ga0315293_10002249_pt1 | contig 18633 bp, 15 predicted proteins | sample YL17G13_20_MG_FD_203071 | JGI IMG/M metagenome (GOLD analysis project Ga0315293, IMG submission 203071) | Sediment microbial communities from Yellowstone Lake, YNP, Wyoming, USA - YL17G13_20 | ecosystem: Environmental > Aquatic > Freshwater > Lake > Sediment | place: USA: Wyoming | collected... | reverse complement strand
CAGCGGCCTTTCGTCGGCGCCTTGACTATCGAGACGCGGACCGATGCCGATGACGAGGTCGAGTCGTGGATCGCGGCGGGAACTCCGCCGATCTTCTTTGGCTTCGGCAGCATCCCGGTCAACTCGCCAGCCGACGCGTTGATCATGATCGCAGGCGCTTGCAGGGAACTTGGCGAGCGGGCACTGGTGTGCGCCGGCTGGAGCGACTTTGGGAATGTGCCAGTCTTCGACCACGTGAAGGTCGTGAGCGCGGTGAACTACCTGGCGATTTTTCCCCAGTGTCGCGCGGTTGTGCATCACGGAGGCGCGGGCACCACAGCGACAAGTCTGCGTGCCGGTGTCCCCACGTTGATCCTCTGGATGGCTGATGTGCAGGTCGTCTGGGGAGCGGTGGTCAAACGGCTGAAGGTCGGCACCTCTCGGCGTTTTTCCGCCACTACCGAAAAGACGCTGGTTGTCGACTTGAGCACCATCCTCGGCTCGCGCTACAGCGCCCGTGCCCGTGAAATTGCCGCCCGGATGAGCAGTCCCGTCGAAAGCGTCGCGGCCGCGGCAGATCTGGTGGAAGATTTCGCCCGACGCAAGACTGTGGGCTAATTGGCGCCCGCCCGGTCGGGACCCGAGCCGATTGCCCGGTCCAACATCCACCGCTCACGGTATCGTCTGCTCTCGTGATCGAGCTAAATGGCGTAGCCAAGACGTTCGATGGTGCAATACATGCATTGCAGGACGTGAGCTTTTCAGTTCCCACCGGGACGGTGTGTGGTCTGCTTGGTCACAACGGCGCAGGTAAGACGACAGCCATCAAAATCCTCTCCACATTGCTGCGGCCGACTTCGGGCCACGCAATTGTGGCGGGCTACGACGTTGTCCGAGACCCAGACCGGGTACGGGAAAGCATTGGTACCACCGGGCAGGTCACGGCGCTTGATTGGGAACTCACCGGGCGGGAGAATCTGGTCCTATTCGGCCGACTGCGGGGCATGCGGCGCAAAGATGCGCGTCTGAGAGCCGATGTACTGATCGACCAGTTCGATATGGAGGACGCCGCCGACCGCCGGGTGATCACCTATTCGATTGGCATGATGCGCCGTATCGACATCGCTGCCGCACTGGTGGTCTCGCCGAAAGTGCTTTTCCTGGACGAGCCGACGACCGGTTTGGACCCCCGCAGTCGCCGCGCTGTGTGGGACACGGTTGCATCGCTATCGGCGCAGGGCGCTACCGTCCTGCTTACGACGCAGTATCTCGAAGAAGCCGACGCACTGAGCGATTCCATCGTCGTCATCGATCACGGCCGTGTTATCGCCAACGGTACCGCCGAAGAACTCAAGCGCCGGGTGGGATTCAGCTACTGCACAGTGAGTCCTGTCAACCCAGCAGACCTGTCCAAAATCTGGGCCGCGGTCGCCGATCTCAAGGATGCCCAGTCCGATGACGAGTCGAACACCGTGTCGGTGCCGGCGCCGGACGGCGTTGTGACATTCGCTGAGGTATTCCGCCGCGTCGACCAGATTGATGTTGAATTAGCCGACATATCGCTGCGCAAGCCGTCTCTCGACGAGGTGTTTCTGCACATTACGGGAAATGTCTCCACGTGACCGCGGTAGCCGCCCTTACCGAGCGGATGATACGCATCACGGCACGGGATGATCTGCCGTTCGCAATTCTGGCGACCGCAGGAATCTTCGGGTTCTTCAACTTCGCGCTGCGCAATGTGATTGACACCGGCCAGACGAATTATGCCCAGTACATCTTGCCGGTCATCATCATCCAGGTGACTTTTCTCGGCGCGCTGTCCACAGTTGACCGGGCTGCCCATGACCAGCGGTCCGGCTTCGGAATTGGGATCCGTACCCTCCCAGTGCCGGTCGTAGCGCCGCTCATTGCGCGCATGCTGTACTGCTTACTCCGCGGGGTGCTCGCCCTCCTTGCCGCGCTGGCCGTCGGGTATCTTTTTGGCTTCCGCATGGGTGGCGGATTCCTCTATACGGCTGCTTTCGTCATTCTCGTCCTGCTGTTCACGTTGGCACTATCACTCGGGGCCGATGCGACTGGGACTGGGGCAGCGCGATCGGCGATCGTCAGAACCGGGGCATCCAGTCAGTTGCTTCTGATTCCCCAAATGCTGCTGGTCATGCTTTCCACCGGGATGGCACCGGCGGACTCGTTCCCTGACTGGTTGCAGTCATTCGTCCGATATCAGCCTGTGTCACAGGTGACGCAGACCCTGCAGGGGTTCGCAGCTGGAGGCGTCTCCGTCAGCAACCTCGCGACCAGCCTGGCATGGTGCCTTGGGTTGCTTGTGGTCTTCGGTGCACTCGCGGTGCGGATGCAGAGGCGGACGGAGTGACCACGGACGCAGCGCTGCGCAAGAGCTCACTGGCCGTCGAAAGCTTCCTGTTCGCCGGTCGGCTCCTCACCCACTGGCGGCGCGAACCCGTGATGACGGTCCAGGCTCTGCTTTACCCCACCTTTCTGCTGATCGCCTACGACCTGCTGGTCGGCAAGTCGATACTGAAAATTACTGGCAGGGACAGTATTTACGGCTTGGTGCCGACGTGTGCCATAGCCGGTGCCATGTTCGGGGCACTGACGGCAAGTCTGGCGATCCGCGTCGAACTCGATTGGGGCTTGCTTCCTCGATTGTGGGTGTTGCCCGTTAAGCGTGCCAGTGCACTGACCGGCAGGCTGGTCGCTGAAGCTGTTCGCACGCTAGCGGGCTCGATAATTGTCACGTTGGTCGGGGTTCTGCTGGGACTTCGGTTTGAAGGTGGCTGGCTCGCTGTAATTCCGTTCATACTGGTTCCTGTCGCAGTCGCCGTTGTGTTCTCGACAGTCCTGATCGCGATCGCCGTCCGATCGAAGAGCAGTATGGCGCTCATACTGGTTGGAGTGTTTTCCGTCAGCGCGGTGTTCGCCAGCTCTGGTGCGCCGCCTGTCGAAACGTTGCCCTCGTGGGCGCGGCTGCTGGTCCAGTTCCAGCCGATGTACCCGACGGTTCAATACATGCGGGCACTTGCAGAGGGTGGTCCAGGATTGCAGCCGCTTCTGGTCAGCTTGATCTGGGCTCTGGCTCTGACTGCAGTCTTCGGGCCGCTCGCTATCAGGGGCTACCGAGCCGCAGCCGGGCGATGATGCCTCTCTTTGCCCCGAGACGCCGTGATGAGAGACAGGAACAGCTTTGACCACAGCCGAACACGACGTCCGATCTCTGTACCTCGACCTGCTCCGGCGCAATCTGACCCGATTTGGGATGCACGAGCAAATGCCCTCAGACTGGCCTTTGCGACGGCGTCTTCTACTCAAGACCGTCAATGCGCTGACGTCTGTCCGGAGGGGCACGAGCCCCGCCGATCAGCGCACTCGCGAACTTGGCCTGGACTGGCCTCCGGAAGCCGAGACGATGATTGGAATGCAGCGACTCACCAGTCTGCAGAACTGCGTTGAGACGGTATTGGCAGAGGACATTCCTGGTGATCTTGTTGAAACTGGAGTGTGGCGCGGTGGCGCGTGCATCCTGATGCGCGCCGTCCTGGCGGCCCATGGCGATACGGCACGGTCGGTTTGGTTGGCCGATTCATTTCAGGGCGTGCCGCGCTCGGATGCTGTCAATTACAAAGCGGATAAGGGCATCAGAGCGGATTTGGCTGCGGGAATCCTAGGCGTCTCGGAGGCAGAAGTCAGGGCAAATTTCGAGCGTTACGGACTGCTTGATGAAAGGGTCCGCTTTCTTCCTGGTTGGTTCAAGGACACACTGCACAATGCCCCGATCGATCGCATCGCAGTTTTGCGGCTGGATGGGGACCTGTATGAATCTACGATTCAAGCGCTTGACGCGCTGTATCCGCGATTGTCTTCCGGGGGCTTTTGCATTGTCGATGATTACCTTGCGGTGAAGGCCTGTCAGCAAGCAGTCACCGACTACCGCGCTAAGCACGGGATATCTGCTCTGATTGTTGACATCGATGGGACAGGTGTGCTCTGGCGCAAATGATGTGGCCAGTCCGTGCTGCCTTAGTCTGAACTCCGTTTAGTCTGCACTCCGTGAATAGCGACCTTCGATCTCGATACCTAGAACTGGTCCGGCGTGACGTTACGAGGTACGGCATCGACGATTTGGTGCCTGTCGAATTCTTGGTGTTCGGCCGCAACGTGCTGAAAGCCCGTAACTTGACACTGGTTCGCAGACGGCCGTTCGATTCGAGGAAGCGCGACTTGGGCGAAGACTGCGCGGTGGATGCCGAAACTATGATTGGCATGCAGCGGCTCACGAGCCTGCAGCGATGCGTGGAGTCTGTTCTTGCTGACGGCGTCCCGGGTGATCTTGTCGAATGTGGAGTGTGGCGCGGAGGGGCTTCGATCTTGATGCGCGCGGTTCTGGCAGCCTATGACGACAAGACGCGATGCGTGTGGCTAGCCGACTCGTTCGCGGGCTGCCCCCGGCCAGACACCGCGAATTACAGAGCCGATGCAGAATTGAGGTTCGACCGCTTCGCGGGGATGGCCGTATCGGAATCTCAAGTCAGGGCGAACTTCGAGCGGTACGGACTGCTTGATGACCAAGTCCGCTTTCTTCCGGGCTGGTTCAAAGACACGCTGCCGGGTGCGCCAATTGATCGCATCGCTTTGTTAAGGCTTGACGGCGATCTTTACGAATCCACCATCCAAGCCCTTGATGCGCTGTACCCGCGACTGTCCCCGGGAGGTTTCTGCATCATTGATGACTATCAGACGATCGCGGCGTGTCGACAAGCTGTCACCGGACCCGTCGGTGACTGATGAGCTAAGAGTGGGATAACCAGACAAGCTCACCGCTACTGTGACGTTGGTCTACGTGCGCGCCAAGCGAGAGGGTTCGGTTCGCGATGAAATTTGTCATGTCGAGCTATGGCACTCGGGGTGAGGTCGAGCCATGCGTCGCGGTCGGCCGTGAACTGCTGCGGCGGGGCCATGATGTCTGCATGGCCGTACCGCCCGACCTGGTTGGCTTTGTCGAGTCGGTGGGGATTAAGCCAGTCGCTTACAGGCTGGACTCCCAAACGCTAATTGAGGCATACATCAACTATTGGACGTGTTATTACGGCAACCGCCGAAAAATAGGAGACATGCTTCGGTATTCGCGCCAACTTCAGGAGATCGCTACGCGAGCCTTGGCGGAGACTCGTACGATGTTGATGTTGCTAGCGGAGGGGGCCGACCTAATACTGACCGGCGTCAATTTCGAGAACCCCGCAGCCAATGTCGCGGAGTATTACGGCATTCCGCTGGCAACCATGCATTTCAGCCCAATCAGGACCAACACCCGAGTCCCTCCGATGCTGCCCTCAGTACTAGGTCGTACCGCGATGATGCTGCCGGCGCCGCTGGATCGCGCTGCCATGAGCGCGCGCGAGCGCATGATTTGGCACATCGGATCAAAGAAGCTCGAGAATGCCCAGCGTCGGGAACTTGGGCTGCCTGATGCAACGGGACCGTTATCGCAACTGATGGCGGAACGTAGGTCACTTGAGATCCAGGCTTACGACGAGGTCTGCTTTCCGGGACTGGCTGGCGAATGGGCAAAGTTGAGTGAGCGCCGCCCCTTTGTCGGCACGCTGACGATTGAACTGCCAACAAAGGTTGATGAGGAGGTCTTGTCCTGGATCGCCAATGGATCGCCGCCGATTTGCTTTGGGTTCGGCAGCATGTTGGTCGAATCTTCCAGCGACACCGTGGCCATGATCGCGGCGGCCTGTTCACGGTTGGGCGAGCGAGCTTTAATCTCGGCGGGCGTCAGTGAGTTCAGCGAAGTTCCAAATTTCGAGCACGTGAAGGTCGTTCCGACGGTGAACTATTCGGCAGTCTTTCCCGCCTGTCGCGCTGTTGTGCACCATGGCACAAGCGCCACGGCCGCAGGCCTGCGCGCTGCAGTCCCTTCGTTGATCCTATGGAAAATACCGGAGCAACGGCTATGGGGGAACGCGATCAATCGCCTGGGCGTGGGCACGGCGCGGTGCTTTTCTGCCGTTACCGAGGACTCACTGGTTCAGGACCTACGGACGATCCTCGGCTCGCAACATGTCTCCCGGGCCCGTGAGATCGCCACCCGGATGACCACACCGGCCGAAAGTGCTGCCAGAGCGGCTGATTGTGTGGAAGATCTCGCGCGCTCGAGACAACCCAGCTGATCCCCGCAGCCGCCTTGATCGCCTCGGAAAGCGGAAGGACTCGATCAGCAATGAAGTTTGTTCTAACTGCCTTTGGAAGTCGCGGTGACGTCGAGCCCTCCGTTGTCGTGGGTCGTGAGTTGGTTCGCCGCGGACATGACGTACACATGGCTGTCCCGCCCAATCTGGTGGGTTTCGCCGAGGCCGCTGGGCTGCCGGCGGTCGCCTACGGGCTCGATTCGCGGGCCCTTCTGGAAACGCAGCGCAACTACTGGACATGTTTCTTTCGTCAACCCTGGCGACACGGCGAGGAGTTGGAACGGCTCGGACGCGAAATCGGGGAGTTCATGACCCGGTGTTGGACCGAGGAGAACACCGCGACGCTGGAGTCCTTGGCGGACGGGGCCGACCTGATGATTGCAGGCGTGGGCTTCGAGCAGTTCGCCGCCAATATCGCTGAGGCCCATGGTATTCCATTGGCCACGCTGCATTACTTCCCGATGCGTGCCAATGGTCAGGTCCTGCCATACCTTCCGGCGCCGCTCGGCCGCGCCGCGCTGAGGTTCTATGAACGGATTTCGTGGAGTGGTGCGATAAAGGAAGTCGAGGATTCGCAGCGTCGTCGCCTCGGTCTGCCTAAGGCGAGGTGTCCTTGGCCGCAACGGATCTCCGATCGTGGATCGCTGGAAATCCAGGCCTACGACGCGTTCGTCTTTCCCGGACTGGCGGCCGAGTGGGCGAAGTGGGGCGCGCGACGGCCCTTTGTCGGCATGCTGACGCTGGAATTGCCAACGGATTCCGATGAGGACGTCCTGTCGTGGATTGCTGAAGGAACGCCGCCCATCTTCTTTGGCTTCGGCAGCATCCCGGTCGGATCTGCCACTGACACGCTGGCCGTGATCAGCGCCGCCTGCGCACAATTGGGCGAGCGTGCGTTGGTTTGCGCCGGCGGAACCGACTCCAGCCAATTCTCGGATGCCAAGCACGTCAAGATCGTCGACACTGTCAACTACTCGACGGTGTTCCCGCACTGTCGCGCTGTGGTGCACCATGGCGGTGCCGGCACGACAGCCGCCGGCTTACGGGCCGGCATCCCCACGTTGGTCTTATGGAACTTCCCCGATCAGCCGGTTTCCGGAGCCGCGCTCAAACGGTTGAAAGTGGGCACCTCTCGGCGCTTATCGGCCACGACGGAGCAAACACTCACTGCTGATCTGCGCCAGATCCTTGCCCCCGAATACACCACCCGTGCTCGCGAACTCGCCGCACAGACAAGTGGAGCTTCCGCAAGTGCGTCGGATGCAGCCGCGTTCGTGGAGAATTTCGCCCGATCACAACGAGTCGGCTGACCGGGGTGTGCGGTCTAGGCCCTCAGCCGTGAGTCGATGAGCCTGGCGATAGTTGGCCAGTCGTTCGGAATGCGATTGAGCATCTCGTCCTTACGTCCGTCGAGCACTGAGATATCCAGCGCGAGGAATTCTTCGACGATCTCATCGAGATGCTCAGCGAGTACCCGGGAATTGGGGTCGAGATTCTTCACGATCCCCAGCCCAGTCGGGCTGGTGCCGATCACGTTGACGGTCAGATCGGGACGGTACTTCTTCAGGATCAGGATCAACCGCCAGATATCGCCGCTCCAGAACCACGAAGCCCGTTCGCGCGCAGCGCTTGTCGCGTCAATCGGGTATACGTCGTGAATCAGGATGACAGAATCTTGCGATGAGTGCTTCTCGACGTTGATGAAATCCCGCAGCGCGAACTCGAACTGGTGCATGCCGTCGATGAACGCAAGTTCCAGCCTCTTGCCGCCCAATTCAGAGATCACGTCGTGGTTATTGAAAAAATCGTCACTGGTTTCGGCGAAGACCCGCTGATTGGGCTTCAGCGCCTTGCGCACGCGTGGGTTCGGGTCGACCCCCAACGCGCGAGTTTCCGGGGTGACGATCTCAAATGATTGCCCCTGATCGACCCCGATCTCGAGATAGGTTGCAGGCTTGAGGTGGCTATGAATGCGGGCCATCACCTGAAAATAATTCTCGCCGGGAAATTCCAGTTCGGAGAGCATCTTGTGGGCCTTCATATGGGGGATGGAGTAGTCCGCCGATCCCAGCGCGGCTCGGCACGACGCTGCTGCGCTCTGCGGCCTACCCATCAGGCGCTGAATGCGGGCTCGCAGATACAACGGTCGCGCCAGACTTGCGATGGAGACCATGACTCAATTCTTTTCCGTCGTTACGAATCGGTGCACACGCCCACGTAGCTGATAGCAGGGAAGTCCCAGCATGCGGTGCCATGGTAACGCCACAGGTTCGCCGACACGGATGGAATTTCGGACCTAACTGAACCGGTGCCCGATCGATCTCTCCGAGCGTCCAGCGCCTGCTGCTAGCATCGCGCCTGTGCCTGGATCCGACGCCCCGGTGCGGATCGGCATCTTGGGGGCTGCACGTATCGCACCGGCGGCGCTCATCAAACCGGCCCGCGATAACCCCGAGGTCGTGGTGGCCGCGGTAGCCGCCCGCGATGGTGACCGCGCCCGGGCTTTCGCCACCAAACACGCAATCGCCCGAGTGCACGACAGCTATGAGGCGCTCATCGACGATCCAGATGTGGATGCGGTCTATAACCCGCTGCCCAACGGCCTGCACGGCAGGTGGACGCGCGCTGCGCTCGCCGCCGGCAAGCACGTGCTATGCGAAAAGCCGCTCACGGCAAATGCCGCTGAAGCTCGGGAGATCACCGAGCTGGCTGCGAAATCTGATCGCGTTGTGATGGAGGCGTTCCATTACCGCTATCACCCGTCGATCCTGCGGTTCGCGCAAATCATTGCGTCGGGGGAGTTGGGAAAACTGGAGCGGGTGGAGACCGCCTCATGCTTTCCGCTGCCGAAGTTCTCTGACATCCGCTACAACTATGCCCTTGCCGGCGGCGCGACTATGGACCTCGGCTGCTACGCGGTCGATATGGCGCGAATCTTCGGCGGCTCCACTCCGGAGGTCGTCTGGGCACAGGCGCAATTGCGCGGGCCCCAGGTGGATCGCGCCATGACGGCCGAATTGCGCTTCGCCGCCGGGCACACGGGTCGGTTGCGCTGCTCGATGTGGTCGTCGGATCTACCGCGGTTCAGCGCCAAGGTGATCGGAGATCGCGGGGAGTTGAAACTCAATCCGCTCGTACCCTTCCAACGGTTTTCCGTCCGGTCCGCGGATGGAAAACGGGTTGAGCGCTTTCCGGCGCGCTCCTCTTACGCCTATCAGCTTGATGCGTACGCCGCGGCGGTGCTTCGGGGAGAACCGGTGGCGACCACGCCGCAGGATGCAATCGAGAACATGACCGTCATCGACGCGATCTATCGCGCCGCCGGCCTACCGCTGCGAGAGCCCGCGTGACCGCCGGCTAGGTGCGCTTTCTGGGACGCCGCGATCATCAGGTCGCGAAATGGGTCTGGTTGATGTGCGTTGCCACCCGCAACGCGTTGGCCGCGACTGTCAAGCTCGGATTCAGGCCGGTGCTGGACGGGAAGAACGAGGCATCCACCACATAGAGGTTGTCCACTTCATGGGCCCGATTGTTTGGATCGAGAACACTGGTGGCGGGATCGGTGCCGAATCGGCAGGTACCGCAGACGTGGCCCAGTGTCGAGTTGTTGTCACCGGTCCGCAGGGTGAGCACGCGGAAGGGCTGCAGCACCTCTTTGATCTGGCACAGGAACGTTGCACGCCGGGCGATTTCGCTGGGATGCAACCGATACTGGAGCCGTAGTCGCTGACGTCCGTCAGTGCTGGGCCGATCCGACGGCAGCACACGGTTGTCCAGATAGGGCAGATCTTCCATCATCGCGGCCAGCACCATGCCGCCGCTGAAGAAGCGCTCGTAGATTGGGCGCGCCGCGGGACTCATCAGGCGAAGCGCCTTCGGTAGCAAGCCGGGTTGGTTTGTCAGCATTTCCAGCGGTGCCAACGAGGCCATCGCGCCCGCAGACTGCACGGTGCCGTATTTCTCGCCTTCCCAGAAGTAGAAGTCGTTGAGGCCGATCTCCTTGTTTTCGGCCGTGATCTTGGCTCCGCGTTGCGGCCATACTTCGATCCAGTCGAGTAGGTGACGCATCAGGTTGCGGCCTACCAGATCGGAGCTGTTGGCCAGTCCGCGTGGCCAGTCGCTCGAGCGGGAATTGAGCAGCAGCACCGGTGTGGCCAGCGCGCCGGCGGCCAGCACCACCACCTTGGCTTTCAGCGTCAGCATGTCGGACCGATGCTGGCAGATCACCTGTGTGACCTCGGTGCGGTTGGCCTCAAGCCGCAGCACCCGGCACTCAGTCAGCAACTGCGCGCCGTACTCGGCAATGGCGGGCAACACACCGTTGCGTCCGGCGTCATATTTGCACGACCGCGGGCAGAGGTAGGCCTGACAGGTGGCGCAGTCGTCGGTGTAATCACACGCCATCGGCAGATGGTAGGGATGTAGTCCGCGCCCGGCGAGGTAGTTGACGAGTGGCTGGTTGTCGGGTGAGAACGGCGGTGCGGGGGGTAAGCCGACATGGGCGGCCTCGGGCCGCAACGGATCTGGCTGGCCGCGGACACCCAGTAGTTGTTCGGCCTCGGCGTACCAGGGTGCCATCTGGTCGTAGTTGATCGGCCAGGCCTCGGGCACCGTCGAGTCTCCGGGTTCCCGGAAGTTTTGCCGGGGAGTGAAGTCACGCGCGAAAAATCGTTCACACACCATGCCGTACAGCGCCGAGGAGCCGCCGGTGCCGCTACCGATGAATGGCACAAACCGGCGCGGTAAACGCCCACTGATATCGGTGATTTCGTCGGTAGATCGACCGGCTCGCGCGAGCGCGTCGTAGTAGGTGAGGGCCGAGCGGGCTGATCGCGGCTCAGCCATTTCCGGCATTGCGGCACGAATGACATCCGGTGCCCCTGGCAGCGTCGAGCGACCCTTTTCGAGGAAGAGCACCCGTCGGCCGGACTGGGCCAGCCGGTTTCCGAGCATCCCGCCGCCCATCCCGGTGCCCACGACGATGACGTCCCACGTGATGCGTTCAGCCTCGCGCGCGCTGAGGTTGTGGTCAGCCAAAATCCAACCCCCTCAGCGGATGGTTTGCCACGTCGGCGCAGTTCAAGAGATCGGCGAGCATAACATCGGCCAACGGTTCACGTGAGTACCTCAACGCAGCCCGAGGATGGTAATCAGTTCATCGTCATGGCGATCACGTTGGAAGCGCTCCGACGTCTCTAGCGCGCCGGTAGCGAGTGCACGCCGCAGTGGTTCGTCGGATTCGAGTGACAGCAGGTTGGCGGCGAGCCCTTGCACATCACCGGCCATGCTGAGCAGTCCGTTGACGCCGTGATCGATAATCTCCGGGGTACCGCCGGAGCGGGTACCGCACACCGGGAGGCCGGCTCTCATCGCCTCCACTGTCACGCGGCCGAACGCTTCGCATTCGCTACACATCAGGCCGACGTGAGCGGCCGCCCAGTGACTTACGAGGTCGGGGGTTGGTCCGTGAATACTCACCAGGTCCGCTACGCCGAGGCGTTGGGCGAGCTTACGTAGCGGGCGTTGGCTGCCCGACCCCACCAGCGTCAACTCGATGTCTACACCGGCGTGCCTAGCAGAGGCGATACTGTTAATAGCTAGCTGTTGGCCTTTGGATTTTGAGAAATAGCCGACGAGTATTACGCGTAAAGGCTCGCCAGGCTGGCGCTCCGGCGGTGTGCCTAGTGGTGTCTCCACAACCGGGTAAATGACGGACGTCTTCATTGTTGGATCCAGCGCGAGCATTGCCTGCTCGACTGCGTGGGAATTGCAGATCACCGTCTCTGAGAGTCGGCTGATGAGCCGGACAGTTCGACGGTAACCCAGCAGGAACCAGAGTTGATGGTCATCGCGTCCGAATTCACGAACTTGCCAGTAGTGCGGGATACCGAGCACCTTGGCGGCGATCGCATGTGAGGGGATCACCATCGTATTGCTTAGGACAATCGTCGGACGCAGTCGAAGGAAGAGCAATACTGCCTGCGCGATGCCCGGCAATAGGATCGCACTGTAGGGGAGTGCGCCCAGGAGTGGGTGAAGGCCGGGCGCAAAGCGCCACTTGCCGAAAGCCCACCATGGCGTCCAGGCGATCTGGGTCTGGACGCCGTACTGCACGCAATCCGCCGCGAGGTCTCCCTTCTGCGGGTAGACGGCGACAACGTTGAGGGCCGACTGCTTTCGTCGGAGCGCCCGGATCACATCACGGAAATCAACCGCGCCGCCGCCGCCAAAGCTACTGACGTTTGAGATCACCACCGCGCAGCGGTCGGGCCCCTCTACGGGGGGCGAATTGTTCAGTCGAAGCCGGGAGCCGACGCGACGGAGGGCGTCACCAGCAAACATGCGTGCAGTCTATGCGAGCCTCGTTCGGCTAATCGCGGCGATCAGCAGGCGAAATGTGTCGCATTAACATGCGCCGCCACCCGCAGGGCATTGGCTGCGACGGTCAGACTGGGGTTCAAACCGGCGCTGGACGGGAAGAACGATGTGTCTACCACGTAGAGGTTGTCCACTTCGTGTGCCCGGTTGTGTAAGTCGAGAACACTGGTCGCGGGATCGGTGCCGAATCGGCAGGTGCCGCAGACATGGCCTAGGTTCGAGTTGTCTTTGCCGCTGCCCAGCGGGAGCTTGCGAAACGGCTGCAGTACCTCTTTGAGCTGGCGCAGGAATGTGCGGCGGCGTTCGGTCTCGCTGTCGTGTAGATGATATTGGATCCGCAACCGCTGACGGCCATCGGAGGCGGGCCGGTCGGATGGCAGGACGCGGTTATCCAGGTAGGGGAGGTCTTCTGTCATCGCGGCGAGAATCAGTCCACCGGTGAAGAACCGCTCGTATACCCGACGCACCACCGGGTTCATCGCACGAAGCCCCCCGGCTTGCCAACCGGGCCGGTTGGTCAGCATCTCCATGGGCGGTATCGCGCCGAATGACTGCACGGTGCCGTATTTCTGCCCTTCCCAGTAGTAGAAGTCGTTGAGCCCGATCTCTTTGTTGGCCGCCGTGATTGTGGAGTCACGTTGCGGCCAGATCTCTATCGGGTCGAGCAGGTGACGCATCAGGTTGCGGCCGACCCAGTCGGATCCGTTGGCCAATCCGCGCGGCCAGTCACCGGAGCGGGAATTGAGCAGCAGCACCGGGGTGGCCAGCGCACCGGCGGCTAGCACCACCACCTTGGCCTTGAGGGACACCGTGCCGTTGCGATGTTCGCAGATCACCTGTTGAACAGTGGTGCGATCGGCCTCCAGGCGCACCACCTTGCACTCGGCGAGCAGGTGGGCACCATGCTCGGTGAGGGCCGGCAGCACGCCGTTTCGAGCAGCCTCGCCTTTGCAGGGCTTCGGGCACAGAAAAGTCTGGCACGTCTCGCATCCTTCGGTGTAATCGCAGGCCATCGGCAGGTGATAAGGGTGTAGTCCGCGGCCGGTGAGGTAGTCGACTAGGGGCTGGTTGTCGGAGGAAAACGGCGGTGCCGCGGGCAATCCCACCGCGGCTGCTTCCGGGCGCAGGGGATCAGGTTGACCACGCACGCCGAGGATTTTTTCGGCCTCGGCGTACCAGGGACTCATCTGCTCGTAGGTAATCGGCCAGGCCTCGGGCACGGTGGAATCGCCAGGATCGCGGAAGTTCTGCCGGGGGGTGAAGTCCTGGGCGAAGAATCGCTCGCACACCATGCCGTAGAGGGCCGAGGATCCGCCGGTGCCGCTGCCGATGAACGGCACGAACCGCCGGGCGAAGCGCCCGCTGATATCTTCGACTTCGTCGGTGCAGCGTCCGGCCCGGGAGAGTGAGTCGTAGTAGGTGTCGGCTGAGCGGTAGGCGCGCGGCTCGGCCAGTTCCGGCATCGCGGCGCGAATGGTTCCGGGCACCCCGGGCAGTGTCGAGCGGCCCTTCTCCACGAACAACACCCGTCGGCCCGACTCTGCCAGCCGGCGCCCCAGCATGCCGCCGCCCATGCCGGTGCCCACGACGATCACATCCCACGTGACGCGTTCGGCTTCGCCCACATCCAGATCTTCGACAGCCAAAATTGGTTTCCTCAGGTCGATGGCCCGGCCTTCGGGCACGACGTTTGTAGGCTACGGCTCGTGATGAGGTTCGTGTTGGAATGCCCCGCAATCCGCGGCGATCTGGATACGCACGTTTCGACGGCCGCCTGGGCGCGCCGCGCGTCGGCGTCCCCGGGTCGTCCGAGCTTTCGAGGATCGGCTGCGCGTGCGATTCCTCGGCGTCTAGGTTCGGAGCCGAAGTGTCGGCACCCGAGAGGAGTTTGAGCGTGACTGATCACGATGTCCGATCTCTGTATCTCGATCTGCTCCGGCGTAATCTCACTCGATACGGGATGAAAGAGCGGCTCCCGAGCCAGTGGCCGCTACGGACACGCCTGCTTTTCAAAACGGTGAACGTCAGCAATTCGATGCGGAGGAACGCAAGCCCCGTAGGTGAGCGCAATCGTGAACTGGGACTGGACTGGCCTGCGGAAGCCGAGACGATGATCGGACTGCAGCGGCTGACGAGCCTGCAGGACTGCGTGGAACAGATTTTACTCGACGATATTCCCGGTGATCTCATTGAATGTGGCGTGTGGCGAGGGGGAGCATGCATTTTGATGCGCGGTGTCCTTGCCGCCCACGGGGATACGACCCGACGGGTGTGGCTGGCCGATTCCTTCGAGGGCGTCCCTCGCTCCGACCCGTCGACGTACAAGGCCGATAAGCGCATCAGACTGGACCGTTTTGCCAGTATCCTCGGCGTCCCTGAAAAAGAAGTTAGAGCGAACTTTGAGCGTTACGGGCTTCTCGATGATCAGGTGTGTTTCCTCCCGGGTCTGTTCAAAGACACTCTGCACGACGCACCGATCGATCAGATCGCGGTTTTGAGACTCGATGGCGATCTGTACGAGTCCACGATTCAAGCCCTCGACGCGCTCTATCCGCGACTATCCCCGGGCGGCTTTTGCATCATTGACGACTACCACGCAATAGAAGCCTGCGAGCAGGCGGTCACCGACTATCGCATGAAACACGGGATATCGGCTGAGGTAGTGGAGATAGATGGAAGCGCCGTGCTGTGGCGCAAGTAGGACTAGGTAGTAGCACACCCATGCGACCTCTGGGAGGCTACGTCCAGCTATGAAAGTTGTGTTGGCATGTTACGGAATGCGCGGCGACGTCGATCCTGGCATCGTTGTTGGTCGCGAGTTGCTGCGCCGCGGGCACGACGTCTCCATGGCGGTTGCACCCAATCTGGTGGATCTAGTCCAGGCTGCCGGGCTACCGGCCGTCGGTTGCGGGCCCGACTCGCGACTCGTCGCCGAAACCCAGCGCAAGTACTGGACTTCGCTGTCTCGTACCCCCTGGCGGATCCGGGAGCGCAACACGGTGGGGGCCGAGGTCCATAAACAAACGACGCGATGCTGGCAGGAGATGGCCAAGGCCCTGACAACGCTGGCCGATGGAGCTGACCTTTTGATCGCCGGCCCGATCTTCGAGCAGCCGGTTATCACTGTCGCGGAGTTCTACGAAATTCCCTTGGTCGCGTTGCATTTCTTCCCGGTGCGACCCCACGGTCGGCTCTTGCGATTCGTTCCGGCACCAGTGACCCGACGCGCGATGGCGATCAATGACTGGGTCACGTGGCGTGCAATGCGGAACGCCGAGGATTCGATGCGCCGCGATCTCGGCCTGCCCAACGCGTCGGGCCCCGGATCGCGGCGGATCACTGAACGTGGTTCGCTGGAAATTCAGGCATATGACGAAGTGTGCTTTCCAGGACTCGCTGACGAGTGGGCGGTATGGGACGGCCAGCGGCCCTTTATCGGGTCGCTGACTATGGAGTCCCCGGTCGATACCGATCAGGAGGTTCTGGCATGGATCGCCGACGGTACGCCGCCCATTTACTTCGGGTTCGGCAGTATCGGCGTCGGGTCTGCTGCAGACACCATTGCGATGATCAGCGCTGCATGCTCGAAATTGGGGGAGCGGGCGTTGGTGGGAGCCGGCGGGACCGACTTCAGCGACGTTGCACTCCCCGAACACGTCAAGGTGGTGGGGACCATGGATTACGCGACCGTCTTTCCGGCCTGCCGCGCGGTGGTGCACCACGGCGGCGGCGGCACGACCGCCGCAGGCCTGCGTGCCGGAGTTCCGACGCTGATCCTCTGGACACTGCCTGACCAACCGCTCTGGGGCGCAGTGGTCAGAAGACTAAAGATCGGAACCTCTAGGCGATTCGCCAGCACCACCGAGAAAACCCTGATCGCAGACCTGCGGCGCATTTTGGCCGCGCCGTACTTTGCGAGGGCCAGCGCGATCGCGACTCGGATGACCAAACCGGCAGACAGCATTGTGGCCGCCGCCGATCGGATAGAATCCTTCGCGAGCCCGCAATGTGCTGGCTGATGCGTGGCGGCGCTGGAACCAGTCCTATCGGCATAATCGTTATTCGCTCACCAGCCTAGGGACGTGTGATCGAGATCGAGATATGAAGTTCTTGTTGGCGTTCTCGGGAACTCGCGGCGATGCCGAGATCGGCGTCGCTGTCGGGCGAGAGTTGTTGCGCCGCGGCCACGATGTGCGAATGGCTGTCTCACCCGACTTGGTCGACTTCGCCGAATCAGCAGGAATGTCGGCAGTCGCCTACGGTCAGCGGGCAAAGGTCATTCAGGCCAGGGATTTCGGTCTACACGTGTACCAGAATTTCCCGCATGCGCTGTGGCGAGCGAAGGATCTGACCAGGGCCTGGCGCGAATATCGGGAGTTTGTCAGCCGGTATTGGGTGGATACGACTGCGACCTTGATGTCGTTGGCAGAGGGGTGTGACGTGCTCGTCACCGGGCTGCTGTTTGAGGACGGCGCCGCCAACGTGGCGGAATATCACGGCGTCCCACTGGCCACGTTCCATTATTCCCCTGTGCGGCCCAATGGCCGCATGATAGGGAGCCTGCCAGCACCGCTAGGCCGCGCCGCGCTGACGGCACTGGAGTGGTCGGCGCGTGTCGTCTTCGGGAAGTTCGAGAATGAGCAACGCCGTGAGTTGGGTCTACCGAAGGCCAGCGGCCCGGCGACGCGGCGCATCACTGATCGGGGAGCGCTGGAGATCCAGGCCTACGAAGAGGTGTGCTTTCCGGGGCTGGCTGTCGAATGGGCGAAGCGGAGTCGACAGCGGCCTTTTGTCGGAACGATAACGCTCGAGTTGGCAACGGACGCTGACGACGATGTTGAGTCGTGGATCGCTGCGGGACCAAAGCCGATTTGTTTTGCGTTCGGCAGCATGTCGGTCGAATCGGCTACCACCATGATCGCGATGATCAGTTCAAGCTGCGCTCAACTGGGTGAGCGGGCATTGATTTGTTCCGGCACAACTGACTTTAGCGACGTCCCCCATCATGACCACGTCAAGGTGGTGGGTTTGGTGAACTACGCAACCATCTTCCCTGCTTGTCGTGCAGTCGTTCACCATGGCGGTTCTGGCACGGTGGCGGCGGTCCTGCGGGCCGGGGTGCCACAAGTCATCCTCTGGTCGGCGCCTGATCGACAGATGTGGGGCGCAGTGGTTAAACGCCTCGGCGTAGGGACCGCTAGACGTTTTTCCGGCACTACGCGGGAATCGATGGTCACCGATTTGCGTATCGCGCTCGAACCGGCGCGCATCGCCCGCGCCCAGGACATCTCCAAGCGAACGACAAAACCCAACGAGAGTGTTGCGGCGGCCGCGGATAGTTTGGAACATTTCGCCCAGCTCACGCAGGGCCGAACCTGAATTCTCGCGTGTGTCGAGCTGGGTTCGACTAAGCTCCGGCGCGGTGGAGCGGGTTTCCGGGACGCCGTTGTCATAGTCGAACGTCGTAAGTGAAGGGCTGGGTTCCCCGATGGCTGAAGGTGTCTTTGGCCGTAGTGATGCCGAGATTGATCTCTTGGTTCGTGGCATGCGGTCCGGGATCGCAGTGGTGGGCTTCGGCTACATCGGCACGGTAATCGGTGCCGTGCTGGCCGACCGGGGCTGGCCTGTGACAGGTATCGACGTTCGGCAAAACATCGTCGATGAGATCAACCTCGGCAAATCCTCGGTGCCCGAGCCGGGGCTGGGTGAGCTTGTCGCCAGCAGTGTGCAAAACGGCAGACTTCGCGCGACGACCGAATTTGGCGCCATCGCCGACAACGACTTCATCATCGTTACTGTCGGAACACCGCTTGGTCCTGACTACGAACCGATTGTCGATGACATCAAGGCAGCGGCGCGGGCTGTGGGAGAGCACCTTCGGGCTGGGCACCTTGTCATCCTGAAGAGCACGGTGCCGCCCGACACCACCGAGAAGATCGTCCAGCCGATTCTCGAAGAGGCATCGGGACTGCGTGCTGGTGTCGACTTCGGGCTGGCGTTCTGCCCGGAGCGACTCGCCGAAGGCCAAGCCATCCATGAGTTGACATCCATTCCCGTCGTGGTCGGT
>Ga0315293_10002248_pt1 | contig 18638 bp, 18 predicted proteins | sample YL17G13_20_MG_FD_203071 | JGI IMG/M metagenome (GOLD analysis project Ga0315293, IMG submission 203071) | Sediment microbial communities from Yellowstone Lake, YNP, Wyoming, USA - YL17G13_20 | ecosystem: Environmental > Aquatic > Freshwater > Lake > Sediment | place: USA: Wyoming | collected... | reverse complement strand
ACGCTGATGCCGCAGCGGATGTACTTCATCGAGCGCTCGACGGCCATCCTCGAGGGCGTCGACCTCGGCGCGCCCGCGCACCTCAAGCAGAACCCGAAGATGGGCGAGATCCCGCTACCCTCACGTGACGTGCTGGCGGTTGGCCAGGCCGCATGGCACATTGCGGACCGGGCCGAGTACGAGCGGACCAGGGCGGAGACGGCGCCCGCGGGCTGAGAGGCCGTGCGGCAGAGAGCCAGCTGGCTGGCTCCTCGATCTACGCCTCAGCCTGACGCCCGCCGCCCGCGACGAACTCCACGTTCTCGGCGAAGAACCCGGCGGCTGCCCAGGCCCGGTATGGACCAGGGATCGTGAGGGCGGCCTTTTCCGTCCGCGCCGCGGTGCGCTCGACCTCGCGGACGTATCGCTCGAGTGTCTGGATTGCGGCCGTCCGACCGATGGATCCGTGGCCCGGCACGAACCGCTCGGCACCGCTCACTTCGAGCATCCGGAGCGAGTCCCGGAGACCCTCGATATCACCGTCGCCGAGGTAGGGATGACAGTCGACGAACAGCAGGTCGCCGCAGAACGCGACCTGCTCGTCGGGCAGGATCAGGAGCACGTCGCCCGTCGAGTGGGCTCGTTCGAGGGCGACGAGGCCAACCCGTCTGTCGCGTCCGTGGATGTCGAGCCGTCCTTCAAACGCCAGGTCCGGGATGCGCAGCTCGAGCGTCGGGACTGTCGCGGCTATCCCGTGCCAGTACGGCAGGAAGATTGGCGCGTCGTGCCGCACCAGGGGATCGTCGCTCGTCGCGGCGGCCTCCCAGAACGCGAGCCGATCGGCCACCGCGTCGCGGTACGACTCGACCTCGCCGAGCCCCTCGGCAAGAAGCGCCGTCCGCGCCCGAGTGCTCGACACGACCGTCGCCTCGGGGAACCGGCTCCCACCCCAGACGTGGTCGTTGTGGGCGTGGCTGTACACGACGACGCCGGGCGGTCGGCCGGTCAGCTCCTCCGCGGCCTCGCGCAGCTCGGTGGCTGCCGCAGTCGTCATCAGCGCGTCGAAGACCAGGGTTCGATCGCCGAGATCGACGATTCCGGCGTTCGAGATCGCCCAGGCATCCGGGGCCGGCGGGTCTAGCCGATGGAGGACCGCCCAGACGCCGTCCGCCAGTCGCTCGACAGTGAAGTGCCGGAACGTGCTCGTCATTGTGCGCTCCACGATCCCCTTCCGGCCGGAGCGTACCATCCGCTCGACGGCTGCAACCGACCGCGGGCCAGCCCAGGGACGGGCGACCGGCGCTTCCTCAAGACACTCTAACTATGTGCCTTACGCTCGCCTGTCCACGCTCGTAGCACGCCGCACAGACGCCGGGACTTCCCAAGCAGAATGTCGCGGGTTCGAATCCCCTCTCCCGCTCCAACATCCCGGTTCTGACCCGCAACCGCGAGGAGTTGCTGCGGAGAACCCGGGAGGGTCGCAGATAGCGGGGCCCTGACCCATAACCCGGCTTGCCGTCCGCAAGTTGGGAGGGAGGCACCGATCAGTCCCTGCCACTGCCGACGGGGCGCAGCGGGAGCAGGTCCGCTGCCGTGAGCTGCCGGAGCCGGCCTCGGTCCACCTGGCACCCCACGGACAGGGGACCTCGCGTGGCATACGATGCGGGTGGGCATGCGTAGCCGTTCCGACTCCCTGACATGGCAGAAGGTCTTCGCGGCGGGACTCCTGCTCCGCCCGATCCTCATCGTGCCGATGGCCCCGAGCGGACCCCTGGGTGGCTCGAACATGCTCCCGATCGGGCTGGCCTCGGTGTTCGCCCTCAGCATCCTGCTCGCCGCTGGCGTGTTCGTCGGGAACCGTCCGGCGATCGCGTTCGGGATCTTTACCGCCTTGGCGGGACTCGTGCTGGCTGCCATCGGTGCCTACCTGGGCTTGCCGATGCCCTGGCCCCTGGCTCTCGCTGGATACAACATCGCGCTCGCCGCGGTCGGTATCAAGGTCAACGAGCAGCTCGACTAGCGCGGGCCCGTCAGGAGTGGGAGGCGGCCCTCGGCGACCCGGCTCCTCCACGAGATCCGCCGCCTCGACGCCGCCTCGATCCACGTGAACCCGTGCGGCCACTTCGGGTCCACGGCCGGTCGAGCCACGGTCGGTTTCTGCCCGGATTTGCCTCACTGGTGCTCCGCATCGAACAGCGGCGACTCATACCCCCACCCTCTGGATCTCCCGAGGCTCGAGCCCGGTGGTCGAGCGGCGTCGCGACGCTGCATCTGCCCGCGCCGATGAGCGTCCCCGATCAGTTCACGACCGATGCCTCTAGCCGTCCCAGGCAGCGCACATCAGCCTTCGCCCGAGGTCGGTGCTCGCGTTCGTCGGAGACAAGCAGCAGGCGATCCGCGAGATGGTCCGGGTCACCAAGCCCGGTGCCTACGTCGGGCTGAACGAGATGTTCCTGCTCACCGAGAGCGAGGCGCTTTGTGCCTGGCGTGACCTTGGGCTTGCCTGGGACGAGGCGCTCTGCGGGCTCGACATGGCGACGTTCCTCGATCCTGCGGATCGCGAGGTCCGCGCTGCTGCCGAGGCCGCCCGCGAGATCCTCGTTCGGCTCGAGGCCGCCCCGTTCATCGCCCGGCTGGACGCGGCGCTCGCTCGTTCATCGGACCAGACAGGTCACGCCGCCGAGCCCACGATGGCGCCCTCGACGCCTCCGCGAAGACACTCTAACTATCGTCGTTTCGCTCGCCCTTCCACGCTCGTGCTACTACGCTCATGAGGTCAGGACTTCCCAAGCAGAATGTCGCGGGTTCGAATCCCGTCTCCCGCTCCACTTTCCACTTCTGAGCTCACGGCGACACCCTAACGGCGGCGCGGGGGCGTCGCGCCTGCCGGCGAACGCAGCCGCTCCAACCTGCCACAACGCTCAGCGGCATCGGCCTTGTGCCGAACCTGCGATGTCGCTTGGCGTGCCGTCGGCCCGCGGGCCCTCCCTACTCGCCGACCTGCGTCGTCAGGCGGAGGTCATCCGGTCGGCGATCGTCCGCGCGACGATCGCCGCGTCCTCGCCCACCCCGAGCAGGTTCGAGGACTTGCGGGTCCGCAGGAAGTGGATCCCGACGAAGAAGAGGCCCTCGACGAGCGTGCTCGCCCCGTCGACCTGGATCGGGAAGCCCATCTCGTCGAACGCGTCGGCCCAGGGCAGCCACGAACGGAAGTCCGGGCGGAAGCCACCGGCGAACACGACCGCCCCGAACCCGTCGAGCGAGACACTCTCCGGCGCGGCGCCGTCGAACGGTTCGGGCGAGGTGATCTCCGGTCGCGGAAGCCCGCGCTCGTCGGCTGCCCGGTGCACCAGCTCCATGATCTCGCGGTTCCGCGCGTCCCCCCAGGCCACGGTGTCGGCGAGGTCGGGGGCGAACCGCGCCTGGCCCCCGGCGGCCCCCAGGAAGTGGCCGACGAGCGTCACCCCCATCGCCCGGAGCGTCCGGAGGTTCAGGTCGTGGCCGCCGCCATGGCCGGTCGCCAGGGGGTTCGCGCCGAGGCGGGCGGCAGGAGACGGCAGGGACGAGACCGGCTGGTCGAGGAAGCCCGACGCCTGCAGCCACCAGACGAGGTCACGCCCGCCCAGCCGGCGCGGCGCCCACGGGGCCTTCCCGCACGAGAGGACGACCTCGCGGCCGGCTTCCCGCAGCTCCTCAGCCAGCTGGCAGCCCGACTGCCCGCTGCCGACGACCAGGATCGGCCCCGGTGGCAGGCTGGCCGCGTTCCGGTAGTCCTCGACGTCGATCTGCAAGATGCCGGCCGGCAACGAGTCGGAGCCGGCGGGGCGGTGGGCCCGCTGGAACGCGCCCGTGCACAGGACGACGCGGGCGGCGTGCAGGTCGCCGGCAGACGTTCGGGCGACGAAGCCGCCCGGTGCCCGATCGATCGTCCGGACGGCGACGCCCTCCCGGACGGGCGCCCCGGAAGCGGCGGCGTATCGCGCGAGGTGGGCGACGATCTCGTCGCGGGGCATGAAGCCGTCGGGGTCGTCGCCCGCGTAAACCCCACCCGGGAGGCGCACGGTCCAGTTCGGGGTGACGAGGCAGAAGCTGTCACAGCGATCCCGCCACGTCTGGCCGATCCGGCCGCGCTCCAGGACGACGTGGTCGATCCCCAGGCTCGCCAGTTCATGGCTGACCGAAAGGCCGGCGGACCCGCCCCCTACGACCAGGACGTCGACGCTCTCCATAGGCGCGGAGTCTAAGGGGCGCCTGCTGTCGACGCACGCGGGCGAGCGCCCCCGAGCGCGACACTCTAACTACGTGTGATTCGCTCGCCCGTCCACGCTCGTGCCACAATGCTCACCAGGCCAAGACTTCCCAAGCAGAATGTCGCGGGCCGCGGTGGGGGCCACGGTGGTCAAGCTCCCATCGGTCAGGAGCTCGAGCTCCGGTGCCGTTGCCAGGACGCTGGGCCTGACTGCTGCCCAGGTCACGGCCGTCAGGAAGGCCTCCAGTGCCGGCAAGATGGCGTTCCGGGTCGGCTCGGGTTCGACGGCCAGGTGCGGGGTCTTCACCGTGATCCCGAAGCCGCCGGTCGTGGGCCCGACGATCAACGTGGGGGCGCTTCCCAGCGATGTCGTCGTCACTCCCGGCGGGGTCTTCGTGACCAACTGGCTGGACGACACCCTGTCCAAGATCGACCCGGCCTCCAACCGCGTGCTGGCATCCATCCCTCTCGACATCGGCGGGAACGCCGGACCCGAGGCGATCGCCTATGGCGACGGGGCGCTGTGGGTCACCGTGACCGGGGATGCCGGGTCGCTCCTGCGCGTCGACCCGGCAACGGGTCAGACGGTGGCGACGTTCCCGATGGGGAGTCCCGCTGCCGTGGCGACGAGCCCAGGGGCAGTCTGGGTCACCAGCCACCAGGGCGGTACGGTCACGCGGGTCGACCCGGTGACCAACTCCGTGAGCGCCACCATCATGCTGGAGCCCGGCCTGTGGGGCCTGGCATACGGTGAGGGCGCCATCTGGGTCGCCAACCCCGAGAGGGACACCGTCTCCCGGATCGACCCGGCCACCAACGCCGTGACGGCGACCATCTCGGACATTGACGCCCCGGTGGGCGTCGCGGTCGGCGCGAGGTCCGTGTGGGTCACCAACTGGGGCACGACTGGCCAGCCCGGCGGCATGGTGTCGCGGATCGACCCGCTCACCAACCGCGTCACGAGGACGATCCCGGTTGGGACGAACCCCGGTCGAATGGCGTTCGGGGGCGGCTACCTCTGGGTGGCCCTCCAAGGTGCGTCCCTGGTCCAGGTGGACCCTGCCACCAACGCGGTCAAGGCCAGGGTCACGATAGGGCCGGTCGTCGCCGAAGACGATGGCCACAACACGTACCGAAAGCGGGGCGTCGCAGCCACCGACAGCTCCGTCTGGGCGGTCCAGCCCTACCCCAAGAGCTCCGACACGGTCGCGCCGCCGGGCACGCTGGTGCGCGTGCACTACTGAGATCGACACTGAGCGGCCCCGGCGAGCCCTCGGGTCGGGCCACCGGGGCCGGGCGACCGGGGCCACTCGGATCCTGTCTCCCGCTCCGCGGCCACGGGGCCGGCGCGCCCGGCCGAGGTCAGCCCGGATCGCGGCGCATGAACCAGATGTGCGGCCCTTGGTCGGACCTCGACCATCGCGCCATTGGCACGCGCCTTCGCCGGCCTACGCGCCCTCCGAGGACCGGTGGACGGAAGTCGGAACGTTCGTGATGGGGATGAGCGAGGCCGAGTCGGCCTTCAGGATCGCGTTGGATTGGCTCCGGCCTGGGACTGGACGAGACGCCGCGACGCCATGGGGCTCTCGCGGCGCCCCGGTCTTCCGGGGTCGGACTACTTCTCGACGTAAACCGTCAGCGGGGGGATGGCGCCGTGCCGTTCCATCGCAGCCGCATCCTCAGGCGACGGCGAGGCCATCATTGCCTGCGCGCCAGCCATGTCGTGCACGTCGGCGGTGACGGCGATGTTGTTGCTCCCATCCATCGCGACGTGGTCCGTCACGTTCGAGGCGTAGGCCGAGATGACGGCGGCCCGCTCTTCCTTGCCCTTCAGCCAGCGCTCGACGTGAACGACCGCGTGCGTGATTACGATCTTCGGCATGCCAGCCCCCTCTTGGGAGGCGCGTCTGGACAGCCTGATGGCGGGGACGCCCCCCCGGTGCGAAGACGGCGAGTATGGGCGAGGCCCTGATCGGCGACAAGAGATTGCTTCGTCAACAGAACATTCACACGAGGTGAACACGAGACGTGGTGGCTGGCCCGGGCCAGCCTGCCGGCTCTCTCCGGCGACCCGGAGGTCGGTCCGCCGCTGGTAGGCTGAGACGAGTCACCTGGGATGCCATCATCAGGAGGAACGACGCCGATGATCGTGTGCGTGCCGGTGACGCCGGCCGGTGAGATCGACCCGCGCTGGGGCCGTACCGCCCGTGTCGTGGTGGCCAATGTGCTGGACGGGGGGATCGCGCGCTGGGAGGAGATCGAGGTCGGCTGGGACACTGCCCACGACATGGGCCCCGAGGGCAGCCACCACGCGCGCGTCGCCCGGTTCCTGGAGGAGCGGGCGACGGAGGTCGTAGTCGCGCACCACATGGGCGACCCGATGCTGCACATGCTCGAGACGATGGGTGTGCAGGTCCGGCTCGGGGTCCGTGGCGACGCGCGCCGCGCCGTCCTGGCCGCGGCCATGGGGCGACCGGGGTAGTCCGCGGGCGCGGAAGCGTCCAGCCACCGCTGCGGCGGATCCTGGAACTCACTCCTCCATCTCATGCTGCTCCAGCGCCGTAGCATGAGCGGCCGGCGGCGAGCTCCTCGAGCCGGCGGCCAGCTCCTCGAGCAGCGCATTCGCTCTTCGGGCCATCACGACGTTGCCCTTCTGTTCGAACAGGTGCTGGGCCTGCCGAACGATCGCAACGGCATCCGCATCGCGTCGCGCCAGGCGGATCACCTCCGCCTGATCCAGCAATGCGAGCGCGCGCAGGTTGAGGTAGTCCGTCTGGCCGGCAAGCTCGACGGCCTCCCGGGCCAGCCGCTGGGCTTGCTCTGCGTCGCCCTGCCGCGCCAGGATCTTCGCCCGCACCCGGCGCCATTCGACCTGGGCGGCGACATCGTCTTCTGTTGCCGTGGATCGGCCGACTTCCGTGAGGAAGAGCGCTTCATCCTCCTTTCCCTGCGCGCAGAGGATGTCGGCGAGGAAGGGTGCAAGGCTCGCGAGATGCCCTTTGTCCCCAAGCTGCTCCAGCAGCCGGCAGGCCTCGCGCAACTCTTGCTCTGCCTTGTCGAGATCCCCGGCAAGATACTCGACACACCCGGAGTGCCGGAGGACGCCGGCCGCGTATTCGACGTCGAGCCCGAGCTCCTCTGCTAGCCTCTTCGCCGTTCCCACGGCCTCGCGGGCTACGTCGAACCCCCCCTGCATGCCCTCCAGCTCCGATCGGATCCCGGCAACGTAGAACGTCGCCGTTCGGTCGGTGGGTCCGAACCGCGCCTCGATGTCCGCGAGATGATCGAGCGCCGAGGGCGCAGGATTTGGACCCTCCAAGAGGCACCAGGCCTGCCAACGCAGGACCTCGAGCTCCTGGCGATGGTCACCCGCGCGGCGGGCGTATCTGCTTGAACGCTCCAGCGCCTCCTCTCCAGCGGCCACCTGCCCGAGCCAGAACCGAAGCATCCCGATCACCTTCCAGCCGTCGGAGAGATCGAGGTCGTCGTCCTCCTCGAACAGGGCGATGGTCGCCTCGGCTTGGGCGAGGGCCTTCCGGTTGGAGGCCTCCGGATCGCTGAGGGACCACACGAACACCCACCTGAAGAACGCCCGCGCCTCGAGCCGGCGATCTCCCGTTGTCCGGGCTCGTTCAATGGCCTCCGTGAGCACGACTCCTGCCTTGGCGAGCTGGCCGGTCTCGGTCAGGGCGGCGCCGAGCAGCGGCAGGAGGTCCAGCCGAGCCCGATCGGCAGGAGCACGCAGGCCGGCGGCTCGCGACAGGAGACTGACCGCCGCGCGCAGGTCTCCTCTGCCGTAGCTTCGCCGTCCGGCCTCCGCCAGCCGCTCGGAGGCGCGTCTCGCCAGCGAGCTGACGCGGTCATCGAGAGGACGGACCTCAGCGAGATAGCGGTGCGCCTGCTCGAGGTGGTAGCCGATGACCTCTTCGTATTCGGGAAGGCGATCTCCGGCCACGAGCTCCAGCCACACCGCGAAGCGCTCGTGCAGATCGACCCGGGTCCGCTTCGGCATCGAGTCGTACGCCGTATCCCGAACCAGGATGTGGCTGAACCGGAACGCATCCTCGCCAGCGAACGGAGACGGTTCGGGCAGGATGAGCTCCTTGCTGAGGAGCGCCTGCAGGTGCCCGCCGACCCCTCTGCGTGCCTCTTTGGGCGAGAGCGCATCGATCGCGCCCCAGTAGAACACCCTGCCCACCACAGCGGCGCGTTGGATCACGGCACGCTCTTCGCCGTGCAGGCGATCCAGTCGAGCAGCGATGATCGCCTGGACGGTCTTCGGCGCGGACACGAGTGAGAGGTCCCCCACCAACACCCAGCGACCGTCCTGCTGCTGCAGCACGCCTTCGTCGACCAGCATGTGCAGCATCTCCTCGACGAACAGCGGATTGCCTTCGGTCGTGTCGAGGATCCGGTCGCGGATCTCACGGGGCAGCCGGGTCCGCCCGATCAGGTTCTGGACGAGGCGGGCGCTGTCATCGGTATCGAGCGGTCCCAGGGAGATCACCGTCCCGATCCGGCCCCAGTCCGGACGGTTCTCTCGTATCTCGGGGCGGGCCACGCCCACGAGAAGGAGAGGATGGGCCCGGCTGAAGCGCGCCAGGTACTCGATCATGTCGAGCAACGTGCGCTCGGCCCATTGGATGTCATCGAAGACGGCGACGACCGGTTGCCGGGCGGCCAGGGACTCGAGGAAGCGGCGGACTGCCCAGAACGTCTCCTGGACAGCCCCCTGCGCGTCACCAAGTCCGATCGCCGTCGCCACGCGATCGCCGATCAAGGAGGTTTCGTCTTCCTCGCGCTCCAGCAGACCTGAGATCTTGGCCCTTGCCTCCGCCGGGGCGTCGCTGTCTTCGATACCGGCGGCCTGCTTCACCATCTCGGACACCGGCCAGAACGTGATTCCCTCGCCGTATGGAAGGCAGCGCCCCTCGAGGACGCGGGCACCGTCCGGGAGGCCCGACAGGAGCTCGTGGGTCAGTCGGGACTTCCCCACGCCGGCCACGCCGAGGACCGTGACCAACTCGCATCCCGGGCCTCGGACCGCGCGCGTGAACGCATCCAGGAGCTGTTGCAGCTCCACGTCCCGGCCGACCATGGGCGAGTCCAGCCGTCGTTTGAAGGGAGAAGCGCCCGATACGACCTTGAGAAGGCGGAACGCGACGACCGCCTGGGCCTTCCCCTTGAGCGACAGCCGTTCCATCGGCTCCACCCACACGGCGTCGCGGACCAGTTGCAGCGTCTCAGCCCCGATGAGGATCTCCCCCGGCTCCGCCGCCTGCTCCAGCCGGGCCGCCACGTTCACGGCGTCGCCCGAGACGAATGACTGTCCCGATGCCGGATCGCCCGTGATGACCTCGCCGCTGTCGACACCGGTGCGTACCTCCAGGTGCACGCCCCATGCCTCCTCCAGCTCACGATCGAGCACCGCCAGTGCGTCGCGGATGCCGACCGCCGCCGAGACCGCGCGGAGCGCGTCATCCTCGTGGGCGACCGGCACGCCGAACACCGCCATCACCGCATCGCCGATGAACTTCTCGACCGTCCCGCCGTGGCGCTCGAGCACCATCCGCGCCGTGTTGAAGTACCGGGACATCACCTGGCGAAGCGTTTCCGGATCGAGGCGTTCGCCGAGCGATGTCGAGCCGCAGATGTCCGAGAAGAGCACCGTGACCGTCTTCCGGACCTGGGCGCTGTCCGGTGTGTAAAGCGGATGCCCGCAGTACCCGCACAGGCGGAACCGCTCCGGGTTCTCCTCCCCGCAGGCGGGACACGGATGCATTGGAAAAGTCTACTCGCGGCTCCGGCGGTGGAGGAGGGCGGCAAGGTGGAGAGGCCCGGCTCCCGCTCTTACCCGGAAGATCGGCGGCGCCACGAACCACGTCGCCGCAATGGAGCGGGCGGCCCGGCACCTTGGGGTGGACGCCATACGGCCGCGCGGATCGCTCCTCGAGTGCAACCCGGTCGTTCCTCCAATCCTCGGACTTCTCGGGTTCCTGTCACTCGGGGGGTTCCTCGCGGCGCTCATCGCGTTGTATCGGGGTCGACCTCGCGGGTACGTGGTCGCCGTCGTCGACTTCGTTCACACCACGAACCGCGGACATGGATCGAGGCTGGGGATCGGATTCGTCCGCGCCCGGCCCGGGGGACCGGTCACCGGGATCGTCGCCGATCGGACGGGGAACGCAGATGTCCGCATTCGGCATTGGGGTGGTGACCGCTTCGAGGTGACCGACCGAGTCGACCACTACGTCGCGATGGCCGGGCGGCCGAGGTACGAGAGCCCTCGCCGCGACCAGCGGAAGCGGAATGGGCGGACAGCGGTGACCGTGGACCCTCTGGCCCTCAAGCCCGGCTTCTCCCTGGACGCTCGCGGGCCTATGACGTATGCTGACTTCAAAGCAGACGGAGCATACGATGCAGGGAAAGCAGTTCCTCTCGCCGGGCGACGTTGCCGCGGAGCTAGGTATCAGTTCCTCGACCGTGCTCCGGCTCATCCACGACGGACAACTGCCGGCCATTCGCGTGTCCGAGAGGATCTACCGGGTACCCGTCGCGAGCTTCGAGAAGTACACGAGCGGGACGCTGGAGAGTGCGTTCGCTGCGCGCACTGCCCGTACGGTGAAGCCGCGGCCTCGCTTCGGGGCCGGAGAACGGTTGCCTGGGCCAACCGCCATCGGGGTTCGAGCCAAAGCGCGGTGAGCAGTTCGGCCCCCCAACTCAGTCGCTACGTGGGGGGTCTCACCGTCTACCTGCGCAACTTCGGGGCTGCCGTCCCGGAGCCGGAGCTTCAGCCGTATGACTCGGGCGACATCGGCTTCGAGCTCGAGGCGACACTCCCGGGATCGAACATCCCGAGGCCCGCTCTCGTCCTGGCGGGCGAGATCTGGCAGCCGGCAGGCCGTCGGTTGTACGAGCGTGTCGAATACCGTTACGACCTCATCGAGTACCCCGTGAACCGACGACGAGCATTCCACATGCACGACCCCGAGGCCTTCAGACGGCACGCGGGCGTGTTGGTTCATGAGCACTGCGAGGAATCCCTGGGCGATCCGGCGTGCGACCACTACTTCGGTCTCCCGTTCCAGACTGGGTACGACGCGCTCAACGCCCTCCTCTCGGCCTGGGGCCAACCAGGTCCCCTCGGCTGTTCTCGGCTCCGCTGCATGGGCTGAGTCACGCGCCAATGCCACCGGACGGCAGGACGCGTGGGCGCACGTTGACACTGGCGATGCTTGGGGAACGAAGGCTCGCCGGAAGCGCCGGCTTGAGCCTGGCTCGTCCCTCGAGCCGGTGGTCCCAACGAAGCCGTTCAGGCCGACGACACGCAGCCGATCAGGCCCAGCCCCTTGACGTGGCGCCAAATTGGTGCCAGTCTTGCGCCATGAGTGACAGCCGACGCGCCGGGAAGCAGCGGCACCGCCTCTCCGCCGACGTGCCCGAGGCGACGGACGCTCGTGTCCGCGAGACGGCGAGGGTCTTCTATCGGGGAGTCGTCAGCGACGCCGTCACGACGGCCCTGGAAACCTTCCAGTGGGTCGTCGATGCTCGAAGTCGTGGAAAGCGGGTCATCGCAACCGACTCTGACAGCCTGCCCCCAAGCTATGAAGAGCCCGTGATTGCCGGACTCGAGGGTCTTGGACAGGACTGGACCTGGCTGGTGCGCCGAGACCATCCGTGGCGCCGCCAACTGTGGGTCAAGGGCCGGAACATCACGGCCGGTGATCTCGTGCGAACCGCCTCCATCGAGGGTTGGGCCCCGGAGGAGACCGCTCACCAGTTCGACCTGCCCCTTGAGGCGGTAATCGAGGCGCTTCGGTACTCCGAGAGCGCTCGCGAGCTGATCGCGGCGGAAGAGGCCGAGAATCGCATCGTCGCGAAGCGGTACGAGCGTCAGCGTGCGCCTGTACCTGGATGAGGACATCGCGAGCAAGGAACTGACGACCCGCCTGGCTGCTGCAGGGCACGAGGTCCTTTCCCCGCTGAGAGGCGAGCCCGATTCCCACTGTTGGCGCCACGCACAGGAGCACGGCGCGACCGTCGTGACGATGAACGTCGTCGACTTCGTCAGGCTCGCCGAGGCAACGGAGAGCCACGCCGGCCTGCTGCTTGTCTACCGTGAGAACGATCCAACCCGCGATCTGAGCGCCGCGTCGGTCGTCGCCGCGGTCGCCCGGGTCGCGGAGACGTATTGGGACGGCCTGGAAGGCGTGATCGCCGTCCTCAACCAGTTCCGCTGGTAGCGTCCGCGTCGAGGCTGGCGCCGCTCGGGCGAGGTAGGCTGGTCGCGTCCTTCCGAAGGTCGCTTCGGTTTGCGGAGGACCCGCCGCCAACGCTTCGCTTCCCAAGCAGAATGTCGCGGGTTCGCCCGTCTCCCGCTCCACCTTCCCCTCCCCGACCGGCTCCGCCCTCACAGCGTCTGCCTGCTCGGCAGGATGTCGTACGAGGCGTCTCAGCGACCTGCTCGAGTGACGCCACTCCGTGCCGCGCTGGCTGACGCTTCTCGCGCGAGGGCGGTTGACTCGTCGCCTCGGTTGTCATACTGTGTATGACATGAAGCGATCATCCGCGGTCCTCTCGGTCTCTGTCCCACCGGATTCCGCGCGGGAATTCGAGCGTTTGGCCGAGCGGGAGGGGCGGAACAAGAGCGAGCTTTTCCGCGAGATGCTGGCGGTCTATCTCACCTACCAGGAAACGCAGACGTTCGAGTCGCTGCAGCGATACGGGGCGTCCGCGGCCCGACGGGCCGGCGTCCGCGACGAGAGCGACGTGGAGCGGCTGATCCAGGAATCGCGAGGGCGGTGAACCTCGGGGCTGTTGTTCACCCCCGGTCGACATCCTGGTCTCGCTCACGCGCATGAAGGCCATCCTCGACACGAATGTCCTGATCTCGGCATACGTCTTTCCGGGCGACAAGCCGGAAGCGGTGTACCGCCTGGCCCTCGAGGGGCGCCTCGAGATCGGAACGTCGCGGACGCTGCTCGCCGAGTTCGGCCGCGTCCTCGGCCAGAAGTTCGGCTGGATCCCCGATCGGGTTGAGGCGGCCGTCGCCCAGATGACCCGGATCGCCGCGGTGGTCGAGCCGAGTGAGGTGGTCCAGGTCGTCAGGGCTGATCCGGCAGATGATCGCGTTCTCGAGGCCGCTCGCGCCTTTGACGCCGACGTGATCGTGAGCGGCGACCGGCACCTCCTGGACCTGGGGACGTGGAGCGAGATCGGAATCATCTCGCCCGCGGAGTTCATCGCCCGCTGGAGTGCCTGAGCGGGCAGGCAGAACCCGGGCCGTGCCAACGACCGACCTCCAGCTCATCGCCCGGGGTGATGGCAGTTACTCTCGCAGGGTCGCTTCAGGACGCAGATCAGGGTTTGCGTAGAGTCCACCGCACAGAGGGCCCAGTTCCCAAGCAGCATGTCGCGGGTTCGAATCCCGTCTCCCGCTCCCCTCCCCCCTCACCGACGGTGGGCTGACACGCGAAGGCCGGCCAGATCCGGGCGCGGCGTCCTACGACGCCAGGTCCCGCAGGACGGCGTCGATCAGGCTCTCCAGGTCCGCCCTGGCGGCCGCCTCTCGCGCGGCCGCCAGGGCCTCCGGGGCCAGCCGCGCCTCGATCGCGTCGAGGGTGGGCTGGGCGACCATCCGGTAGGTCGCGGGCATGCCGGGGTGCTCGAGCGACGCGATAAGCAGCTCCGCCGCCCTCGCGTCGTCGCCCTGCCGGGCCAGCAACACGCCGACCCCGCTCAGGGCTTGGAGGACCAGGCTGAGGGCCTGGCTTCGCATTGCCAGCTCGAGGGCCCGGCCGAGATCTCGACGGGCGGCCTCCGTGTCGCCCAGTGCTGCGGCCGCGAAGCCCAGCCGGCAGAGGGCCGAGCCGACGCCCCAGCGGTGGTTCACGCTGCTGAACGCCTCGTACCCGGCGCGCGCGAGCCGGAGCGCTTCCGCGTAGTCGCCCAGGCAGTAGGCGCTCATGCTCGAGCGGCTGAGCGTGAAGCCCGTCCCGCCGACGTCGCCCACGCCGGTGAACAGCTCCTGGGCCCGGAGGTGGAGGCGCATTGCCGCCCGGAAGTCGCCCTCGGCATCGGACAGCAGCCCCAGCTTGCTCAGGAGGTACGCGCGGAACAGCGGGTTCCCGGACTCGTCCGCCGTCGCGTAGCCGGCCTCGTAGGCCGCCCGGGCACCGGCGAGGTCGCCGAGCAGCTGCCGCGCCCACCCCAGCCAGGCGAACGACGCCCCGCTGCCGAGCGGATCGCCCAAGGCCGTGAACACCTCGGCGGCCTCCTCCAGGAAGGGCTCGGCCGCGGGGTAGTCGTCGCGCTGGAAGGCGAACGTCCCGAGCGCCAGGAGGCACGAGCCGATCTCGGCCGGGAGCCCCGCCTCGCGGACCTGCGGCAAGCACTCGCGGGCGATCTGCTCGCAGCGCTCGTCGTAGCCGAGCCAGGAGGCGCTCCGGGCGCGGTAGATGAGGGCGCTCAGCAGCTTGCGGCCGGTTGTGCCGCCATGCCGCTGGGCGGCGATGATGCGCTCGAGCGTCTCGCCACCCTCGTACTCGCCGTGGATGAAGAAGAACAGGGACAGGGCCGCGAAGGCCTCCCTCGCCGCGTCGTCGTCCCAGTGGACGGCCGCCCACTCGGCCGCGGCCCGGAGGTCCGCGAGCTCGCCGCGCAGCTCGTCGCGGGCCTTGGCCACCCCGGGACCGAGCAGGTCCGCCCGACGCGACCGCAGCCGGCCGAGGTAGTACGCGGCGTGGTCCACGAATGCCCGACGCTGCCTCCCGGGGTCCTCGGCCAGCTGCCGGGCGGCGTACTGGCGCAGGAACGCGTGGATGTCGAACCGGCCCAGCTCCAGCCGTCGCACCAGCGACTTCCCCACGAGGTCGGAGAGCGCCCGCAGGTCCGCCCCGGCGACCGCCGCGGCGGCCTCGCGGGTGAAGCTCCCGCGGAAGACGGACAGCCGCGCGAAGACGTCGCGCTGCTCGTCGGTGAGCAGGCGCCACGAGTGGTCGCACGCTGCCCGCAGGCTTCGATGTCGCTCGGGGACGTCGCGGGCCGAGGTCGAGAGGAAGTCGAGCCCACGCTCGATCTCGTCGGCGATCTCCGCACAGGGGAGCACCGACGACCAGGCGGCCGCGAGCTCGATCCCCAGCGGCATGCCCTCGACGAGGCGGCAGATGCGGGTGACCTGCGGTCGCACGTCCCCGGTCAGGGCGAAGGAGGCATGGGCCTGGCGGGCCCGCTCGACGAAGAGCCGGACGGCGCCGTCGCCCCTGCCGCCGGCGCTGGACACGTCCAGCCCGTCGACGTCGAAGACCCATTCGCTCTGGATGCCGAGGCGCTCGCGCGAGGTGGCCAGGAGCCCCACCCCGGGCGCCTCTTCGACGACCTCGGCCAGGAGCCCCGAGCCCTCGACGAGATGCTCGAAGTTGTCCAGGACCAGGAGCGTCGTTCGCTGGCGCAGGAAGTCCACGAGCTGCTCCCGGGCCGCGAAGCCGCTGAACTGCGAATCGACCACGAACCCGAGCGACTCGGCGACCGCCGCGGGCAGCAGGTCGGGCGAGGCCACCGAGGCCAGCGGGACGAAGTGGACCCCATGCTGGTAGCGGTCCAGCCGGTGGGACGCCGCCTCGATGGCCAGGCGCGTCTTGCCGACCCCGCCCGGGCCGACCAGCGTGAGCAGCCGGCAGAGCGGGTCGTCGAGGAGGTGATCGATCGAGGCGAGCTCCTCCGCCCGGCCGACGAACGAGTTCCGCGGGGCGGGGAGGTTCGAGCTCCCGGCCTCGAGCGTCCCGAGCGGCGGGAACTCGGAGGGCAGGCCGTCGATCGCGAGCTGGAAGATCCGCTCCGGAGAGCTGAGGTCCTTGAGCCGGTGCGGCCCGAGGTCCCGGGCGTCCACCTCCACGAGGGCCCGGGTGGCCTGGGACAGGAGAACCTGGCCGCCGTGGCCGACGGCGGCGATGCGGGCGGCCCGATGGACGTCGAGCCCGACGTAGCCTTCCTCGGTCAGCCGCGGCTCGCCGGTGTGGAGCCCCATCCGCACTTTGACGGGGCCGCCGGCCAGCGCCCGCTGGGCGTCGACGGCCGCGCCGACCGCGTCGGAGGCCCGCGCGAAGGCGACGAAGAAGGCGTCGCCCTGGGTGTCGACCTCGGCCCCGGCATGAGCGGCGATGGCTCCCCGGACGATTCGACGGTGCTCGGCCAGGGCCTCCGCGTAGCCGTCGCCGACCTCGCGCAGCAACCTCGTCGAACCCTCGATGTCGGTGAACAGGAGGGTGACCACCCCGGTCGGCAGCTGGCTGGCCATCGCTGACGTCGATGATGGTCCGAGGGCCCCGCCCTGTCCAGCGGAAGTCGTCCGCTCACGACCGGACCGGCCGGCAACCCATGGCCGGCCGCGGCCCGATGGCCGCCATGTAACGCAGCTACATCATCGGGCTGAGGAGCTGGAAGTAGTTGTTGTCGGGATCGGAGAACGTGGCGATCCATGCGTCGGGCGCCTCACCCGGCTGGTAGGGCTCCCGGACCACCGTTGCACCGGCAGCCTTGAGCCGCTCGAAGTCGCCCTTGACGTCAGTGCTCTCGATATTCCAGATCAACCGTCCCGGCTGCGTGTTGCTGCCCGTGACCTGATCATGCGGCCCGACGGTGACAAAGCCGGTACCGATCTGCCATCCGCTGTACCCGCCTTCGTTCCAGCCGGGCGTACCGAAGAGCCTCGTGTAGTAGTCCTTCAGGCGCTGCGGATCAGCGGATCCGATCAAGATGCTGTTCAGGTTCACGGAGCCCCCCTGTTGATCCCCCGACCGGCTGGGACGCCGACCTTGTGCGAGGACGGCGAGTATGCGCGGGGGCGTGCTTCCTGTCCCGGACGAGGTCAGCCGGACCGGGAACGAGCACGCGGACCCGAGAGCGAAGCCTGGCGGCCGGGGCCGGCGCTGTCAGACGGGCACCCACCTGCGGCTGGCCTGCCTGCGCGATCTCCGAGGCTCGGTGACATACGTCGGGACGATCGTGACGGGGATCAGCAAGGAAGGTGACGGAGGGTCGGCGCTGTTCCCGTCGCCTCGACCAACATCACCCCATCGCGTGCTGATCGCGACACCCTGACTACTGCCCGTTCGCCTGAATCCTGCGAGGATGGCCCGGATCCGCCAGGGCCGATCACACAGCAGGAGGGGTATGACCGTGGACGAGGGTCTCGTCGAGCAGGTGGTGGCCGCCGCGGCCAGCGTCGTCGCGAGCGGCGCGATCTCGGCCAACGGGCACGGCAACATCAGCGTGCGCGTCCCGGGTGCCGAGGAGATGTACTACACGGCCGCCCCGTCGCTGCGGGGGCTCGGGCCGGAGGGCGTCGTCCGGGTCGCCCTGGATGGGACACTGCTGGAGGGCAACCTGCCCCCGATCCAGGGGGCCGTGGTGGCGATGCACACGGCCATGTACCTGGATCGTCCCGACGTGGGCTGCGTCCTCCACACGCACTCGCCCTTCGCCACCGCCCATGCCGTCGCCGGGGCTCCGATCGACTGCTGGATCGAGGCGCTCGCCATGTTCGGCCTCGCCGACGGCGTGCCCGTCGCCGCGTACGGGCCGCGGGGCTCCGAGCAGGCCGTTGCCAACATCCGCAAGGCGCTGCGGCCCGGCGTGCCCGCGGTGCTGCTGGCCAACCACGGGGTGCTCATCTTCCACCGCACGCCGGAGCTGGCCATCCTCGTCGGCGGGGTCGTCGAAGAGGCGGCGCAGGCGGCCATCAACGCCCGGGCGCTGGGAGGTCCGGTCGAGATCCCGGCCGACCTCCGGGCGGCCGCCCTGCAGCGGGCGATGGCGTTCGACGCCGCGGGGACGAAGACCGCCTGAGGTGTCCGGCCGGGTGACCGAGATCCGGCCGCTGCTCGGCGGCGTGTGCGCTCCACCAGGCGGGCGACGGGAGAGGAGGGCACGATGAAGGCGATCGTCCGGTCCGTGTACGGCTCGCCCGATGTTCTCGAGCTCAGGGACATCGACAAGCCCGCGGTCGGCGGCGACGGCGTGCTGGTGCGGGTCCGCGCGGCATCCCTGAACGCGGCCGACCTGGATTACCTCTACGGGAAGCCCCTCCTCACGCGCATGGGCACCGGGTTCCGCAGGCCGAAGAACCGTGGCCTGGGATTGGACGTGGCCGGGCAGGTCGAGGCGGTCGGCAGGGACGTCACGCGGTTTCGGCCGGGCGACGAGGTGTTCGGGGACATGACCGCGTTCGGCTACGGCGCCTTCGCGGAGTACGCCTGTGCTCCGAAGCGCGCCTGGGCGCACAAACCGGCCGGCATGACCTTCGAGGAAGCCTCGACCGTGCCGCAGGCGGCGATCCTGGCCCTGCAGGGCCTGCGCGGCAGGGGACGACGTGTCCAGCCGGGACAGCGGGTGCTGATCAACGGCGCGTCGG
>Ga0315293_10002247_pt1 | contig 18639 bp, 32 predicted proteins | sample YL17G13_20_MG_FD_203071 | JGI IMG/M metagenome (GOLD analysis project Ga0315293, IMG submission 203071) | Sediment microbial communities from Yellowstone Lake, YNP, Wyoming, USA - YL17G13_20 | ecosystem: Environmental > Aquatic > Freshwater > Lake > Sediment | place: USA: Wyoming | collected... | reverse complement strand
TATCACCTTAGCCCCAGCTGGGGCTAGGGTGGACTCAAAACATTAATTAATTAGAGCATCGAAAAAGAGAGAAAAAAATGATTTGGAAAGGTGCTAAATATTGCTTCACAAGGGTCGTTTCGAAGTTGGCAAGCGAGGAATTACACGGATTAATCAAGGCCAATCAGCCGTTGCAAGTGAAAAATCGGGAGAATATTTGTCTTCCATTTTCTACTATGGGTCCAGTGCGGATCAATTCTACCGCTGCTTCCCTCCTGGTTTTTTCTCCCATCAAAACGCGTATCGTGACGGTGGCTGGCTATTAGATAAAAATAGGAACATTCCGGATATGGCTAGAGAAAAAGCTAAGCACCCCCCGAGAGATGATTATATAGAAATCGTAGTAGAATTGCCTCGCGGATCTATGGAGAAGACGAGACGGATGTTTTGGGTTCCGCGCAATGCTACCGCCGGCGAATTCATCAACCATCTGGCCCAACGCTTTAATGTTGGCACGGATTGGAACCTCTATACACGCCAGCGAGAGGGCGAGATTCCAACTCCGATTCGAGATATGGATGCGAAGTTAAGCGAATACAATAGGCTTAATAACAAAGAAGCTCAGCTTTATTTTTACCCTGAAGTCCTCTTTTAAATTAACCTATCGATGAAAAAACATTTGAGCAATAGGCCGCCTTTGACTCAATGTGGACATGGAGGAGCGTAACTCTTCAAGGCCTGATTCATCAGAGCATTCAAATCCCAATCCCTCTGAAGAGCCATCAGAAGATCAACTTGCAGAAGAACGTCCCACTGAAGAAGCTGCTGAGAGACATTTTCCCGTTGAAAATGAACCTCTTGAAGGGGAACCTCTTGAAGGGGAAACCACAGGAATCATTGATGTTGATAGGTTGCTTGAGAATTACAAGGAGAGAAACGAGGACATAAGGGAGGCCTTGAGCCATCAATTGAGTACCTCTGGCCTCCTGCTGACCCTCTCACTAGGGGCCTGGTATTTCGTTATCATGGATAGTTCGAGGATACCAATCCACGCCCAACTATTCAGCCCAATCCTATTCGCATTAACCCTCCTATTGATTTTATCCATAAGCTTCAGTATAGAGGCAATTAACAAGAAAATCACAAAACTCGCTATCAGCACGCTAGAAGATTTAAATTACACCGAGATAAATTACAGATCAAAGATGTGGTGGTCAACAGTATCGATCTGGACACTCAGGATTGCCTTCTTCTTAATTTTAATTATCCTATGTGCTTTTTGGTGGGAGTGCAATCACACGAACCCAACGGAGAGCCTGCCTACACTTGCTCATCTTCCAGGAGGACCAAGGGCCGATGTTTCCGACTTTTTTCGCCCCCACTCCTGAACACTTCAGCTCACCCCGAAGTACATACAACTCGCATCCTTCTCCGCCTGGCCGGCTCTCCTTCAGGCCAGGGGCTAAACTCATTCTGCCTAACTTGTGATTCCTATAGACTATGGACTGATCTATCGTCAATTGCCCGCTGACGAATAATCACTATCGGCTAAAATCAAATTCTGCCACAGAATCTGCCGCGTATACCTAGGGTCAACAGGGGCGAAAAGGTATCTATAAAATTGTTTTATCCCTGGCCTGCGGTCCTGTGGTTATACATCCAGGGGCGGGCAACTTGCGGGCCCTCAAAATAGTTCTATTACACTTTTGAGAATTGCTTTCAGAATGTAATAGAACTATTTCCCATAGTGGAGGACTGCTGCGGGCCTGCTTGAGAGGCTGTGGTTCTCCGGCCTCTCATCCAAAGCCATATCTTCCTGAATCCTACATTAGTTATCAGGAGGGAGAAAATGACTCCGATTAATAAGTTAGCGGCTATTGTTCTGCTTCTTACTTTGGTCATCTTGCCTACATCCGGGCAGCAGACAGCAGAAGAGTGGCTCAATCAGGGCATAGCTCTCGGTAATCAGGGCAAATTCGACGAAGCCATTCAAGCTTTCGACGAGGCTATCAGGATCAATCCGCAACTCGCAGAAGCCTGGTACAACAAAGGCGTGACTTTCTATGGCCAGCACAAGTACGAAGAGGCCATCAACGCATATGATGAAGCTATCAGGCTAGATCCAAATGCTGCAGTGGCCTGGCTCAACAAAGGCGTGACTTTCTATGGCCAGCACAAGTACGAAGAGGCCATCAACGCATATGATGAAGCTATCAGGATCAATCCGCAATATGCAGAAGCCTGGAGCAATAAAGGTGCGGCTTTCGATGACGAGGGCAAGCCCGATGAGGCTATCCAGGCTTTCGACGAGGCTATCAGGATCAATCCGCAATATGCAGAAGCCTGGTACGGCAAAGGTAATGCTCTCTATAATCAGGGCAAATACGATGATGCCATCCTGGCCTATGACGAGGCTATCAGGATCAATCCGCAATACGCAAAAGCCTGGCTCAACAAAGGTGCGGCTCTCGGTGCACAGGGCAAGCTCGACGAAGCCATTCAAGCTTTCGACGAGGCTATCAGGATCAATCCGCAACTCGCAGAAGCCTGGAACAACAAAAGCAATGCTCTCAAGCAGCTCAATCGAACTACCGAAGCCGACGCTGCCTATGCCAAAGCCAGGGAGCTGGGGTACGCAGGCTGATCGCAATTGTATCCTGCTCGAGTTGTGGATAAAAAGAACGTCATAGAATTTCTTCGGTGGCTGGAGGACTGCGGCGGGCCTGCTTGAGAGGCTGTGGTCCTCCGGCCACAGGTGCGAGCAAACCAATGGTGCTCACATTTGAGACATTCAAATTCTCCTGCCGACATTGTCGGCGCCGACTTTGTCGGCCACAGGTGCAGAAATCCTTATCAACGGACTATGCCCGCCGCTAATGGGGGTGAGGGTCGCGGTCTTAGCAGGCTGATCTATGATAGGCCCAGCCAAGATATAGCCTTTTCTAGGCTGGTTTTGTTAGCACTTTCGCCTCGCAGCATTATTATATATGTGAAAAGGCTTTTGAAGGTATATGCTACGATATTTAAACCCTCCATCAGATATCAATCCGACACGTGCCAGAGTGCGCAAGAAAAGATGTTACGAACTGACTTGGAAATTTGTTCTCGGTAATCCGACGTGGGACTTAGTGCATGCGGTCATATTTGTACCACCGATGGGCGTGCCAATCCCTCACGCCTTTGCTATGCGAGAGGAGCGAATTTATGATTCAGTGGATAATAAATTTTACAAAAAAATGGAATATCTTGATCACTTTTCAGTGCAAAATGTTAGGTGTTATTCCTCACTGGAGGCCGCCCGATGCTGTGCAAGCACAAAAAGCTATGGTCCTTGGGAGCTTGGTTAAGCTGCCCTTTTCCTTATTTTTATTCACGAGCCTTTTAAAATTCGATTAAGACCGCTTCTTCTGCCCACCTAGGCTGCACTGACACCAGAAAAGATTTATTCCAGCCAGGCGCAGATCTGAGCCTAGGGAGGAGCAATGCAAAGAATTCATGCGCCTTTTGATGAGCCTACCTTGGCGCAGATTGACCGGGAGGTTGAGAAAAAGGGTATCAGTAGGGCTCAATGGTTGACTTCTACTGTAGGCGCATATTTGCGCCTTCTTGAGCTCACAAAAGGCGCAGACCCGGCCGAGATGGCGCAGGAATTGGCGCAGTTAAGGAGCACAAACGAGAGCCAATGGAGAGAGAGCCAGCAGCTTAAGAGATCTGAAGAAAAAGCACGCCAAGACCTGGAGCAGACCAGGCGCAAAGTGAGCCTGCTTGAGGATCAGGTAGCGAAGGATCTTATAGAGCTGGAAAAAGCACGCTCTGACATGCTCCTTTTAGGGCGCGATTTGGCGCATTATCAGGACACTATCAAGCTAAAGGACCAGGAGATAGCGTTCTTACAGGCGCACATTTCGCAGCTGACACAAAGCTTCAGCCAGCTATCCCTCAAGCCCGGCGAAGAGGAGATCAAGAGAAAAGGGTGGTGGCAGTTCTGGAGATAAATTTAAAGGGAATCAGCGGCATATCGCTATTCTCAGGAGCCGGATATTATGAAGATTGGAATTAGTTGTCCGACAAGAACTAAAGAATTAAGTCGTGATTATTTTGAGAATAAATTTGAAACCGCTTACCATGAAACTTATGTGTATCCAAACGACCCGATATTGTTTAGATGCCCTATCTGCTCTCGAATATTTAGTATAAATTTATTTTCCCCCGTAAAACATCCTACGGCAATACAAGATTATAAAGATGCAAAATCAACTATGTTTTTCGGACTTCTTGCATCAATCTTAGCTATTGCAATTTTTTTCCTTAGGTTTTCAGGTTTTTTAGAGTTTGAAAATGGTATGATCTTAGGTGGTATAGCATTATTAGCTGCAGGTTGCGTTTTAGTCGGTCCTTTTTTTGTCTTTAAATCACTACTTGATCTCTTGGATATAAAGAAAAAATTCTACATACAAATTACCGATAACGAGACTGGAGTACGTGATTGGATGGGGCTTAACGGCCATAACCCCGTTTCATTAGACGGTAGCAAATTTCGAAAAGTTTGAAATAGAGCCCCTGGTCGAGAATGAAGGAATAAGTTATAGGCCATCGACTTGCCAGCTTTTATTAGCTTTCCCTTACGGCAAGCCGCTGCGCCCGACTGTCTGAGGAAGGGGCCAAGGCTAAGAGCTGGTGGCAGTTCTGGAAAAGATCTTGAAGTATGCAGTTTAACTCAGATAACATGCTTGAGCCGATTGCAGAGTTGGATAAGCCACGAAAGAGGTGGTCCTGGCTCTGTTTTGCCCTAGTGCTTGTGGTGGGTATGCATCTCATCTCAGCCGTGTTAGGAGCAGAAATTATTATAGGACCTTATTCGGTTGGTTTCGAGCTACCTACGGGAGTCAACGGAACTCTGATTGAGCAGTATTCAACCGAGACGCTAGCGGGAATCGCATATAACTACTACGACATAGTCTTAAAGAATAGCACTAACTACAACAAAGGAGGCATTGATATTTTTATCTACAAAACTGAATCGTTCTCCTTGTTGGATCAAGTCAATGATTGCGAAAAGGAGGTGGACAGGTTGAACCCGACAACAACGGCTTGGCGCGATATTGACGGACAACTAGGGTACGTGGGACAACTCGACCATGGGTATTACGCATGCTTCTGGCCGGCCAATAATACCAAGTGTACAATTTTGACTTTCCTCCCGTGGAACGATGGGGCACTCCGCTTGATAAAGTCAATTCACTTCAATTATAAGCAGGATGCGAAGGCTTGAGACGCTATTCCATCCTTTGGGTCCTGCTGGCTCTCATGGCCCTTCCTATCCTGGCCAGTGGATCTCCGGATGAAGTCTATGGCCGAGTCTCCCATGTGGTGGACGGAGACACCTTCGACCTGGAGGTCAGCCAGGGAGATGATCGAGTCTCCACAGGTGATACTATCCGTGTCCGGCTGGCTGATATCGACTGTCCAGAGACGAGAGGCGCAAAAGCCTGCCCAGAAGGGAAGACGGCCACCGATTATGCGCGGCCCTGGCTTCTGAGCCAGTATGTCTTCTTGGACCTTGACGACAAGACCGGGAAAGATCAATATGGCCGTTGGGTGGCTGTGGTCTATCTGGCTGACTCTGATGGCTCTATCAATCTCACCAGGAACTTTAACCGAATGCTGGTGGACTCTGGCAATGCGGTGATAGAGGACTTCAAGAATAACGAGTTCGATCCTGGGAGCTGGTGGGCGGGCTCATGAAGCCATTCATTTATTCCTTGCCACCTTCCGAGGAGGAGATCAGAGCGAAGCATTGGTGGCAGTTCTGGCGATGACAAGCCTTTCACAATCTCGGCTGGTTGGTTGACTTCATCACAAACTTTTTCATTAGTTGTGTCAAATAACAAGTACAGAGGTATGCCCATTAAAAGCATGTTGATTTTCATAGCGTTGGTTGCGCTGTGTACATTATCCATCGCTCAGGAAAACACTTCGGAATATTGGATAGAAAAAGGCAACGACGCGATCGCCCATCCATATCGTAGTATGGGGGGGTTCCAATCACGCGCGGATGAAGCTCTCGAATATTATAATAAAGCTATTGAGATCAACCCACATAATGCACTCATCTGGAGGCTCAAAGGAGATCTCTTCTATTGGAAAGAAGCATATGAAGAGGCGCTCGATGCATATAATAAATCGTGTGCACTTGATGCTAATAATTCCATCACATGGAACAACAGAGGAAATACGCTGATGGGTCTCTATAGATATGACGAAGCTATAAAAAGTTATGATGCTGCTATTAAACTAAATTCGTCTGATATAATAGCGCTTACTGGTAAAGGGCAAGCTTTTACTAAGCTCGGAAAACATGAGGATGCTGAAGACTGCTTTAACCGATCTCTCTCACTCAATCCAGAGGATGAATTCACGATTGAAGAACTTGCGGTTCTGAGGGCTCTCTGGATTAAAAATGAATCTGACCCTCAAGCCTGGGTTAACAAAGGTAATTATCTCTATAACCAGACTAAAACCTATACCATTGATGGTAAATACAATGACTCCCTGGATGCCTATGATAACGCTATCAGGCTGGATCCTAATTTGGCATCGGCTTGGTGCGGCAAAGGCCTTGCATTAATCGAGATGGGTATGTACAGCGACGCTGTCAAGTGTTTTGATAAAGCCATTGAGTTAAATCCAAACATGCCATTGGCACAAAATGGCAGAAGGCAGGCGGCGGGGGCGTTAGAAGATGCGAAAGCACGCGAGGAAAACGCGAAAGCTCGCGAGGAAATGATATCAAATATATTTTCGGGTGGCAGAGCGATTAACTTCTCATTAGGAGAACATCGCATCGTACCCGGTGATGAGACAAATTTGATGGTGACTCTGACGGTGGTGATGACTGAGGGACCGTTCGGAGTGCCGCCGCAGCATACATATACACATTCCTATAAGCCGAACACATCTGAATATATAATTAAGAACGTGGAAAGAAATGAAATGATATTGGCACCAGGATGTGGATGCCCGGACTGTTATTGTCTTCAGCCGAAAAAAGTTGAAACATCGTATTGCATTGTGACGCTTTATCCCAAGGACTTTGTCAGTTTCAATAGCACATATGAATGGTATGCCGGACCGGAGGTAATTCCTAGTTCCTGCGACTATATGGTAGCAACGTTAGATTTTGAAACCCCAACCGGCGAGCACATAACGAGCGAAGAAACGTTTGATAACCCGTATTACGACATAGCAAACATAATGAATGGGGGCACAATCGACCAAGGGCCCACCGAGGCGCAGAGATATCTAGACAGTGGTGATTGGAGATGATAGAAATGATCGGCCTGCCAGGGGTCCGGTGGATGAGTGGACTCCGGGCCGCTTGGATATAGGATGGACTTGGATATAGGATGGACTTGGATATAGGATGGACTTGGATATGAAGACTACGGGGCACTCCACAGTTTAGCCAATAGATTGATATATCCTAATGGCTAAACTAAGGGGGACATGGGAAGAGGATTAAGTGAATTACAGAAAACCATGTTAGAGTTGGCGAAGGAGAGCTTAACCCAGAACTGGGACGGGTACGTATATTTCGCTAATGTATTTATCAAGGTCTATGGCTGGCCCGCCCCCGGGAGGCGTGGAATAGGAATATTCGAGGGATACGGAAGATTCTCTAAGAAAGAGATCGGAGTAAAGCGGTACATGGCGGCTAAAATAGCGGTTCGGAAGTCTGCGCAGAGATTAGTAAAGCGTGGTTTGATCTATATCCCCGGATATAGTGGCGCGGGCTATTCCCTCACAATGAAAGGAAAAGAGTTCCTAATGGCTAAACCTGTGCGGACAATTTAGGGGCAATGGTCCTATTCCTATCTTGGAAATTCAAGCTAAAGATAGTTCTTTTCTATCTATTTATATACATTACTCTCTATTCTATCTCTATCTCAAAGTAATCATAATCAATCAATCTGCGAAATTCACCGCAGATCATTCTTAATTTTCCACTCTATCTAGCCGATGCCGATATTAGGATTAGGTCCATTGCCCCTATTTTGGAAGCATAATGAGGGCTCTTCCCCTCTTATCTCCTGGAAGGCGTGATATCCCATATCGGCTTGGATCCCTGGCTATGAGGAGCTTAATAGCTTCAAGAAGGCGCCTTTTGTCTATCCCTAAATGTCCTCTGAGCGTTTCATAAGTAGCCTTGTGGTCGGGTCTCTCTTTCAGGTACCTCTTGATCTTCTCCGCTCTGGCCTCTGTTTTTCGCGATGGTGTAGGGGCCTCCAACCTGGCTAACTTCTTGGAGAGGGCTTCAAGCCACGGCCTGAGCTCCTGAAGGGCTTCTAATTCGCGTTTAAAGGCATGGTTCTCAGCCTGGAGGTTGTGGACTATCCGGAAGGTAGGGATATGGCCGCCTTGCCCGCCTGGCCGCTCCTGGATAACTTGTGGCCATGGTTCCTCCCCCTCCCGGCACCTCACCCCCTCTTCCGGCAGGACGTTAAGCCTGGATTCCAGCCGCTCTATTCGCTCCAGGAGTGGATCCTGAGCCCTGGCCACGGCCCGGGAGATCAAGGCCTCCAGCTGGCTTGAGGTGAGGACGAAAATTTCTTCTGGCTGTGCATGGCCACTAAGGCCGATAGCCTCAGAAAAGGCTATATCCTGGCTGTTAATACAGTCTGTTGACATTTTGGATAGCCTCCGAAATGTTTAAGTGGTGGCAAGGGGGGCTTCAGCGTTTCCCTCTTGCTGCCCTTCTACCAAAGCTATTTTCATTTCAAGTAAGGCAGAACTACCCGTTTTTACCCCTAAAGCCTCTCGGACGGCGGGAGGGATTCTAACCCTTCCTTGATCATCCATTTTTACCACAGTGGTTATTTCGCGCATATTCTACCCTTATCTATCTCCTGTATATAAGAATTGTCTTTACTAGCCTGAAATGGGCAAAGCATTTATATAGGCTAACATGGATATGGTATATTTGGAGGCTAACAAAATGTCTGAGGGAAAAATAATCTTTGACGGTGGCGTAAAAACGCAAAGCTGCGAGGCCGTGAAAGCCATGATTGAGTTCTTTGACGGCTCTCCCTGTGAAAGGATGCCCGCGAAGGTGCAGCTGGTTAATGGATGGCAGCTAACCAAGAGCAGCAAAGGCGATTGCTACTATGTAACCTCACCGCGTGAATGCTCCTGTCCTGGATTCTTCTATAGGCAAAGCTGCAAACATGCAAAGGCACTGCTGAAAGAATCTGAGGATGTAGGATGCCAGCAGCTCCTCCGAGGTATGCCCGAGGATGTGGCAGAGCATACCGAAAAGGCCCCGAACTCCTGGGCGCCAAGTCATCAAAAAAGTGAGAAGATCCTGCCGGCACTCCTTGTGGATGCCTACGCCTTCAATACCCTCCCGGGAGAGGTCGAATACTGGCAGAAGAAGGAGCAGCAGCAGACAGAGAAGCTATCTCCCAGCCAGGTATTCGCGCGGGATATAGTGGCCGCGATGGAGGCTTGATGTCCACTATTTCTAGGCTGAATGAAGCAATCGATCAAATACAGAATGCCCAAGACGTGCAGATGGGCATAATCGAGCGGGAAGCTGAAGCTCTGCATTCCCTCCTGGCCCGGCTGTGGTGTCATCCACCCGACGATCTTGAGGAGTTGGTTCTGGTAGACAGAAGTGAAGAGGTGCGAACGGGAGCCAATAGCGGCTTTCGTGTCAGCAACCGGCTGCTCTTCCATATGGAAGGGCGGTTATCGCGGCAGTTCGCCGTTTCCCGGTTCGACCACTCAGGCCACAATTTCGAGGTTGTGGATGGCGATTTCGATCTCAATTTCGAGGCCGCTGTTGCTCTCTACGGCTTTGAATCAATATGCACCGGGCTCCTCAAGCAGCTTGAGAAAATGCAATCCAAGATGCACACGACCGAATACGAGGACCGACTTGAAAGAGCTAACTCAATCCTGGAGGCACTGCGGGAAGCGGACAAGATAGAGCTAGCACTGGAGGCCTAAAGATTAATCAATGTGGGCCGGAGCGTGGTTCTCTCTTTTGTCCACCCCCCAACAAGGTAAGACAAACCGCCATGCTCGCCCCTTATTCCCTTTACTACAATGGAGATCAGAGATGCGACCCAGGGCGTCGGTGAGGTGCTGGAGGTGCGGGAAGCTGCTCAAAGCTGTGGCCAGCAAAAAAGAGGGCATCTGCTCCACCTGTCAAAGGTGGTACAACGGCAAGGAGGCCTAAACAATGTGGGCCGGCGCGGATATTTTACCACAAAACCCCAACAAACCGCGCTGGCTCATCCCTATTATCATATGTGGGCGCCTGGTGGTTGTTTTCAGTGTCGCAATTCCCTCAAATCTGCCTGGAGCCCTTCCCTGTATCAAATCTGTATCAAAGGAGGCTGTGGCCATGGCACATAAGACAGGCCGTTAGATGCTGGTCAAACTTCGCTTTTACTTCCATAAAACTTCCCAAACTTCCCAGGCTCAAGAGAACCAAGAACCAAGGAAAAGAAGGAGCGTGCGAGGTGATGTCGAAAAGCATACCTAGGGAGCTGCAGGAAGATGAGCCAACCCGAAGCTATGCAGAAGGCGCGCAGAATGAAGGCGGAGGCGATGGGAATTGAAATGCAGTAGTAATCACCCAAACGTTTTTCTTTGGCTCATATAATTCAGAACTTGTGAGTTATATGAAAAAATTATTGGTATTGATGAGCCTGATGCTGATTCTGTTAGGATCAAGTGCGAATGCTTTTCCTCTAAGTGGAGGAAATGGCAAGGTAAATGCCACGGTGTTTGGAGTGATTAAGGGGAACGCGGAGGGCGATGAGGTCCCGATTTATGTAGACATAGGTGCTAATGTGGAACATTATAAATTGGTATTGGTGGATGACGATGATAAATTTTATAATGAAAAAGGAGTTCCTGGAGATCGTGTAACGGGGCCTGAAAAATACCTCAATGGGGTTGGATCTTGTGGTTCTGGATGGTGGACCGGCTGGGAACGGGGGGGATTTTGCAGGAATATACGGTCTTTTGTCATCCCAGATAAGGCCACCATCAAACGATTGAGATTTGAGCCAGTAGATGATTATCCTGCTTCTTGGGGATTGCTTAAACCAGAAGAAACCACTCCCTTTTCAATAAACTGGGAAGGAATTCCCGAGGTTTCCGATGGCAATGTTCTAATTAAATTTTACGGAGCAAACAAGCAAGCCTCTGAAAGCAAAGCCCTATGGAATTTTGAACTAAAGATAACAAATACTGGTACTCTGAATCTAATAGTCAAGCCAAGCGACTTTATAATTGTTGATCAATACAACTGGAAATATCCTGGAGAACCTGCCGGGAGAATGGATGAGACACAGCTGCTTCCGGGCGAATCGATGAAGTTTAACCTATATGTGGACTATGTTTCACCGCTCTCCAGACCAGTGGAGCTGCGATATGGAAATCTGAAAATGGATATATCGGCGTGGACTTAGAGGCACGAAATTCTAATGTTGGTGGGCTGGAGGGTAAGTGCGAACACACCCTGTCTCGCTGAATGTGGGGGCATGCGCGGGCCGCCGCTGACAGAAGCGAAGGTTTGCCTAAAAGAGCATGACATAGACCGCGGCATCCCCTGCCCGATGCTACATATCAGGGATGGTTGATCTTCAAGCAGGCAGAATGTCATAGAACTAAATGCAGAAAAGAAGGAGCGGGCGGAGTTATTTGGATTCGCTAGGGGCAAGCGTCATCCTGGCTTCTACTCGTATAGCCTTGTCATCTGGCTTATGTAGCTCGAAAGACCAAAGTTCATCAAAATGATATTCCAATGGTGACGCGCCCGAGCTTTTGTTTGCCTTCTTTTGTCTCTTGCATCTCAAAAACGGTCTTTCACTTGGAAATTCGCATAAAAGTTTAAGATTATCCTCCAAGGTGTTTACTTTTATATCAGGCAATAGGGATTGTATCGCTTTCCTGGTGAGCGGAGGCTGGTTAGCTCTATTATTCAAGTCGATTAAATAAATTATTTTTGATATTTTCTTAGCATCACGTTTTTTGCCTCTTCGATGCTTTGTGTCGCGCAGAATTTCATTGTGAACTATCTCTTCAATCCGTTTTTCCTCTGAGACCCGGCTTCGCATGGACTATAGATAGTTATTCGACTAAATAAGCTTTTCTAGTAGAACAATTACACATATAGTGAAAAACACAATTTAACTATTTTCGATATACGCCAGACATCCTCAATGTTATGAGCATGAAGCCTATTTCAACGAAAAGTTTATTACACTAAAAACGCACAAGGGGGTTATATGCCAGTCGTTCGCGTGAGAAAAAGTCGCTCGGGAGAGCACGTGTTGACTATTCCGAAGAAAATAGTAGAAAAGCTACAGCTTCCCGATTTCATGGCGGTGGAGATCGATGGTCAAGGATTGAGGTATCGGCCGGTCGCGATGCGGGAGGCTCCTTGAATGGACACTGAGGTGCGAAACGCGACAAAAACCGACAATTTAAAGCTCTCACCTTCACAGGAATTGGCTATTGATGCGATTCTAAGCGGGAAAAGAGACCGTCAAGTTGCGGAAATTGTCGGTGTGACCCGACAGACCGTTAATGAGTGGCGAAACAAAAATTTGCTTTTTGCTGAGGAATTAGCAAGGAGGCGCCAAGAAATATTCGCTGAAACGCATAAAAGATTACAAATACTTTCTGAAAAGGCCATTGATGTTCTGGAAGCAAATCTCGAATGCGACAACCCCAAGGTCGCAGTCCAGGCCGCCCAACTTATACTGAAATTTGCTGCAGTAGGGTGACTAGGTTGGATCGGATTGAAATTCGTGACAAGGAGGGCCAAATAATGGGGATGATTGCCCAGCCACAGGAGGTGCGATCACCACAACCTCCCTTAACGGTGTGGTTGCCAATGAGGGCCAGTCCTTGTGATCGGAGAGGGGACCGACCACTTGCACCACATAAGTGGGACCAACAAACTGGTCTAATTAATGAGTTCAACGCCCCACGCTTCTGGAATCGACGCGAGCGCAAAGCGCACCAGAGATTGAAGAATAATAAGATGGCGGCGAGCCACTAAAGACAGACGTGGCTGACCGATACCGCTTTTCAGCTGACGCCATCTAAAATAAAGAGGTTGTATAAAAATGGAGAAAATATACTTGGGGGAGCTGCTGGAACAGCTCTCCGACAGATACGGTGGCACTTATGTATTACCCCCTACCTACATATAAATATTTCGCATATCGGAGTCATGGCTCTGCACGCAGGCGCTATAATGGCTCTGAAGATAGCGAAATTGAAGATGGAATGTTGATCGCAGACACTGCATATAACCAACAAGAGACGGAGGCGTGAGCTTGGCGGTTCAAACAATCAGGTCAACCGCTTGCACCATGCCCTGGCTAACTCCTGGGATGTTCAAGAATTTCCTAAATGGAAAATTCCGGCTGTATTGGCACGATCAGCTCCTTCTCAAGCCCATGACCGCCAGAGAACGTTGGGTATTCGACGAAGCTGTGCAAAATGGGGTCGTCATCCACACAAAAAGCACCCGAAACGCCGCTGGCTTCTATTATTACTGGTGCGAAGTGAACTGCCGGCCAAACATAGAGGTAAGGCCTAAAAGGAAATATGCTCAAATTGAAGTGGATTTTATCTCTATTCCAGGGAGCAAGGGCTTTTCTGACGCGGCAAGCTGCAAGGTTAAGGCGCTTATAACGCAGCATCAGGGCGATCTCAAGCCCGGCTCTTGGTATGGGCTGGGCGGGATTTACACTTATTTCTATATTCGCAAAGACAAAGCTTCGGCGCTGGCCAGGACACTCTGGGAGCTCGCTTTGGCTGACATGCAGTCACAATATGGCGATATCGATGATCCTTGCCTAGGTGAGCGGATTCATCAGGACCACATGACCAGACGTTTTTCAGGGGCGCTCTAAGATGGCAGCTATTCCTGAGATTTTCGATCAGCCCAATGCTGCCTTCGTCTTCCTTCCCGCTGGAAAGAAATTCCCCCCCGTTGAAAAGGGCTGGCAGCTTCCAGAGAACGGCCATAACTATGCCGAAGCCTGCCAGCACGCAGTTAAGGGCAATGTGGCCCTCTTGGCTGGTGGAGGATATGGTGGACTAGACGAAGATAAACCTGATGTCTTCCAGGGCTTGGAGCTGGGTGCTACAACGACATGGGAGACGAGGCCGGGGAGGTTGGGCTTCTGGCTGCGGTGGGCCGATAGTCCCGCCGAAGCCCTCCCTAAGTTTGGGTTCAAGGCTGATCAGGCCCAGCTCTTTTTGTTTAAAGAGGGCGTCCCGGTCGGAGAGATCAAGCTCCAGCGGTCCTATCAGGCCATCCCTCCATCCTGGAAGATCCTTGAGGACGGCACCCATGCAGATTACAAGCTCTTGAATAGCTCACCTCCTGCGGAGATCTACCTGGGGGGACTGCTCCAGGAGCTCCAGAAGATCGGCATAACCTTCTCCGAGAAAGAAAAACCCTCCCTAGAAGAGAACGCCGCCCAACTGGATGACACGAAGCGGACTCGTCAGCAAAAAAAGATAGACGTGGCCGCGAAAGCACGCCAATTCTTAATTGATGCACTTACCACCGCAGGGGGAAGGGAAGGCAATCGCAACAAAACCGGATTCTGGCTGGCCTGCCAGCTCCGAGACCTGGGATTAAACCCCGGCAAGGCGTCCGAGATCCTTCTTGAGTATATGGCGGCATTGGAGAAAACCAGAAAATCGGGCCAGGCGCCGTATACCCGAGAGGAAGCACTGCATAATGTGGAGACGGCTTACAAACGCGAAGCACGAGAGCCGCCAAAGACACAAAGGGGCGAAAGTGGAGAACCCAGTGCCCGAGTAGGTGACCAGGAGAAGGGTAAGGCGGAGGGGATGCATGAGAATCTACTCCCATGTGATGTTAAGGAGCTCCTTGACACTTTTAAGAAATGGTTGTACGTCGCAGAGGATTACAATATTATCGGGCCTTCTGTTGCTGCTATAGCCAACTTTTGCCCTGGAGAGCCGGATATCATCGGCGTGATAGGACCCTCGGGCAGCATCAAGACCGAACTGATCCGAAGCCTAGGGGAAACTCAAAACCAGTTCGTTTATCCAATATCAAGTATTACGGAACATACGCTATGCAGTGGCCACAAGGAAAGCAGAGATCTCCTCCCGCAGCTGAAGGGCAGACTGCTAACTATCAAAGATCTAACATCCATCCTCTCAAAAAAAGAAGAGGTGAGGGGACAGATTTTTGCCGATTTCCGAGAGATCTCTGATGGCTACATTCATAAGGAATTTGGGAACGGCGTTGTCAAAGAGTACAGAGATCTCCACAGCTCAATTTTATTCGCTTCCACTAATGCCATTGAGCGTTATTATTCGATGTATGCGAATTTAGGACAACGAATAATATTCTTACGTCCAAGGAATGACTCGGAGCGGGCAAGAGAGAGGGCGTTTCAAAATCGGGGCAAGCAGAAGGAGATGAGACAAGAACTTCATGCCACCATGACGAGTTTTGTCTCTTCAATCAAAGTAATGATTGAAACAAGAGGCCTGCCCTCAACCTCTGAAGAAGTGCAAAAGGAAATGGGGCCCTTCTATGATTTCCTTGCCATTGCCAGGACGCCTATCCATCGAGATTACAGGACGGACGAGATAGACGAGATACCGGAACCAGAATTTCCCACACGGATTTGCAATACGATCAGCCGATTATGTGAAGTCCATGCTCTCATTTTTGGCCGGGAGGAAGTAGAGCAGGACGATAAGGCTTTTGGGATTCGGGTGATCCTCGATAACATCCCTACTAGACGCTGGCAGATCTTGAGAACCATGCCTTCAGGATGGGTCGTTACCTCCCTGATAGCCACAGGGGCGGACATGTCGACAGACGCCGCTAAAAGAGTGTTGGCTGAGCTGGTCTCTCTTAAATTGGTCGAGCGATGGGCCAGGGAAAATAAGCCCGATGAGATGGACAAGAGATCAGACTCTTACAAGATCGCCGATAAATGGCTTGAAATTATTGAGGAATTGAGGGGGGTAATTAGAGGTGACAGTACTATAGATAGTGAAAAAAGCCCAAAAAGAAATTCTTCTAATGAAGAAGAAAATATCGTCATTAAGAATTCACCCCTTCAATCCCCTATATTAATCTCTGGCGGGGAGGCCGAGACGGAGGAGATCCGATTCTTAGCTAGATTTAGGACTGAATATACGACCCAGTGGCCGCGTGGTGGTGGCAGATACGAGTCCATCACCTACCAAGAGGGTGCGGAGTGCATCGTTCCTTTAGAGCGGGCTCTTCAATGGAAGGGGCGTGGTGTGGTCGACCTGGTGGAGGTCGTGCTGCCATGGGAGCCACCGGAGGAGACTACGGCATGAGCTCACTTATCCCCGGCCCTGGTCAGTTTTGCCCTGTCTGCTCCTCGCCTGGCGCCCCTTGTGGCTGGAGATCTCTCTCTATCGTCTATCGTTGCCAGCAATGCGGCCAGCATTTCGTTCTTGACGATTTGGGCAGCCTGGAAGAAGATCTCTCTCGGGAGGCGGTCTGATGCCGGCGTTCTCAGGCGGAGGCGATCGGGCAGGCCGCAGAGGACCTGTGGTGGTGGAGCGACTGAAGCGCCGGCAGCTGGCCAGGGTGAAGGCGAAGCCATACGACCGGCAGGCCTATGATGGCCACCAGGGCCAGGGGGCCGGGGGTCAAGACCGATATCAATAGAGTGAGGTAAAAGATGAGTACTGAAAATGGCCCTAAAGCGCTTAGAATTGCACTGAAAAAGCCTGATGATGCACGCAGGCTTATCCGGCGCGTATTAGCTCAGATCTTCTCTGAGAACGCCGAGGTGCAGAGCGCGGGCAAAGTTGCCAACCTTCTAACCGTCTGGTTAAAAGCGTGGGAAATAGATAAAATTTCAGATATAGAAAAGCGTGTTGAAGTCCTGGAGAAGGCGAAGGAGAAGGACAAATGAAAGCCGATACCCTTGATCGAAGAGTAACGGCGCTAGAGGCCAGGCGGCTTGATGCGGATGCGGATAGATCAGAGATCAGGGCATTTCTTGCCAAGCTTACTGATGAAGAGCTCGAGCGATTAGGAGAGATCAAACGACGGCGCGAAGTCGACCACATTGAACCGACCGAAGAAGAAGCATGTTTCCTGGCAGAGCTGAGGACCAAATATGGAACCTGAGAGCTTGAAGAAACGTATCAACGATCTTGAGCAAAAGCACGCCGAGCCTGAGAAATTTGTGCTCCGGTGGGCCGATGAAGATGAAGATCCGAGCAAAGACGGCCCGGATGTTATCCGGCTGAAATGGTTGGATGAGCTTGAAAAGCGATCTTGAGAAGCGCATTGCTGTGTTGGAATTCAAAGGCTGCCGCAGGATTGAAACGTGGACCGATTACGTAAAATGGTGCTATGAAGGTTGCCCGAAGCCAGTTGAATGGGAACCCAAACTGTTGGCTTTCATTGAAGAAGAGACTCGGAAAATCAATGGTCTAGGAGAAGAAAATGAGGATCCCAAAATTGCACAAGCGCGTTGAGGCATTGGAGACAGACGTAGCTGCTGCTCCGCTTGTTCCAGTTTCATATCAATGGTTGAAAGAGGACGGCAGCCCGGCCGGTCCTTGGGTTAAGCGAATGGTGCCGAAGGATCGTTTCGGGTGGTTAGATGATGAAACATAATCTTACGAAGAGGCTTGAGGTATTGGAGAGCCGATACTCTGACGCGGCTTCGGGTGGCTGTGATCCGAAACGGCGCCTGGCAAAATATGCCGCTTTCTTTTCCGGCCAGCCGTGGACCTGCTCGGGATCTCCCGAAAAGCAGGCTACGCAAGCCGAAAAGCTGGCCCGGTATAAAGAATATTTTGATGTTCTTTAGGTGGGAAGAAAAATGAGTGCCAACAGTATGCGGAAACGCATCGAAACCCTAGAAGCCAGAAGCTCTAAGACGATCTCGACACTAGCCGATTTTGTGTTATGGAATGCTGCGGGACGTAGAGGCGAGGTCGAGATATCGCCCAACCTCCAGGAAATGCTTGATAATTTTGTAAGGCACCGGGGCTGAATGTATAAATATATTAATCAAGAGTTTGTTTTAGGATATGTTTTAAGCTCTCCACTCTAGAAGATTATTGCTAGAAGATTATTGCTAGAAGTTTTTATATGAAGTGCAGGGACTAAAAAGCAGGCTAAAACAAGTTAAGTAAAAATATATTTAGCCATGCAACACGCCGGAACCTAACACCTGTGGTAATTGCCAAAAACCGACAGCGAGCGACTTGCTACGGTGGGGCGGCGAACGCCCCACCGGAAAACATTGTCCCGGATTTATCACAAAAGGGCAGAGTTCATGAGGAGATCGAATCCAAAAACCGACAGCGAGCAGGGCTTCTCCGTGGTGCGTTTGACGCCCAACGGGAGAATCTGGAAAACATTGTCCCGGATTTATCACAAAAGGGCAGAGTTCGTGAAATCTCTAGCAGGGAGGAGATCGAAGCCCAAAAACGCAAGCGAGAGGGAGCATTAAAGCGATACCAGCAACAAGAGGCTATCACCTTAGCCCCAGCTGGGGCTAGGGTGGACTCAAAACATTAATTAATTAGAGCATCGAAAAAGAGAGAAAAAAATGATTTGGAAAGGTGCTAAAT
>Ga0315293_10002246_pt1 | contig 18644 bp, 35 predicted proteins | sample YL17G13_20_MG_FD_203071 | JGI IMG/M metagenome (GOLD analysis project Ga0315293, IMG submission 203071) | Sediment microbial communities from Yellowstone Lake, YNP, Wyoming, USA - YL17G13_20 | ecosystem: Environmental > Aquatic > Freshwater > Lake > Sediment | place: USA: Wyoming | collected... | reverse complement strand
GTCAAGAAGAGTTATCAGATATGTACATTCAGGGCATCCACATTTTATTAAATCTTTTCGTGTGCGTTCACCTGTTTTGATGCTCATATAGATAGCACTTATTTTCTCAAGTCGTGCGCTCATATTCATCATTAGAGTTGTCATATTTTGCCTCCGACAACCCAAGCGGGTTGTTTCACCAGTTAAGGCTCGTCAGGGAGTTAGTATCCGTATCCATGGATAGCAGTTTTGAATTTCTCTCTGTTGAAATTCGGGTTGTATGACTTGAACATTGACATAAGAAGAATCATCAATTCGTCTCTGTCAAGTAGGTTGTCAGGCTTCCATGCACTGATTATTTCTGCGATTGCTTCATAGTGTCTGCGTTGAAAGTTGCTCATGTTTTGCCTCCATGACACGCGCATCCACAATCGCCTACCTTCTCTTTACGACGGCTCTCTGCGGCCATCATATCGATAAGTTGTTGACCATGTTTATGACACCATTTCCCACGACGAATGAGCTGGTCGCAATCTTTGTATTGACACAATGTCGGATAACCTACGACAATTTCAGTTTCCATCTTTCCCGCCTACCTTCGGGTATTTTGAACACTGGTCATAATGTTTTGTGAAACTTCCGATTGTACGAAACTTCTTTCCACATCTGCAAGTAATCATGGTTCCACCTTCTCCTCGTGCTGATTAATGTGCCACTGTCTGTCAGTTTCCATTTTTGTTTTGCTCCTTAGAGATTTTTTTCTATACCTAGATGCACTACAGAGTATATATACTTGTCGCACTATTGTACTAAAATATGATAAAAAAGATAAAAAAGTTTAACGCTCAGAGTTTGAAAGTTTCCTTCACTTCTGAGCGAGACTGGAACGCCGCTTGAAGCTTCTCAACATTGTCAGCGAGATGCTGGACAATCTTAGCTTTCTGAGGCTCTGTGAGCTGGTACTTTCTAGACCGCGCATATCGCGCAATCTTGCTCATCCAGTCGTCTATACGCTCAACAGCGTGTTCGGTCTTCAGCTTCGCGGCTTTCTCAAGCTCTTCGGGCTTCTTCTTCGATGCCTTTGGCATTTTTGTTTTTCTCCATGCTCAAGTTATGAGCATGACAGATAGCACATAGGAGCATATAAACTTATCGTAACCTTCTGTGAAGCTCTAGGATTCGATTTAACGCTATTTGATGTTCGGACATAGTAACATAAGGGGGTAGTCAAAATTTTGCGTTCTACGAACTTCTATATAAACTTAAATTGTTGATACAAAATATAAATGAATGAAAAGGTTTTCTGGTAGGTTACTTTTTGTGTTTTAATGAATAAAGTTGCGTGTGCATTTCAGCAGGGCAACCAACTTGTTTGTTTCGAATTTTGATTGCTCCGTATTGAATAGATTTTGCGAAGAAATCGCACATGAGACAATCATCACCTTTTGGATTGTCTCCTACTTTTGCTCCGCAAAATTTTATCACGGTTTTCATTTTTGGCCTCCAAAACTTGATAGGTTTCAGAGTATAAAAGGTTTTGTGGTAGATTACCAACCGAACTTTTCTTCTTCCAACTGAGAAAGTTTCAATCCACATTCAGGACAATATTTGATATTTCCGTATTCTTGAATTTCTTTACATCCGAGTTTATGAAAATCTTTCTTAGACGGGAATACCAGAGCTAACACATATCCGCCAGCGACTAATCCGCCGCCGAATAGAGCTAGATAGATTCCAGTCATTTCTTCAGAATTTATTTCTTGTCTAGTCCAAGTGAAAGAGGCATTTTTCATATCAGAGTATTTGATATTTGGGTCTGAAAAATGTGTGGGGTCTTTCAGATTTTCATTTGCTGTAAATTGGAATAATCCAAAAAACAGTAATGCCGCACCAACAACCAAAACACATAATAGTCCTGTTGCTAGATACCGAGTGTTTTTTCTTACTTTCTCAAGCGCACTTATTTCTTCTTTTTGTGTCATTTATTCACCTTAGTTATTTTATGTGGTTTAAGATTAAATCTGTATGATGGACATAGATTTATCCACCAGAAAAGAGGAAAGAAAAGATAAGGATTAGTGGACATAAATACATACATTGTTGTTGCTGTTATTGCTTTCATTATTCACCTATTTTATCTAAATATGTAAAATAATTTTGAATTGAATATTGCTTACTAAAAGCTTCAATTATTAAAACTCCTTTCATTACAAATTCTAGGTACGCTGTTTGTAACATTGCTCTAAATAAATATTCTTCAGTTATCATAATTTTCTAAATCTCCCAGTTTTACAATCTCGAAATGAAGCGCATTTAGAACCTAACGATGTTTCAATATCACCTATGATTAGTCTAGCTAATTCATCATGTTCTTTTTGAACCGTATTTGGAAAGGCTAGAAATGATGTAGTGATTGTTATTTTGAAATCGTATCTTTTTCTTTTCATTATTCACCTATGAATTTGAAATAAATAAAAAAGGTTTAGAAATGAAAAGAGAATGTCAAGAATCATTGGAATTTAACTGGCATGACCAGAGGGGCCCTAAGTCCTTAATTCCTTAAGTAAAATCCTATTGACATCATATCTTTTCGGATTTTACAGATGATTTTACTTGTTCTCTTTTCATTTTGTGGTAGCGAAACTCGTTCACGAAACGACTTTCACCTTATACTTTCGTTGCATCCCATCACCAGACGGGATTATCGAAACTACATGACCTACCAAGCTCTTTTCCTCTTCGATGCAGAGCTTCGCGGCGCGGCCACCGGCGCGGATTTCGTAGGCTTCGCCTTTCATCGTACCGATGAGTTTGACGAATTCTCCCTTACCGAATGCGCTCGGAAGTTTTTCTATTGATTTCAACAGAAATTCTACTCCGTCAGGGCCGAGCTGTGCTAGGGTCATATCGCCATAGTCTGTGGTGTCGAAAGTTTGCTGTACCATTTGTTTTTCACCCCCGATTTGTTTTATTAAAAAGAAAATAATATTGGGGGAAGAAGGGATGGGATGTTCAAGAGCATGGTAAGACGCAAGAGAACAAACTTCTTCGTTTCCCATTATTTTCTTTTTAAATTTAATAGTTTATTTCATCCTCCAAACAATCTGGTATAGGGTCAAAATTATCGGGGTCAAGTGGGCAATCATCACGATATTCGCACATTCGACAGCAATCATCTGACATATCCCAATATCTCCTACCATGTGGACATGAAGTATAATCTCTAGAATCAAATATTTTATTCATTTAATGACCTCATCAACTTCTAATTTTTATTTTTGTTTGATGTTTTATTGATGCTATTATTGATGGTAATTCTCTATATATCATCCAACCAAAATTTCCATCTTCTTTCATTAATATGCATAGTATATTTTTCCATTCGTAAGTATCTAGCGTAACTGTAATTCGTTTATTTTTCATTTATTCACCTAATACGAACTATCTATTCCTTCAATTATAGCTACCGCAACAGCTATTGTCTGAATTAATTCTTTTCTAAGAATATCTAATGAATTATCTCTGAAATATATTTCATTTCCAACTTTGCAGGCTTCTCCGTATTCTTCTCCAAGAATCATAAGCCATTCTGGAATTGAATGAGTTTGTAAACCCCATTTTTTCACTTGTTTATCTCGTTCTATTGTTACATCATCAAATATAAGAGGTTCATATGTCCACCCATTAGGTGATGTTCGTTTATCTGTAAGATTTTTACTCATTTATTCACCTTTTTCTTCTGGTAATGGTGTAAATGCTAGACAAATCTCTGATTCTCTTATAGTTTCTAATGGAATTTCTCTCAATCTGCATCTAGTTTCTGTTGCCCACATACAGAATGAACATCTAAGATTTGACATTTTAAACCTTTTTAAATGGAAATGTATTTGTCCAGTGATTATTTATTCGTTTAATTCTATCACAATAACAGCATCTTACAGAGCGAATTTTTATATATTTATTTGAAAAATATGTTATTGTTCGTAGATAAATTTCTACCGCACAATTTTCACATTTTTGTTCCATATTAAACCTTCTGTGATTTATTGAAACATTCCAAATAAACTTTACAATTTGGAACACATTTTTCTGATTCAGGCTCGCATTGACCGAAACATCCAGAATATTGAGGGTATTTTTCTATCGTGAAAAAATCAAGTTTCGAATTTGCTAATTTTATATCAAATTTATAATTAGGATATTTCTCGCCTTTTATGAAAATGCATTCTTTACATTTTTTAGTATATAACCCTAACATTCTGAATTGACAAGTTGGACATTTATAGGAATTTCCTAATACTTCTTGTGGAGTGCCTACCATTCTATTATGAGATTGAAATTTACCATAATTCGTACTTTCAAATTCAATCATAGTGAAAATTTCTCCACACAAAATATCGTTCTATCTTGTTTAAAACTCGGATAATGTATTTCAGATGCAGAGCATTTTAAGCATGGATTCTGGTTAGCATCTACATTACGATAGATGCAACGAGCGCATGGACAATTATAATTAATCATGCGAATCACTTCGTTGAATATAAGTTTCAATATTTACGGAATGTTTTTTATCAGTAAAAAGAACTACGGATTGATTGATGCAATTAGCACATACATTTTCGATATGTTTTGTTCCAAATCTAAAAGCAATTGACTTAAAACATATCATTCTCATACGCTTAATTTCGTACCATATTTTGATATTATTGCCGCAACTTTCACAAATCATTGTAATACCATCCACATATACATTATGATGAACATTTGAATTGCTCCTAGTATAGCTCCCATCCAATAGGCATCCCATTGTTCTAGTTTCATTCTATCGCCTCAAACATATCTAACATCTGAAAATTTAATCTAGGAATTTTTCTATATACTTTAGCCTTTTTACTATTTGGATTAATTCCATTATATTTACAAGAAACGCATCTTGAACCATGATTTTTTAATCTTATAAGTAATTCATAATAGTGAATAGTTTTATCCTTTTTCCATGCTTTATAATCTGATAATTGAGCTATTCCAGTTTTACAATTATCGCATTGGTCGGTCATTTAATAATCTCCATTATAATAACAATCAGGACATATTAATCCAAAATATGTTTCAATCAAATTGTATTCTGTTTCACATATCTGACATTTTGGTAAATCTTGAATCTCAAAATTAATTCTAAGGTCAGGCCAGATAACTGGGCAATCTTCGCACGGTTCAAATCCAGTTGGTATCGCTAGATTTCCAGAGCATTTAGTTGGAATATTCATAACTGGACAAAAGATAAATTTATGTGGATATTCAGATTCTAATTTTTTCTTAAGTTCAAAAATGCACCTTGAATCAAAAATATCTACACCATAACAGCAACCAGTTTGGTCAGCAAAATTAACACAATTTTTGCATCTTCTAATTTTTGAGTTTATGAAATCTTCTTCTGAAGTTAATTTTCCAATCACAGCATTACATTTTGAACATTGAAAATATCCATAATTATCCATATCTGGAACGGGTTTAGAAATTATATGACATTTCCAGCAATGGATTTCTTGAATATTTGATAAGAAATTATTTCCCTTTTCCATCTTCTTCCCGTACCTTGATGGGCTTATGACTACTTATAAGTACCGTGATACTCAGTAGCACGATTTTAAAATTCATTGAAGATAAAAGGGTATGAACGGTCATCTACTACAATCCCCTTATCATATTCTCGTTTCAATTGTTTTGTGATGTATTCTACTCTGACTATGCCATCCGGTATTCCTTTTATGTATTTAGAATTCTTAGTTTGAAATTGTTTTTGAATGTATCGACCATCCAACTGTTTGATAGCATCTTTCTTGATTCCTTTGATTTTTATTTTTCCGTCAAATTCATAATCTTTATTTCCTTTACATTCAAGAAATCCAGACTTTTTGCATTTCATTTTACCAAGTTGTTTATCATCAATCTCACCGGCTTTTAAAAGATTGTCGTATCCAACTTGATTTACGAAAAGAGAATCAGTATCGCAATAAAATACATTTTCTTTACCTGCAATATTCATCAATTTAAAAAGCAATACTCTAGCAAAAGAAGTTACAGCAGATGCAATAATCGGCATTGAATCTTTAGAGTAATCTTCAGTAGGTTTATCAATGAAATATAAATCATTACCGATACGGATTTTAGTATCAATTTTAAATGTATTAGAATCCGACATTACTTTAAACCAAAATTGTCTAAGATGTTCGTCAGTAACTAAAATAGTTTCTGAAGGTTTTTTCTGACCGAATTTTCCATATAATGTGTTTAAAAATTTCTTACACATATACTGTATAGTTTCATTGGTTGTATTCATTCGTAAATCATAAAAGAAATTTACATATTCATCAAATATTTTTTCTTGTTTGTAACATACCATACGATTGACTTTAACAATTTCTCCAGAGTCAGGATTATTTAATATATATTCTATTTCAGGAGATGTGATTATCTGTTTAATTTTACCGATAGGGAAAAGTAGTTTATCACGCTTAGTAGCAATAACAGCTTTTTTCAAATTTAAATCACAATCTGCTAAAATAAATAATCCTTTAGAAATACATTCTTTCAAATCTTCTATTGACCGTTCATAAACAGGTATCGAATGAATAGGAATAGTGGGAAACAAATTTTCTTTCATAACAAAAGGATACATTGAATTAACATCTAATTCGTAAATATTATCATTTTTATCAAATCTGAAAGTTTCATTTCTTCCACCACGATAACTTCCCCGTTCCATTTCCAAAATTTCTTGATAAGTGTGAATCAATAAATTAGTATGCATAAATCTATGGCGAAAAGCTGTCAAAGCTTGTGCCGCAATTGTAAGTTTAAAACAACCAAGATTATTTTCTTTCAAAAATTGGATATAATATTTCATTACATGAGATAATACTTCAACATCTCTTTTATTGTAAATTTTCAATTCATCATCGGATACAGATTCAAAATTTGGAGAATCCATTTTACTAAGTCCGAATGTAATACCTAATTCTTTAAGAGATTCATTAAAGAAATTAGTTGATGATAAAAATATTATATTTTCAACTTTAATTATAAAAACTGGAGTGATAACTCTCATATTAATTTCAAATTTTCTAGTAGAAATATAAGTATCGAGTTTTAAAATAGCATAATCATAAGCCATATTATGAGCAATAACATAAAGTCTTTTCTTAGGATTATTTATAACAAAATTATCTAAAATACTATGTAAATCTTCTATTCTGTTTAATTCATATTTTTCTTCTGACCATTTTTCTCTTGAATGTTGGCGAGTTAATTTGATGGCGTATCCTAATCGGAATGTCTGATTTTCTCCAGTTTTATCCTTAACTATATTAGCTTCAGTATCAACAATAAGGATATTTGATGGAGATTCATTACCTTTATTATATGCAAGATAATGATTGAATCTACCATAATTTTTCATTAATAGCTCCTAATAGTTATCGTATTATTACTATTGTATATTCTCAATAATCTAAGATTTTCAAAATGATTTTCGTCTGGATAACCAAATTCCTGTATATACGCTTTTTTAGTCATATTAAAAAGATAATCTTTCGCAGATTTATCCATAGTGTATAATTCAGATGAAGTCATAGAAAAATTTCTATATTCTTTTCCAAAATGACTTTGCATAGAATACACATATTTTTCTGGTCTTATTCCACTTATTTTAAAATCATAACCATACGGTTTTGTAGGTAAAGGTTTTCTGTATTTCTTCTCTGGTTGAGCTTGAATATAAACTACATAAGTTTTCACTTCTTCTGTATCTTTTTTAGTATGCCATTTTTTTACTTTAACCCATCTACCAGATTCTCTAGCAACAGAATAAGCGCGGCCATTTTTCCAGATTTCACGCTTAACGCTAATCTCTGGTGGAGCATCAATTTTAGGACTTCGTTTCGACATAGAAACACGAAATCCTATCTACTTTTTCTTTTTCAAAAGTAGTTTTTTGTTATGCTCATCGACTAATCTTTGAATGACTGAATACCACGGTTCTTGTTCGACTAATTTAATATCTTTTAATTCATCACGCAAAGAAATAGGTATCCATACATTCGTCATTTCCCTACCGTTAGACCATTTGGTAGAAGATTGTTTTATCGGATTTTCTAACTGATTTTCTTCTATTTTAATCGCCTCTTTCCTCAAAATACGCATTGGGGGTACATAGGTCGGTAAGTACTTATAGGTATTCAATAGCAGGACTAATATATTGATACTTATATTTATTTACTTTTATTTATCTTCTTAGATTTTAAATTCGGGATAGTGCTGGCTTTGATTGCCGCATAGATAGCATCACCATATTTTTTAGGTAAATCTTCACGCAAACAATAATCGGATATTATTATTCTTGTATAAGATTCAGCAGGAGCAAGTTTCAACAATTCTTTAACTCTTTTATCAATATCTTTAATATTATCCGTTTGGTCTACTGTAATATTCATAATAAGTGCCTTATCAATCGGGTCTATTAATTCAAGAGTATTATACATCCGAAAATATTTTATAGCTTTACGGATTGAAAGAAAATAACGTTTTGGTTTATATTCTCCATATCTCGATATTCGTCTTTCAGAATACAAAAATCCAATTATATTATCAATATCGCCAGGGTCTTTTTTCTGATTCCTTATTATCTTTATACAATCAGTCCTGAAATTAATCATTTCTCTATATCTCAAATCAAAAGTAGATTCAAGTTGATATGTGATTATAAAATCCATACCTCTTTTTCCAGACTGAAAAAGAATATATCCCATATAACGATTGATATCTTTTCCGCTTGTCCTAGATTCAATCCATGCATAAATCTCATCAATCAATACTAAACAAGGTTCATTTATTAGAAAAAGCATTTCAGGTTTTAACAATTTGAATGTAGGAAAAAACTTGGAGTTTAATTTATAATTAGAATATATTGTACGATTAGGGAATCTTCTAGTATATTTAAATGCTTTGATAGTTGCGCGGAGAGTTTTACCGCTTCGTACATCACCTTCGAAAGCGTAAAGCATTTAAAAACACCATTAATAAAAGAGTTCCTATTATTTCTACGAATTGATGCGACATTAAGTTTTCTCTGGCAAAGTCATTAATTTATCCGATAATTTTCTTTCTTCTTTGATTGATTCCGTAAGCGCAGTAATAATTTCTTTTCTCGATTTTCTATCAAAACTCACCATATTTATCCTGTAATCATAAACAAAAGTGTTTAAAGTTGTTTGACAATCAAAAGCTTTTTCATCACCACACCATTTAGCCAAAGTTTCTAATCTAGTTAGATTAAGAGGTTGTTGAATCTCAGTTTGCATCTCCACATTTTCTTTATCTTGAAGTGAATTTAAAATTTGCATCGGAGATTGTTCTTCTATCGGAGAAAAATCGCTTTCACCAAAATCCATTTCAGAATCATCTTCAACAGGTTTTTTAGTGATAGTTTTTTTAATTTCAACTTTTACAGGAAGTTCTTTTTTAAGTTTTTTTCTCAACATTAAATCACTTTAATCCTAGAACATTCCCCAGTATATAACCTACTGGAGTACCTATTGCTATCCCGATAATCAGATAAAAAATCATTTGTTTAAACTGGACATTCTGTAATCCTGAAACTAAATCTTTTATAATATGTTGATTCATAATTGCATCCCAAAGTTTTGGGGAAAATGGTTTAGTTGGCTTATCAAAAGTTAATTGTCCATTTTTTAAATCAACTATATAAAAAAATGTATTTCTTATTCTAAAGAGTGGCTTACTAGAATCAAAAGCGAATTGATGACCTTTTGTTCCAACAAGTGTAACATTCATACTAATTTTCTTTGATGAAACTACTGTTAAAATTCCACCTTTATTTCTAACATAAAGCAATTTATTTTTGTCTTTTCCCGAAAATGACCAGTTAACCATGACCCTCCATAGACTTATAAGTATTTAAAAGTATTTATAAATGAACTAAAATAATAAAATAAAAGGTTTACTCTAAGTCAAGAAATTTGAAAAATACTTGAGAAATTGCTCTCAAAGTATCTAGTCAGACTTCAAGAAATAGAGCGCAATTCCGATGACACCTAGAACAGGCAACAGTACCGTTACAATCAGTACGACTGTTGGGTCTACATTACCGTTACTGCCACTCCATGTAGCATTCGCCATCGTTACCAATGCGATTGGCAACATGATGGCCGCAACGAAAAGACCTATCGAAATCGCAACTACTTTCTCAAGCAGAGGATTCATGGAGAGGTAATATACTTCTGGATATATATTAGTTTGCTAATAAAGATATATGACCATTCATAAGTATTCATAAGCCAACTAATATATATCTCGAAGTATATAAGGATGATAGATGACTGGCTCGAAAGCTAAAAAGAAATCGTTGCGATTTTTAACGATTTTTATTCTATTTTGTTTCATAATTACACCATTTTTATATTCAGCTAATAGTAATGTTAGTGCTATTATCGAAGGTTCACATACATATTATCCTGTTGCTAATAATGCAGTTGTTATAAATCAAAAATGGGATGTTTATCATTACATAAATTATATACATAGTGATTCAGGAAACATTAGAGAAAAATATCTTAGTTATTCTAATGTGTGGTATGCTGGCAGTATATACACCTATACTATGACCTGGGGATTTAAAACAGCTGGCGGCGGCGGTAGTTATGGAATCATTCCGCCTGATGACCCTTTCCATATCAATATAACAGCAGTAGAAATTCATGTAGCGATAAACAATATTGATGGACATATCAATGGTGGTTATCTTTCGTTTTGCACAGATTATCCTGACAACAATAATCCTAGTGTTGATTCTGTTTATTTTAAAGGAAATTGGACAACAACTGGAGTATATAGTTTTGCACATCTAGGCCCGTATGAAAGTTATTATAATTTATTCTGGAATATCACTGGACTTCGTGCGTGGACAATTACTGATTTAGTTTCGGAATATTCTTTTCGTGTATCGTATAGATTTATAACTAATTTTACTGAACAAAATATAGATTATGTAGGAATTAGATATTGGTACACATTCGATAATCTTACTGGAACTTTTGGTTATCCAACAGTTACAACAGGATATAATATAAATGGATTATTATGGTTATTTATAATGTTCACTCCTACTATTGCTATAAGTCAATATGTACCAAAAATAGGATTCGTTGCAGGAATAACAATAATGTTAATAATATTGGGAGCGACACAATCAGGTTTTTTGCCTACGATGATTATTGGAATAGTAGGTGTTGCTGTATTAATGTATAAAGGAGTTTGAAATGATAACAGATTATTTAATTGTAATTGGAGCAATATTAGGATTTTCCATTGCGGTATCTATAACTAAAGATGGGTTTTCTACAAATGTATTTTTGACTGGTGTTGCTATATGTATAGCTGTATTAGTGTGGATTCCATTACTACCACGCTACTTAATAATTATCCCTATTTTAATTATTTCAGGAATATTTTTTTCTGGTAGTAATACAGAAGGAGCAATAGCAAATGAATAAATTACTAATTTTTCCTATCGGATTTATGTTTTTACTTACCATATATGCAGTAGTATATACAGGAACAACATACTCTGGAAGTACCGATAGTTATACTGACCAAAACGGAACAATAGTCCAAGGTGAAACAGGTACAGTTTTTATTCCAAATGCTGGGTCAAAAAATTTCGATATCTGGGATAATCTAGCTGGCGCGGCAATGGTTGTTATAGCTGGAGCACTTGCGGTAGGTACTATTTCTGGAATCAGAATATTAGGTTCAGGATTATCAGAAATGTCGCAATCATTAATTTTTAAAGCAATAATATTTCTTGGAATATGGGCTTGTCTGACAGTATTTGCTCAGGATTTTCTATTTGATTCAATTCTTACAAAATTACTTTGGGTAACATTGACATTAATATATTGTATAGGATTAGGAACGCATCTTGGTGGTTCAGGAGGAGATTAAAATGATTGGTGATGATTTATTCATATATTTAATGTTTCAGATGATTATTCTAGTAATTAATCTTACGGGGTATTTCAAAATACCATATCTAGGATTAATCGGAATAATAGCTACATTATCTGTTGCATATCAAACGGTAACATCATTCGGAGATTACTATGTAATGGCTATCATTCTACTTCTTATAAATGGCACTCTCCCCATAATGGGATTCACAAAAGCATATAGAGGTAAATAAATGTATCCGTTTGATGCTAACTTTGAAGGGAAAATGTTCTTTATTTGTATGGTAGGTGGAGTTTCACTTTTAATAAATTACATTCTTGAAGTATTACCACAAACAAAAATAGATTTTAAAAAGTGGAAAGAAAACTATTTCAAGAATGAATATCCGAAAGTAAAAAATGAAAGTCAAAGGATAGTGAAAGATATGAAGAACAAAATATTTGGAAAAGTAATGTGCCTAGGAATAATAGGAATGTTCGTAATGTCTGGAATAATGATTTTTATTCCACAAGAAAAACAGATAGAAACTAATAAAGCAACCATTCAATCTGCATGGACTGATTTTCTCGGTGAAATGTCCTTTACCAGAGAACCAAGAAATCCGTTGATGTATGCGACTGAAACTTGGGAAGGTGTAGAAATAGGAGATTATTCGGTACATGATGATGTAACGAATTTTGTCATGTTCTATACTGGATTTCGTTATGATGCAGTAGCTAATGGAATTGGCAGAGCTACTGCTCCACCTGAATATCCCATAACAAATTGGACAAAATACGGAAAAGTTTTCGAAGGCAATGCTACGCCAGGACAGTGGGATTCAGGTTCAGTTAGATTAGGTTCTGTATTTAAAGATAATGGAACCTGGTATATGTATTATGGAGCAACACCAGCGATAGGATTTGCTGGTGGGCCAGTGAAGATTGGTCTAGCTACTTCAACAGATGAATTGACTTGGACAAGAGTAGGAAACGGGAATCCAGTTTTAGTTTCATCTGGTGATGAAACCAATGTAGAAGACCCTGCTGTAATAAGAATGTCAGCTACTAGCTGGTATATGTATTATTCTTATAGAACTGCTGGAGATATTTTACCAGGAATAAGAGTGGCATCATCACCAGATGGAAAAACTTGGACTAAAATAGGTGAAGTTATTTCAAGAGGTACTTACGGTTCATGGGATGATACATTTATAGAACATTCAAATGTTTATTATGTCGAAAATCATTTTGTTTTATTGTTCGAAGCTTATGGCGGTTCTGGCTCAGAACCGTGGCAACTCGGAATAGCATATAGTACTACCCCAACTTCAGGATTTGTAAAATACTCTGGAAATCCAATCTTCAGCCCAAGTCATGAAGATGGAGCATTTGATGAATTTCATGTAGATACGCCATATTTATTCAATCATGATAATGATTGGTATTTATTTTTTGGTGGAGCTGACAATTATGTTTACTCACCTTCAAATTGGCAAATGGGGATTGCATATTCTCCTGGAACTTCTGCTATGATTCCAGCACCACAAATCAAACTATGGAGTGCTGGAACAGCTTCTACTGCTAGCACTTCTGCTAGTTGGACTCCTGTTGGTGTTCCACGAAATGGAGATTATATTGTACTGAATTCAACAAGTTCTCAAAATATTAATTGGGATTTAACTAATGTTAGACCAAAAAGTGTTAGTCTTAATACTGGATACTTAGGAACATTTACTCTTTCAGTTAATCCATTAAATGTAGATGATTTCTATCTTAATAATGGAACAATAACAGCATCAAATCCAGATTATATATATCATATTAATCACAACTTTATCAGAACGAATGGTAATGTTGCTGGTGGCGGATGTATAATTGTAATGGAGGGTAATGGTGGAATTCTTGATACTGGTCATGGTTATGGAATTACATTTAGACCTTATGCAATAATATTTGAAGAAAATACTACGCTTATTGGTGATTGGGTACGAGTTTCTGGGTGGTTTCAAGTTGTTCCAAATAGAATACTTACCATATCCGCAAATTCCAACCTAGTCCTTGATACATGGGTATCAGCCAGAATGATGTATAATGATGGAATAATTCAGGGAAATGGATATTTCGTATTTCATAATTTCCAAACAAATGACCTTCCATCATATTATGGAACAATCAATTCTAACGCTAAAATGATGCTTGAACCAACATCAAGTTACAATCCTACTGTCAAATTGAAAGCTGATTTAACAATCGGCGGTTCACTTGAAATAATTGGAAATGCTGACCATTATAATTTACTTGATTTAAATACAAGTGGAAACTATGATTTATCAGCTAACGGAATAACTATAGGATTTCATGGACAAATAAATCCTGCGGCATCTACAATAACTAATTCGGGAAATTGGGATTCATCTCTTGGAATATTTACTCAAGGCTCTAGTAAATTAATTATGACAAAAGGAAAAGATAATACCGGAACATTAGAAATTGGAGCAAGTTGGACAGCTAACGCAAATTCTCCTATAACTTTTACGGTTACGGAATTGACCGTTAGCAAACATTATCATGTATATGTAGATAATGCAGAAAAATATGGTCAATCTGGTCAAACTGAATTAAATTATACTTATTCGACATGGGGTGTTTCCCACAAATTCGAAGTATTAGAATCATCTTTTCTTAAAGAACATCCTGTATATGGAATGTTAGCATTATTAATTGTAATGGCATCTGCAATAACAATGGGTCTATTATTTATTAATTATAAAGAAGAATTAACTTTGGAAGGAATTATAATAATAGTTGTAGGATTATTAGTAGGAATAATCCTTATTGTTATTGGAGCTATGACATTCTGGAGTGTATAAAATGAATAAAAAACCTCTTACCTATGAGCAAAAATGGAAAAAATGGAAAAGTAAGCGAAAGAAAAAACCAAAAGTAAATCCTAAAACTAAAACGCGCTTTAGAAAATTCTTAGCGTGGAATAACAGAGTTCGCGGAAAAGTAAATAAAAGGTGATGAAATGGGCGGAAAAGGTTCTGGAAGAAAACGCAGGGTAGGAAGACCGAAAGGTAGCTATAAAACCCGACCAAAACGCGGCAGACCGCGAAAAGTTGGTAGACCAAAAGGATGCCATACTCGGTGGGCGAAAAATCGAAAAAGAAATCGAAGGTAAACCTTTTTAGTTTTATTTTTATTTTTATTTTTATTTTACGGAGAATACTAAATGATAGTTAGAAAACTTAAGAAAGAACCATCCAAAAAGACATCAAGAAAACGATATCTATACTATGTTAGCCCTGCTATTATTCTAGTTTTCGCTTTCATTCTTATGAATTTTTCTTCAAATGTAAAAGCTGAAGATTACACTTTCGGTTCTGAAAATGTGATAAAAGGAACTAGTGGCTCTCCAGCAAATAGAAATGCTGAAGATGGCTCATTTCAAACATTGACAGAAGCTAATCAATATTCCGATACTTATTTCTCTGGTTCATCTGAAGCTATGACCTATGGAACGATAGGTGGAGGAACTTTTCCTAGTGCATTAGATACGGATGATTCTACCAGAAGGAATTATATCGAAGCTAATTTAGCGGCGGCATCGACATACGCTATTTTAAGACCGACATCCGATGGTTCTCCTTTGACATTCACTCCAACACCAACTGGAACACATTATACAACAATAGATGAAACTACTGCTGGTGGAAATGGAGATACTGATTATATAACAGGAGCATCTAACGGAAATGAAGATACTTACGGAATGTCTGATACTTCAGGAACTGGAAATTTTGATGTTACAATATGGCATTGGTCTAGGGGAATAACAACTTCAAGTTGTGCTATACAATATGGCTTAGATATAGGCGGGACAAATTATCTAGGTGGAACTTCTACAATGACATCTATAACATATGCTAATTTTTCTTATACTTGGACAATAAATCCATCTACAATTTCCGAATGGACATTAGCAGAAATCAACGCATTAGGGACATATTTGTATATGACAGACGCTAATCCAGATACTCGAACAACTCAACTAGCACTTTATATTACACTCAGTCCAGTAGCGGATTATGAAATGCAAGGAACAATAACATATTCTAGTGTATTATCTACATCACAAACAACTGGATTTAGCGTATTATGTCAGGGATATCGTTCTAATTCTGAAAATTTCTATGTTCAAGCATGGGATTATACTACACTCGCATGGGTAACAAAAGTAACAATAAATTCAGCTAGTGATACTGATTTCAATTTCAATCTAAACAACTGGGATACAAATCACGAAAGAAGCTCTGGAAATGAAGTTAAATTAAGATTGATTGATGTTACTGGTAGCGACACAACTCAGGATACTTTATATTTAGATTTACTAAAAATCAAAAGGACTGAAGTAGGTTATGCTTTAGAGGTTGAAATGACGGCCTCAGCCACTAACACTTATGGTAATCAACAGCTTTACATTAAAGGAAAAACTAGCGCAGAAACCTTCAATGTTGCCGTGTATAATTGGGGAACTACATCTTGGGAAACAAATAAAATATCTATTAATTCTGGAACAAATACAGTCTATACCTACACATTGACTGCGGCTCAACGGTCTGGCACACAACAAGTGAAAATTCAATTCACTGATGGAACATCATATACAGCAGACCAAGTACAGGACATTTGTTCGTTAGATTATGTAGTTGTAAGATGGATTCATTCTGACCCAACAATCACATTCTACCGAACTTCTATTGTTGAAATTAATATCGGAGAAAATGCTGTGTTTTGGAATACATATACTGATATTGATAACGAAATTCCTAGTTATGTTTACACTCACATTTCCAGTACAGATTATTCAATGACTGGTAACAATAGCGGAGATACAACTTACTATGATGGAAAATTGTATGCACTCACAAAATCTGATTTAACTGCTGGAAATACAACCTATTATTTCAAAATTAAAGATGCTAATTCTGGAGATATCACTACTTCACCAGTTGCATTATCTGTTAATACTAAACCAACTTTAACACTTGATGGAGTAACACCTTCAACAGGAATTCCTCAATCATTTACATTTTTCGTTACATACTCTGACATAGAAGCAAACAACCCAAAATATGTGAAAGCGACTATCGACGGAACTGATTACATTATGGATTATAACGGTTCTGGTGGAGGTTATCACTATCATAAATCTATGATAGTTGGAGATTTCGAATACAGTTTCAAAACCGAAGATTATCGTTCTGGATTAATTCAAACTACACATAAACATTTGATTGTATATCCAGCAGATATTATACCTACATTGACGAATCCGGCTAGAATTCCTTCCGACCCTGTTTATAAAAACACTAAATTAAATTTCACAGTTACATATACAGATGATGATAATGACGCTCCAATATCTATGAAGTGGAGAGAAAATAGCGGAGCAACACAAAATGTCAGCATGATAGCAGTAGATATTTCTGATACAACTTACACAGATAGTAAAGACTATTATCTTACTATTTATCTCGAACATGGAGCACATTCGTATGATTTCTATGCTAGTAATGCACTAGCACAAATTACTATTGGAGAATATTCTATCACAATTCAAAATAGAAATCCTGTAATATCTAGTTCTGGAAATATCACTCAAACAATAGATACTTTTCTATCATATACGATTGTTGCATCTGACCCTGATACTGACACATTAACCTATGAATTATCCACAAATGCAACATGGGCTACAATATCTGTAAATGTAATATCTGGAATAGCTACTCCTGCTGGTTGGTACAATTTCAATATATGGGTTAATGATTCTTATGGTGGTAGTGATACAGATAATTGGATACTAACTGTTGGAGAATTAGCTAATTTAGACCCTTATTTTACAAGTACACCAGCTTATTCTAGTATTAATTCTACATTTTATCAATATCATGCTGAAGCTATCGACCCTGAAAGTTCAACATTAACTTTCGATTTATTCGGAAACGCTTCGTTCCTTTCAATCAATCCATCAACAGGAATAGTTAGCGGAACATCTACATTAATTGGAAATTATTCTGTGAATATTTCTGTCAGCGATGGAGTAAATACTGTTTGGCAAAACTACACTCTAGAAATAACTCCGTACACCACAGAAAATATTGATAACAATACAATGATTATATGTATAGTAATAATAATGAATCTTATTATAATATGTCTACTATTTATACTCAAGAATTAATTTAATAATTTCTAAAGAAAAGGAGGTGATTCCATAGCAAGATACGAATGTGGAAAATGTAAAAAGAAATTTACTACAATAAAAGCTGGAAAACGCCATTACTACTCCAAGAAAAAGAAAGGACAATCAGGACATATCTTTAGTGGAATCTAAAGAAAAGGAGGTGAAGAAAATGGGCAGACATAGAAAAGTTGGACGACCTTCGAAGAAGAATTCTCATGCTAGAGCTAAATACCGTTACACAAAAGGTGCTAATGCCATGAATAGAGAATGGCGTAAAGCTAGAGGCATCAAAAGAAAACGCTAAACCTCTTTCACTTTTTAACTTTTTCTCTCACTTTCTTTTTATTATTTTTTCATTTTTATATTAACCATGCTACATCGTGTCATGGTGATGCGCTAGCGTACGA
>Ga0315293_10002245_pt1 | contig 18645 bp, 23 predicted proteins | sample YL17G13_20_MG_FD_203071 | JGI IMG/M metagenome (GOLD analysis project Ga0315293, IMG submission 203071) | Sediment microbial communities from Yellowstone Lake, YNP, Wyoming, USA - YL17G13_20 | ecosystem: Environmental > Aquatic > Freshwater > Lake > Sediment | place: USA: Wyoming | collected... | reverse complement strand
TCGCCCCCTCTGCCACAACTCCGCCTTCGGCCTTGGCCGCATCGACCATGCCACCCTCGAGCGGAAGCGGCTGTTCACCGGCGGAGATCCGCGCGGCCTCCAGAATGAGATGCGCTTCCTTGACCGCATACCCGTCCATGGCATACGATCCGCCGGTGTCCTGTTCCGGCTTCATCCAATCCAACAGCGCCAGGATGTTCCAGTCCGGGCACGCATCCTTGGCGAGGCTGTCCTTCTCGAACAAGAAGCCCACCACGGAATGCCGTTTGGCCTCGTCGCCCTCGAAGCACTCCGAGAGAAGCATGGCCACAAGTTGCCGCTGCTTGTCGCTGGCCTTGCGCCCACTCTTGGCATGACCCTCAGCCTTCTTGAGCACGCCCGCCTTGACCATCTCGGGCGCGTAGGGACGCACCTTCGGGGAAAAGCCGCGAATGGCCTGGCGCGGTTCGTCAACAATGAGTGCCCCCGTTTCGGGATCGGCGCGGAGTGGCTTGTCCTCCGCATGATCCTCGCGGGCATCATTGTCCTCGTCCCCCGTCAGGATGCCGAAGGCGTTGCAGAAGGCATAGCGCGTTGCGTACGTGCGCGCGGCCCCAACCATCTGTTGCGCCGTCATGTAATCGGAGCCCACCGGAACCTCCATGCGCGTCTCTTCGGTGTGTCCACCGATGTGATGCGCTCGGCAGATGCCGATAAGTCGGCCCTCCGGCTGCTCCGTGTCCAGCGTGTAGGAGAAGCCGTGCCTGAAGAGAATGGTCTTGACCTGCGAGACAATGGCCTCCAGCGGCGCATAGTGATACCGCACCTTGCCATCGCGTCCGGCAACGGCCTCGTCCTTATGAATGACGGGGCACTCCGATTGGAACGCGGCCAGCGCCAGGAAGAACGCTTCCCGCGCGGCCTCGGCCTTGAGTTCGCGCCGCATCGCAAGCAGCCGTTCCATCGTCTCGATCGGCACATTCTTGTCAATGGCGCGCGCGATCAGTGTCGTTGCCGCGTCGGCGTGTTCAACTTCCACCATCAATGCGGTCTTTGGGTCTTGAGTCACTTCGCCTCCTGTGGCAATGGAACATAGATGTATTCGACGTCCCCGACTTTGACCTGATAGGCCTCATCGGGCTTCTCGCCGATGGTCTGGAAGTACATGGCCTCGACTTGCTTCGGTGTGGCATGCGAATACCCGCGCATTCTCGCGCTGGGCAATTGCCTCACATTCTTGAGCACTATGATCTCCATGCGCCTCCTAATCAGACTGGAATAGTCCACCAAATCCCGAATTCAGGATTTACCCGTCCTGGCCGCCATCCGGCCAGTCGGCTACGGCTTGCGAATACATCCCGGCGGCCTTGAGCAGCGCATCCTTCGCGGCCACATAGGAACCGCTGAAGACAAGCAGCGCCTTGGCCAGTTTGATTGCCGTCTCGTCGAGGACGGCCTGCGTGTCCGGGTCGAACTGCGCCGACTGTGTCATCACACACTCTCCCCATGACAATATGTGCGCCGGTGATTTTGCATCTCGGCCTCAATCGAGACACGCGTGATCGTGGGCGAGAAATGCAGGGAACGCTTGCAATGGGCGCAGATGACCGTGGCGATGTCTGGATCGTCCTCAGATAGCGTCCAGTCCTGCGTGCCCGAGGCGATGCGTTCCTTCACTGGCTGACCAACCATTACGCTGATGATGGGGGACATGATTACACCGCCTTCGCCTTGCGGAATTCGCGGCCACTATTGCCCAGCGCCGCATTCCATCCATCCGACGGGCAATCGTCCAAGTATTCGGGAAGGGATTTGGCCGTCATCTTCTTGACCCACTTCGCATGTCCGGCCTCTGCCTCGGCTTTTGTGGCGTAGCCAGCGACAATGATGAAGCGACCGTCCTTATACTCGGGATGTTTTATCGCCGTTTCATAGTTCCATGCAGCGTCTGTCACGGCGCATGTGTCCACGACAAGGCCCTTCGCATCGTCCTGGTAATTGGCGACCTTGCGTTCTTCGTATGGGGCGCTGAACAGGAAGTTGAGCATCTGGATTCTCCTTATCGCTTGACCTTGGGGTAGGGGCTTGTGACCTCCACCCAATCGACTCGCCCGCCGCAACTCCGATGATGGCGGACGAACGTTCCGTTCTCTTCAACTAGGACGTACTTGTCAGCCAAGGGCGTACTCCAGATCCACTGCGAGGGCAATTCCTCGTGGCACTTCGCACAGATCAAAGCCGGGCGCGTTGGGGCATGCAGTGCCGCCTCATGGCGATCCATCTCGCGATTGCGGAAGAAGTCGGCGTCCGGTATCCATCTAGGCATTGCTCGGCGCTCCTACTCAATGGTTCTCGAATCGATGAACAGGAAGTACAGGCCATCCGAATCGCCCTCGTAGGTAACAAACCAGTTGCCGATCGCGGTTGTCTCTCCGCTCTCAAGATCGATGGCAGCATCGATGGCTCTCCCGCTCACGCCGGAGGCCTGGGCCACCGCGAGCATGGCGATGGTCTGCTCCGTGGTGTCTCCATCCAGCCCAAGGAAGAAACTGACACTCGAGAGTTCATCGTTCTCGATTCGGAAAATGATGATCGTCTCGATGGCCGGATTCATGTAGACGAGGCACAAATCGTTGCCGCAAGACTCATCGCTTTTCTTGAGTGTATCAATCAGAGAAAATCCGTTGTCTGACAACGCACTCGCTGCGGCAAGCCTGGGCGTTTGAACATGTAGTGGCGTGATGGTCGGCCTCGGCCTGGCGGTTGCCGGCCGAGCGGTTGGCTGAACGATCCGGGTGACGACGACGGGCGGGGAAGTAACGACGATCGTCTTGGTCTCCTGGGCCGCAGTCGAACACGCGAGTGCGGCGAGGACAAGAACCACGAGAACGAATAGGGCGGTGCGGTTGGCTTTCATTTGGTATCTCCTTCTATGCCTTCACTATACGGGAATTCCGTAGAATGTCAATAGGCAATTCCCGGCCGGCGGCGGCTTTAAGGTTCCCCGGGGGCCAAAACAGGCCGAATCGGCCGCAGCGAACCACCTGTGGCGCTCAAGGGCGCACAATGCCTACCCCTGGCGTCTTGACTCTTGCCGGGCGGATGTGGCACACTCACGGCATGCACCCAAAGCAAAAACGACAACGGAACCAGATTGACAACGTGGCGCGCGCAGGCGGGGCGGACGCGTGCTACCTCATAGGCGAACACCGGGCAACACCGCCCCAACTGCTACGATAAGTTCACCGACGGGCGAAACCCCAAGAGCGCAGCGATGCGCCCCCCTGGACAAAGCCGAGAGCAGCGGGGGCCGGTATTTCGGAAAGGTGGAAGTAGCCGCTCACACCTCCCTAACAGGAGAAAAGGAGCGCCAGGGCTGCCCTGGGACGACTCTGCCTACGTCCCAATGAAGAGGAGAAACTCCAATGCAATCGAAGACACACCTCAAGACCAAGTTCATTGAGATACTCACTCAAGAAAACCTCACCCTCGAGGCCAGGGCCGACCTATTGATTGATGCGGCGCGGCCGACGCTTTCGTTGACGGCACAGCAAGAGATGGTGCGCGTGCTGGCGGAAGTCATGTTGGTGGACGCAAGCCTGAACGGTGCGCGCCTTGCGCGATTGGCGGCCGACTTGGGGAAGCAAGGCGCAACGCCACAACTTCTACGGTCAAGGTATGGCCGGGGTGGGTGGTTCTACCGGACGGATTGGCGCGGCAAGCGCGGAGAGTTCCCGAACGAGAAGGCGTTGCGCGAGACGTTTGGTCGATGGGACTCAAAAGAGATGGCCATCGTTGACCCCTACGTTGACGAGAACTAGGAGCGCGCATGATTGACCTGAACGAGAGAACCGTCGAGAGGAAAGAGAAACTTGAGCGGATGTTTGCCGGGGCAGTGTTCATCGCGCCCGAGTACGCCCGTGAGTCGTGTGGCTGGCTGAAGCCGGACCTGCTCTCGAATATGGCGATCCGAGCCTATTGGGCAAGCGTCCTGAGTGGCAGTGAGCCCATTGCTGCGGCCTTGGAAGCGCGCACGCTGACCGACGTGACCGAGTGGGCCGAGGGTGTTCCCAACGCGCATTCGTCGCCAGCCTTCGCGCGCGAGATAGTTCAGACGCAATACCTCGCGGACCAGGGGAACGCGCTGAAGTTGGTCGCGCGTGCGATCTCGGACAGCGATGCGAAGCGCTGCGCCGAGGTGGTTGCCGACATGGCAGCGATGCGGCCATTGACGGGCATTCGCTATCGCGACGCCTATGATGTCGCCCTCGACTTTGTGGTTCACCTGAAGGCGGGCGACCACGCCATTCCAACGTACATCGTCCCTCTCGACGCGGCCATTGGCGGCTCGGAGCGCGGAAGTCTCAACCTCGTTGCGGCGCGCCCCTCGATGGGCAAGTCAGCATTCGTGAATCAACTCGGGCAGAACGCCGCGCGCGCGGGCCACAAGGTTGCCATGTTCCCTCTTGAGACCGGGGCCACCAGCCTCGCGAAGCGCTGGGCCTGCGGCGCGGCGTGCGTCTCATGGCGCGACGTCATGCGCGGGCAGGCACCTCACGACGTTCTCGAGAAGGTGGCCAAGGCGGCGACCGACATTGCGCTACAGTTCGGGAAGAACATGGCCATCTTCGACGGGCATCACTCGACCGACTCTGTGTGGGAGGCCGTCGCGCAATTCAAGCCGGACCTCGTCATCATCGACCACCTTGAGTATCTCGAGGACACTTCGGGCGAGAGCAAGGTGGACTGCCTGGGCATCATGGCGCAACGCCTGAAGTCCATGGCGATCGACCTCAACTGCTGCGTGTGGCTCGTTCATCAACTCAACCGCGGCGTGGAATCCCGCGACAACAAACGTCCTGTGCTGGCGGATCTGCGCGAGAGCGGCTACCTCGAGCAGATCGCCGACCTCGTCATCATGCTCTACCGCAAGGACTACTACAAGCAGGAGGAGGGAATGATGCCGCCACGCGTCTCGGCAACCGAACTCCTCATCCAGAAGTACCGGGACGGCGCATCCCTGAGGCGCGTCAATGTTTCCTACGACACGCTGCGCCAGTGGTTCGAGGATCCCAAGACGCCCAACGGAAACGGGAACGGCCACGAAGACTACACCGAGCATTGAGGAGATCACTGTGAATACAGAAATCGTCCGCGCGCCTTGGTGCAAGATGACCGTGCTTGGATTGAAGATCGAGCGCATGCCCTCGCAGGCGGAATGGGAAAGCACCGGAACACAAATCGCAGGGTGGAGGAGGATGATCCATTTTTGGTTGGGCGACTGGGCCTGTGCCGGGGAGGAGTCATTCGGCGAAGAGGCGTATACCTTCATCGACGACTTGGCCGAGAAATTCGGCTTCGATCCGCACACGATCATGAACGACCGTGCCGTCTGTCGGTCGATCGCATATCAGCGCCGCCGACCGGGATTGTCGTTCGCGCATCATGCGGCCGTGTCGCGCCTGGAACCCGACAAGCAGGACGAAATGCTGCGCAAGGCCGAGGCTGAGAAGTTGACCTCGCCAGCATTGCGCGATGTGATCCGGGGGCAGGGGCCATCGGACATGCGCGACCCGATGCCGCTTCTGCGCGATGCCATCTCGTCGGCCAACAAGGCCCAGGCATTGGCGCATGGGAAAGCAAAGGCAGCCATCGGAAATGGGATTGCGGCGCTTGAAGACGCAGCAGGGATGTTGAAGAGCGCGCCGACCGGAGCGGCTGTTCTGCAAACGGCAACGGCGGGATAACAAGGGCGCGGGGTTGTTTCGGGGCATTACAAGCCGTCGCGGTTGTTGTGCTATTCCGCTGAATAACCGAGATGGCTATTCAACGAAGGCGCAAGGGGCCAGCATGAAGAAGCCGCGCATCGCGCACACGCAGGAAGACTGCCCGATCCGGAAGCGATATCAGTTGCCGGTATCAGCCGTCTTCTGGGCCCGACTCACCCGGAAGAATACCAAGGTGGGCGAGACGACCGTTGTTGAATGCCGATATTGCTATCTGCGGCGCATCAGAAAGGCCTGGGGGTTGGTACGGTAAAGGGCATTGCACCGCCCCAGGACGGCCGGGGCGCTCAAACACGGCAAACGGTACGCAAACGGCCCCGGGAAGCCCCGGGGCCGTTTTTCTTGGAATTCCAGCACAACCCCACATGTGGCGTCAAGTCTTCTTCTGGACACCATCCTTGGCGGTCACGCGCCAGGCAACGATCCGCCGGTGCGTGTGCTCGCTGATAGTGTAGAAGCGCGTCAAAATCCCCTTCTGTTCGCGCGCCTCCAGCATCTTGTAGGCGGTGGGACGGCTTATCGGGTGCCCCGTCTTGCGCGCGTTCTCCAGCACTAGGTCGATCGTGATGTCGTCCGGGCCGAGTGCTGGATAGGTGAGTTCTTCAAGGATGGCCTGAGCCCGTGCGGACAACTCATTCTTGGCGCTCACCGAAGCACCTCTTTATGCCGAAGGTCGAGCGTGTGCGTTAAGTCATGCACCTTGATGATCTCCTTATCGCGGCATTCGAGGAGGATCGTTCCCGAGTTCATATGCGCCTTCGATTGCGTCGCTCCGCGCGTCCAATCGTCGACGAAGATCGAGTAGGCCGGAACGATGATCCCCCAGGTGTCGACAAGTCCACTATCGAGATGCTCGTGAACATGGGTGATCCGCCGGTCATGGTAGTGTCCACGGATGACAGCCTGCGGGGGCCGTCTCCCGTTCTTGAGGTGGTAGAGCATGATGTCGCGGACATACCAGCGGAGTTCGTTCGAATCGAGCCACACACGCCGTCCAGGGGGCGGGCCTTTGTGCGCTATGTCGAACCTGACATCGCCGATGTCGAGTTCGTCGTGGTAGAAAGCCCGCACGCCGAAGCGGGGCATCTCCCCGCGCTCGCGCATCTGTGCGCGAATAGCCGCAGCGGTTATCATCTCAAGCGAGCCATGCTTCATCGAATGGACGGCCGTGCCTTTGATAATCCGCATGCCCTGCAGGTTCGGAATTGTTGCGTGCCAAGGTTTCATTGCCATCGCCGCGATGACGGGTTGATCGGCGAGGCGCGGAGTCACAATTTCTCCGAGGTTCGTTCCGTGGCAGATGTCACCGACATGGACGTGATACCATGCGCGGCCATCGATGATCTCGCGTGATTTTGCTAGATCGGCGAGAAGCCACTCCCACAGGATGCCTTGTGTCGTCGTGAGTTGGGGGACGAACGGTTCATCTCCGTCTTCCTCGTCAAGCGGATCGAGTTCAACATCGGGCGGGCAGATACCGTAACGATAGCCCGCATGCCAGTCAGAATGAAGGAGCGCGAACCAGGACTCAGAGCGCGGCGAACTTTGCCCCCCGGCAACGGGGGGCTTTGCTTGTCTGCGCGTCATGCGTCACCTATCAAGAAGTCTTCGGCCATCGGGCGTCGACAAACGCGTAGAACCCGGAGGCCACGAGACCCATGACAATCCCGAAAATCCCGACTTCGAACCATGGGCCAACGAGGGGGAACATGAGCGAGAGTTTGTATCCCACTCCGAGGACGACCCCAACGGCCGCCGAGAGCAGGATCAGCCCATTCCCCGAGAGGCCGAGTTTCTTGAGCAACTCGACCAACGAGAGAATCACGGTTACGAGCGAGAAACCTGCGATGAAGATGTCCATTCCGTTCTCCTTTGTAGTCAGCGTATACGAAAAGCATGCCATCTGTCAAGTCAATTCAGAAGACGTGAATAGAGTCGAGCATTGCAACTACTTCCGCGTAGCCATGCTGATACCAATGGCCGCCAGTCCCGTGACGATGGCCGTGCCGATAGACGTCCCGATGCCGCCCCAGAACTTGTTACTAGAAATGTATTCGTCGTGCTTGTGGTTGGCAATCTTGTCCAGGGCGTCATCAATCTTTGCGCTGTGCGTCCGCCAGTCCGTGACGAATGCGTCGAACTTTTCGCCCGATGCTATCTGTCGCTCGTCCAGGCGCGCGAGCATCTCGCCCTGCGTCCGGGCGATTGTGGCGGCGGCCTGCGCTGCGGCAGAGGCGGCCTTGGCCGCGCCCAGGGCAAGGGAGGCGGTACGTGCGGCGTGGTCTGTCTTGGTCGGCGTCATAAGTGCGCCTCCGTTAATGCAGGGTGGGGTGTGCGTCCCAGAGACGCGCAAGTTTCTCGCCGTCGGTGAGAGGTGGGATGACGTTCATTCCAAGCGCCGCGCGAAGCCAGTCCAGCCCGTCGGCACCGCTCTCGATGTGCGGCTTCGACATATCGCCCAGCGGATTCAACATGCCAGGGATAGGTTCGCCGCCTGCTGGTGAGCCGATGTATTGCCACAGCGCCCACGACGCCCAGCCCTTTGGCATCCTGGCGGGCAGGGTCGCCGCTGCGCCGTAGAATGCGACGTGGAGCGGGTAGTTGGCCGTCCAGTCGGGCGGTTTGGCAGTCAGACCCGCGAGCATCCACGGGTTCCACCACCACTGCGCGGTGTAGATTTGCGGGATGCGCCCGGTGCGCGCCTGAACGTAGTCGACGAGCGCCTTGACGCGCGGCCACAGGTTCGTTCCCTTGCGCGCACAACTGGTGTCTTCGAGGTCGATCGTCGGCGGCATGTCGGAGGTCGTGAGTAGACCGTCGAAGCGGTCGCAGAAGAATTTCGCCTGCGCGATGGGATCCACTGCATCTCGCCAGAAGCAGAACGGCGAACGCATCGTGCCCGCAAATCCGCCCCAGTGGGACAGGAACATCGGGTCAGCCAGAAGCCCCTCGGATGCTTTGATGAATGCGCCCGCCATCGACGCGCGCGCGAGTTCGTAGGAATGGAATGCCTGCCAGTGTGAGATTGTGGCAAATTTCTTCATCAGTTGGCCTCACCTAGCATTCTAGCATACCGCTCGGGTTCATACACGGTAATGGCCGGGCCGAGTTTCCCGGTTATCTGGTCGGCCTCGGCCCTGTAATTTGCCCCCGCCCCCCCATCTGCGGGCTGCGGAGATGGCCCCGTGTCGAAGGTGTAGTTGATCGAATCTGCGGCATCCGCGGCGCTCCACGCATCCTGTTGCGCGCCCGTCACGACGATGTAGTGGCATAGCCCCGGCAGTCTCATGACGTTGACTTTCCCGCTGCGCGAGCGACGATGACCTCGCCCAACTCGGAGCGGTTCGTGGCGATCGACAGGTTCCCCGACTCGCCATCATACCGGACGCTCTCGATGTAGGCGATCTCCGAGTCGTCCACAAATGACAATGGCCGCTCGGATGTCGGCTGGCTCGTCCCGAGAATGCGGAGCCACCGATTGGCGCGCACTTGCCATGGCGGAACGACCCGGCCCGCCGCATCTCGGACTTGAGGATTGGCCTCCCAGATGTCGTAGGTGTATTCGACCGGCCGGCGGATGGTCTCTATCTGTGGCTTGAGGGCCACTGCGACGTGGGCGAAACTATCTGCTGGCGCCCAAGTCCAGGTCAGAGATGAAAGCGCGCCGCCCGCGCGTTGGCCTGCCCCTAGAGAAGTCGGCACGCCGCCACCCGAGGATATGACCCCAATGGCAGTCGTGGGTGCGGTCGGCGTCGGAGGAGTGGTGAATGGGTTGCTGACGTTGAGCGCAGACACGGCCACTTCGCCCTCGCTCGAGGCGGGCGTGAGACTTGATGTTGTGACCCCTCCGCCGCTCGCCGTTATGACTGCCCCGAACGGCGTAACCGAATTGATGCCCGAGGCGAGACAGAGCGCGATGGCGTGATTTGCGTTGCCGACTGTGGCAAACGAGAATGTGCCTGAGCCAAGTGGAGGGTCGGCGAGACTCCATATTTCCGCCACGTGGTCAATCGTTCCGGGCCCCCCGGGCTGATAACGGATCTGCCCGACCAGTACCAGCGGCAGGCCCGCATAGGTCACGACTGTTCCCCGAGAATCCCAAGGAGCCCCAATTGCGCCCGACCCGCCAGCATAGAACGCCAGAAGCGAGCGGCGAGAGTACGGGTTGATGACATAGGCACCCGAAAGAGCGCCGCCAGAATTCGCGAGCGTTGCGGGGCCGACAAGACTGACTGGCATCTAGGTTGTCCTCTTCTTTTCTGCCCAGCGAGCCTTATGAATAACGGACATTCTGGCGCGCGTCTCGGGGGTGTGCCTGCGGGCGCGCGAGGCCGCCGTAATCCTTGCGCAATGTTCTTCGCTCAGTTTCCTTCCGCGCAGTGCCGAGGCCATTTTTTCTACACTTTCAGCGGACGGGCGAATCCCTTTATTCCAGGCCGGGCGCCCCTTGCTCGCGGCAGACATTCTTGCGCGCATATCGGCGGTGAATACGCGCGCCTTGTTTGATGCTGTGATATTCGCAAGATGTTCTGCGGAGAATGGCCTTCCCTTTTGCACAGCCGACATCTTTAACCGCACCTCCGGGGGAATGTGATATCCAAGACGCCGTTGGTTGCCGATCATTGCCGTGGATAGTTTTGCGCGCGTTTCTGGCAATACGGAATGCCCCATGTGCGAGGCCGAGAGTTTCGCGCGCTGTTCGTCTGTAAAGTCTGCGCCAACGCGCCGAAGGTTGAACTCGGGCTTGAATAAGTCTATCGCCTCCTGCTCTAGTTGTGTCAATCTCCCCGAGGCGATGGGCGGATAAAGAGCGGCCAAGATCGAGAACTCAAATGCCGCCTCGCCATGGATGTCCCAGGCGTCCTGGAGACGAACGTTGCAATGCGTTCGGTGCGCAAGACGATATCTATGGCAAGAAAACCGTCGCCGAATATTAATGGCAGAGCCGATATATCGTTCCCCGGTTGGGGCGCAACGGATTTCGTAGATACCAGATCTCGGATTTTCCATAGTCTTCCTCAAACGATATTGTACGTAGGCCTCGCGGCCTCGGAATAGACGAAGTGACGATTCTCTTCCATGTAGCACAGGAAGCGATGGTTGTTCGGATCGCCGACGCGCGCGATGTCGCGTACGATGTCGCCCGGCCGGCGATCCATGTCCGTCACCTGAACGACCGGCGTACCATTACCCTGGACGTCGGCCGAGCGGACGTATTGCATGTAGGAGAGCGCGTCAAAGTTCCTTCCCGCGCCGCCGTTGTAGAGCCATGCGCGCTCGGAAGCCATCCAGTCACGGCGGGCGACCGCAACCGAATCAATGCGCCCATCCCAGGCGAAGATAACGCCGCCCGTCAATGCCGCGCCGACCGTGAATGGCCCGGTTGGCGAGGCGTAGAGTGGACGCGGAGTGACGACCGAATCCTCCGCCCCCGCGTTCACGGAGATGTAGATACGCTGTGTCTGCGGATCGTAGCGACCAATGACGAGATACCACGTCCCCGTCCCCGGCGCCCCGAATGTGTTGGCCCGAACACTGACGAAATCCGCCGCTCCTGGACCGTTGCGAATGTAGAAATCGAATCGGTCGGCCACGTTGTTCCAGCGGAGATCGTATTGATATGTTCCCGGCCACGCGACCGTTGTTCGTCCGGCAATCCACATCTCTCCGGCTGGCTTTGATGCGAGATAGACCCACGCTTTGATTGCGAAGGGCGCGCCCGCAGGATGAGTCAACTCTTCTATCGAGGCGCCCGAGGCGACGAGATATTGACTCGAGGCGCGCACAAGGTAGACGGCATTGCCGACTTTGCCCGCGCCCCCCGTCGGGCCATTGACGGGCATGAGATTGTAGAGGGCATAGGCGTCGAGGCGTTCGTCCGCCGCGCCGGTCTCTTCCAAATCCCACCACGCGACAAGGTTCTGCAGGAGGTTCGGCTGGCCGAGTACGGTCTGCACCATCTCGGAGGCGGAGATGTTGCCGGTGAGCGCCGTCTGATTGTAGGTGCGGAAGTTCCAGGTCTCTGCGATGCCTCGGCAGTAGACATGCAGCGCCGCGCCCCGATTGGTCGCCTCGCCAATGTCGATGCTGGCAGGATAGGGTTTCGGGTTCTTGTGCAACGCAAGGTAGGCGGCGGCGATCTGATTGGCGACGCTCGTCTCCAACTCCCCGCCCGACAGCACCATCTCTTTCTTTCCGTATCGCCGAACAGCGACAGCATCCTCGGCCACGCCGGAACGCAGAGTCGTTCCGGTCCCCGGCAGGCGGTAGCGCACTTTGATTTGATCACTGAGGTTGTCGGCGGAGTTCTTGATTTTCGCGCTGTCGATGTCCAGTTCCATCTCCCAGATCACACCCTCCCAGACGATATCCGTCCCGCTGGGATCGTAGACTTGGACGAAGCGCAGGAGGCCGTTGCGGATGAAGTCGAAGGCGTCGTTCAGTTCGAGATGCAACTCGAATTCGCAACGGTAGAAACCGTCCTCGGCGCGGTGCTCGTGGCTGTATCCCGAGAAACCCTGTCCCTCGTCGAACTCGCGCGCCTTGACGGCCATGGCGAAACGTTCACTGCGGCCGATGGGGTTCTGACTGATGCGGACGACGCCCGCGAATGCGCTGTCCATCTCTAGATCCTCAGCGTCGAATAGCGGTTGACGCCATACAACTCAATGGCAGCGTGCATCCCGAGGTCTGCAACGAGCGGCGGCACGCCCCACTGCGTCGCGTAGCGCGCGAGGATGAAATAGAAGCGGACCTTCGTCGCCGGAGGCAGGTAAACGGGATGGCCATCCAAATCCCACGCATCCGCGACCGGCAGGGCACCGCTCGCCTGGCGGACGTACTTCACGGCGCGGTACTTGACGATCCCCGGATCGATATCGAGAACCGAATCGCCCCGCAAAGCCGAGGAGCCGAGGGTTGTGTTGCGGATGGGATCGTCGACCGACATGCTCCACTCGTCGATTGGCAGGAGCATGATCTGGCAGATCTTCAGTGTGCCCGTGCCCGAGAGCCGCTCACACATGAGCCGGAAGATGATGTCGATGTCCGAGAAGTCCGCCGCCGCCAACTCGACGAACGGCAGAGTCAGGAAACCAAGGTCCACAAGTTCCCATCCCGCGTCATGCGACACGAGACGCACCGGCGCATTGTCAATCTTCGGGTCGGAGTCGGCGATGGAATTGATGCAGGTGCGAAGTTTGACCTGGATGTCCCCGTTCGCGCCGCCGACCTGTTCCAGCCATGCAAACACCCGGTACTCGCCGACGTAGGAATCGAGCAGATTGTCACCCGTCCAGGTGACGCGCGGTTGCGAGGTCGTGTCAGTCGCGAAGGTACAGGTTGCATTCCTTCCGCGAGGCGCGTGCATGTCGCTGGCAAGCGCCGTGTCCGTCCCGAACGCAATCGGGACGGCCGTCCAGTCGGCTGGATTCGCCGCAGCGGCCGGCGAGAGATGCGCCCAGAACTTGTCGAGGTTGCGCGTCTTCGCGCCCAAGAGCACGCGCGAGATCGTGCCCATGCAGGGGGACGTGGTCGCTCCCGCGGGCGCGCGCAGGCGCCCAAGGATGAGCGGCTGCATGTCGCCTTCGGTCTGCGCCGCCTCGATTTGAATGGCTGCGTCCGACGTGACGTTCGGCTGCCAATTCTGTTGCGTAGCAGATGTCGTCCCGAGATTGACGATAGCGGTCACCGCCGTGATCCGAACGCGAATCCACCACGCCAGGACCGCATTGATCGTCGTGCCCGTCCACGCCTGCGGCGGAGCGACATTGAGTGCGGCATCCCCCGTCGAGAAGAAGAGCGAACTTGCATCGCCGGTCGGGAAGACCGTGTATTCCGTTCCCGCAACAAGCGCAGTCCAGGCCGCAGTCGTGCCGTTCCAGTATTCGACGACTGCCGTGTAGCCTGTTGCCGCCATCGCAACAGACATCGGAACGACGAAATGATGCCACGGGCCGATTGTGTTTCCGAGGTAGACGATGTCTCCCGCCGCGACCGCCGCAAGGACGAAGAATGGGCGCCAAGCAGTTGTGCCCGACAGGTTCGCGGAGAACGTTCCCGGGCTCACATCGTTGTTGTAGATGCGGCTGACGCCGATATCATCGGAGAAGTTGGCCAGATGCCACATCGTTCCCGTTGCGGGATATGAGGCGTCTACGGACACCTTGCTCATCGTCAGGGGCGTCGAGGGCAGGACGCCCGGCTTCGATCCCCGCCACGGATGCTCACGGATGATGTTCAGGCCGAAGTCCCTGAGCCAGTTGAAGTACTCCACCGCCGACTGGAAGATGTTGGGGAGCGACATCTCAGTCGTGCCGCGCACCAATGCGTAGCGCGTGGCCGCCTCGAACTCCCCGCGCGCCTCCAAGTACACCGGCGTCGTTTGCCAGTTGGTCGAGAAGTACTGCGCCGCCTTGCGCAGCATCTTCACCAGCGCCTGCAAGCGCATCGCCAGGTCCGACGTGTTCTTGCCGACGACGTTCAACTTGTAGGACTCGGGAACCGACCACGACGTCGGGGAGAAGTTCTGCAGGTGCTGCCCCTCAAGCGTGTAGCCCCCTAGCCCGTCGAAGCCGGGGATGATTCCTCCCCCGCGTCCGCCCGAGATGAGTGGGACGATGATCGAGCCGTCCGTCAGGTTGAAGATGCGCCTAGGCATGTTCCGGTCCTTGCTCGGGTAGGCCGAGCGCCTTCATTATCCACCGGCCCCGCAGAGTTTCGTTCTTTCGTTTGAGAATCTCGGGATGCTCGGCCCAGACCTTCTTGGAGGCGCTAACGCGTTTTGCGATACATTCTTCGCTTTGTTTCTTGCCTCGGCGTGAGGCGGCGGCCCTACCCTGCGCCGCGCGACTCATGCCCATGGAATTGCGCAATGCCATCGCCCGAACTCTCTTTTTTTCGTCGGGATGTGCATCGAGATATTGTTGCATGGCCTTCTGTTTTCTCCCGCGCTCCTCCGGCCCTTCTGGACGGCCAGTATTTGCGGCCAGCAATGCGGCTCTTGTTTGTGGTGGCATCGGTTTTCCGGAGGCGCGCTTCCGCATGGCGTCTACGGCCTCTGGATGCTCGGAGAAATATCGTTTTCTTGCCGTCCCGATCTGGGGACGTTTCGTCCCGCGATTGATAGAGGCTATCCTTTCAACTATTTCTCTCGACATTGTCGTGCCCAGACGGGACGTAACGCATTCGCGGCATATGTTGTATTCGGGTTTGAACAGGTCGATCGCCTCCTGCTCAAGTTCGGTTAGCCTTTCCTTCGTTGCCGGCGGATAGACCAAGGTCATTGCCTCGAACTCAAATGCCGACTCGCCATACTTGCCCCATGCGCGTTGCAAGTGCGGGTTGAAATGTTTCCCGTGGCGCAATAGACTCCGGTGATTGGACAGGCGCTCGGCAACATTCGCGGATTGGCCAATGTATCTATGTCCATTGACGCGATTTCGAATTTCGTAGATGCCCGCAGATGGTTTCATTTTTCTCCTAAGCGACTGCCCGCCTTAGTGCATCAAGAAACGCCATGCGCGATATGTCGCTCGAAACCGAGACATTCATCGTCCCGATTCCGACTCGCTGCCCGGCCCCGCCGCCGCCACTCTGGAGGGCTGGGTACATGGCCGCGGGATCGACAAATCCGCCGGCCGCGTGACGCGCCTTCGGTTGTAGCGCACCCATCGCAGCCATCGCAACCGACTGCGCATGCGGGATGACCACGCCATTGATGATGGCCTCCCAGCCGCGCTCGCCGACAATGGCCGTTGACGCGAGCGGCCCACCCGTCGCCTGTTGTTCTCCTGGGCCCTGTCCGGTATTCAATCCCTCAAGTCCGGTAAGACCGGCCTTACTGCCAGCCGGGCATAGGTACCCCTTGCAGACCTGCGTGATGACGATAGTCTTTCCTTTGAGTGAATTGATTTTATCCTGAAATCTATTGACGGCCCCTTCGGCGTCCTTCATGGCCGCAATCGCGGGATCCATGATGGTCGTCTTCTCTTTTCTCAGCCCCTCCTCGTATTGGGCGGCCGTAATGCGCTTCGCCGAATAGTCGCGATAGAGTTTATCTTCTCTCTTAATCCGTTCGGCATTGGTTGCGTAATTGGTTCCATAGACCTTATCGACGATCTTCAGGGCGTCGATTTGTTTCTGTGACCCTTCGGTTGTATATTTGCCGATGATGCCCACATTCTCCTGCGCGACGCCCAACGCTTCCTGCTGCGCAGCCTTATATTGTGTCTGCGCGGTCGCAACGTTCCCAAGCGCCAATTCATGTAAATGCTCAAGTTCCACCTGTCGTTCCGCGAGCGCCAAACTGTCGGTTTGTATCCAGGCGATGCCCTTGCGGATTTCGCGCTCGCGCTCAAGGGCGCGCGTTGTGGCAATGTCCGCCATCATGTGCTGGCGCTTGGCAAGAAGCCTCTGACGGTCTTCGGGTGACTGTTGCCCTGGCGCACCCAACCCGAGACCCGCTGCCTGGAGTTTCGCTTCGTCCTCTGCCGCCTGCGTTCCTGGCCCGGCAGTAATCCCGAGACCTTGCATGATGGTCTTGATAGCGATGGTGATGCTGCCCATGATGGGAGTGCCGAAGGCAATCTTCAACCCGAGCCATGCGTCGCCCAGGTTGTCGAGTGAAGCGTTGTACGCCTTCGCTGAGGCGACGCCGTCCTGCCCCATAATGAGGTTGAGGCGCTCATGTTCGTTGCCCATCGCGGTCAGTTCTTCGCGCGACGTCTGAAGAAGCCGGGTCATCTCAAGACCCGACCGCGCGCCAAACGTCTCCATCGCGAACTCCGCGCGCTTAACAGGATCAACAATGGCGCGATACTGCTCTCCGAGCCTGATAAGGTTCTCGGTCGTTGGCTGGATACCATTCTGCATCAGAGTACGGAAGGCTGTCGCAAGCGAGGTGGTCGGGATGCGCAGGTCGTCGGCCATCGCAATGAGGCGCGACGACTCTTCCGCAGACGTTCCAAGTTTGTCGGACATGTCGGAGACGGCGAGGCCAAGTTCCATTGCGTCGTTCGCCGCTCCGATTGCAGCCTTGCCGACGGCGATGAGCGCGGGAATGGCAACGAGCGCGCCAGTCGCAAGCGCGGCCATGCTAATGCCCGCCCCGCCCATCGCATTCGACATTCCCGCAAGCGCGCCGTTGGTGTTCGAGGCCGCGCCGACCATCTTCGAGGACATGGAAACAAAAGGCGCACCAGCATTCGACAGTTGATTGACGCTGGCCGAGACTTTCTTGGTCGCGTTCTGTGTGCTCGTTTCAACTTTTCGGAGGTCGGAGGTATATTTCTCCAAACCCTCCACTATCGCACGCACCCCGATGGTCTCGAGTGGCATGTCGCCCTACTTCCTGTTTCGCTTCGCTTTTCGTTTCGCGTCGCGCTGTACAACGTCCTGAACATGAAGGTCGATGTATCGCTTCATGCGCGTGTAGGCCACCTCAAGCGCGCGTTCCTGATGCGTGAGTGCGCGCCATTGCGCCAGCGTGTACCCGGCCTCACGCCGAGTGTCATGCTCTTCAAACATCGGCACGCACCCCGGCACTCCGCCGTCGAAGGTGATGCCCGTCCTTACCGACTCACTTAGTGGGACCAGATAGATCGGTTCGCCCCGCATCCTCACGTCGAAATCCATCGGCGACGGCCTGCACCTCGTCTTCCGAGACTGCAGACAAGTCGCCGACTCCTCGAATGAGCGCTATTACGTCCGTCGCCAAGGGCGCTGCGATGTACTTGAGCCACGCCAGGTAGCGCGTGTATTCGTCCTCGGGTGACTTGATGCCGAGGATCTTCAGGCGCGCGACCCAGGCAACATCCTCGACCTTCGGCACGTCATCCGGCACGGAGATGATTTCGGTTCCCATAAGCAAGAAGGCGTCATTGATCGCCATTGCCATTTCGGTCTGACGGTCAGCGAGCGCCTTCAAGTAGTCCGGGTCATTCGGGTTCACGTCTTCGCGAGCCTTCTCCTCGATGTAGACCTTGGGAGGCTTCGGCTCGGGGAAGCCGCGCGCAATGTCCGCAACGATAAGGTTCGCGACGGGGCGAACGCGAATCACGACCCCGGTTGAGAGTGAGACAGTTCCTTCGTGCTTCTGGTTTCGAGCCCGCACAGCCGTGTCAACCGCGACACGGCTGGCAGGTTCGATGGTCTGCTTTGCCACCACGCCTCCTATGCGCCCACGACCGCGAAGCCGTCAACGCCATTGAGACCGCCGCCGTAGACGCGATTGACGTCCCAGCACACGGCGATCTGGTTGATATAGGTGTTCGTCGGAATGGGTTGCTGCGATGAACCTTCGGGAAGGATGTACCACGAGTACCCGCCGTCCAGCGTGCGGTAGATGTAGCCCTTGCCCGCGCGCCGAGCAGACAGATAACCCACGGTCTGATTCGAGAACACGATGTGATCGATGAACGTTGGTGTGCCGGGCAGGGTCTTCTGCGCCCAGGATTCGCCAGCGTCAGTCGTGTACCAGAGTTTGCCGTTCTCGTCACCGATGAACCAGGTCGTCGGTGAGTGCATCCAGACGGTGTGCAGTGCCACGGCCGGAGCGGGGCCAGTCACGAGTGCCCAGGTTGCCCCGCCGTTCTGCGACCATACGACCGCATTCGCCTTGCCGACGGCCACGATGTGGTCGGCGTCATAGGCGTGGATAGCCTGCAAATCCTGCGTGGTCGCGATGCCGGCGTTCTGCACCACAACCGAGCCCGTCGGATCGGCGCTGAAGTAGATGTATCCGCCGATGCCAGCAAGCCAAGTGTGCGATGCGTCGATCGAGGTGATGGCCGCCGGCAACTTGTTGATGACGAAACCGGTGAACGTCTCGGCCCACACCTCGTCGTCTTCGAGGATGTCCTGGATGTTCGCCCAGTGCATT